>RCNF010000771.1_pt1 | contig 16629 bp, 16 predicted proteins | sample 2041311 | NCBI WGS metagenome assembly RCNF01 (sample SAMN09708228, study PRJNA481090) | Marine sediment metagenome, whole genome shotgun sequencing project. | biome: marine sediment; feature: ocean; material: sediment; isolation source: Sewage treatment plant 2 marine sediment (STP2) ... | reverse complement strand
GGGATCGGGAGCGGACGGGGGCACGGGTACGAGTACGGGAGGAAGCAACTGATGCAACAGTTGGTCAAAGACACCAACGCGTGGGCCTGCTATGACTGCGGCAAGTGCACCGCGACCTGCCCCATCACTCGGGCCGGCGCCGATTACTCGCCGCGCCGGCACGTGCTCCAGACCAATCTCGGCCATGAGGGTGAGATCATTCGTGACGAGAGCCTCTTCGCCTGTCTCACCTGCAGCCTGTGTGATTCGCGTTGCCCGGCCGAGGTGGGCTACACCCAGCTCGTTCAGAAGCTCCGGGAGCGCGCCTTCTCAGCCTCGATCCAGCCCGAGTGCCCGCACGGCGGGGCGTTGCAGTCGGTGATGCGGATGATGGCCCGGGGCGGCCCGCAGCAGAACCGGTTGGGATGGCTCGACGATGGACTCCAGACCTCGGCCGCCCAGGGTGAGGTCTTTCTCTGGACCGGTTGCACCGTCTACTACGACGCCTTCTTCCCGGAGTTCGGGCTCACCACGGTGGAGGGTACCCGGGCGGCGGTTCGGCTGCTCAACCACCTCGGGGTGACCCCGGTGGTCTCGCCCGACGAACGCTGCTGCGGCCATGATCTGTTGTGGAACGGCGACCGCGCGAGCTTCGAGGCGCTGGCGCGGCACAACGTCGAGCTCGTCAAGGCGAGCGGCGCCGAACTCGTGGTGACTCCGTGCGCCGAGTGCGTCCGGACCTGGCTGCTCGACTATCAGCCCTTCCTCGAGGGCGCCAAGATCAGGGTCCAGCACCTCACGGAGTACCTGCTCGAAAACCGCGACGATCTCGATCTGGGCAACGGGACCGCTTCGAAGGTCACCTACCAGGATCCGTGCCGGCTCGGTCGCCACCTCGGGGTCTACCACGCGCCGCGCGAGGTGCTCTCGGCGGTGCCCGGTGTCGAGCTCGAGGAGATGCGGCGCAGCGGCCGGCGAGGCGCCTGCTGCGCCGGCGGCACCTGGTCGAACTGCGATAAGTTCGCCAAGAAGATCCAGGTCGAGCGGCTGCGTGAGGCCCGGGCCACCGGCGCCGAGGTCCTGGTCACCGCCTGTCCCAAGTGCCAGGTCCATCTGGCCTGCGCCATGAAGGATCCGAACATCGGTAGTGAAATCGCAATCGAGATGCGCGACGTGGCCGAGGTGGTCGCGTCCGCTCTCGTCTGAATATGTGCAAGGGAGAGCTGTGATGGCCACTCTCGACAAGGACAACGAACTCCGTATCGGGGTCTTCGTCTGTGACTGCGGACTCAACATTGCCGGCACAGTTGACTGCGGCGCGGTGTGCGAGTACTCGGAAACCCTCGACGACGTCGTCTGCGTGGTTCGAAACAAGTACACCTGCGCCGACCCCGGTCAGAACGAGATCAAGAACGCGGTCGCCGAGCACCGGCTCAACCGGGTGGTCGTGGCCTCGTGCACGCCGCGGCAGCACGAGCCCACCTTCCGGCAGTGCGTTCTCGAGGCGGGGCTGAACCCATACCTCATGGAGATGGCCAACCTCCGCGAACACTGCTCGTGGGTCCACGCCGGAGACTGGGACGGGGCTACGGCCAAGGCCAAGGATCTGGTGGCCAGCGCGGTGGGCCGCGCACGATTCCTCGAGGAACAGGAGGAAATGGCGGTGCCGGTCACCCGACGGGCGCTGGTCATCGGTGGCGGGGTCGCCGGGATCGAGGCGGCCCTCGAGTTGGCGGAGCAGGGCCACCAGGTGACCCTCGTCGAAAAACAGCCATCCATCGGTGGGATCATGGCGCAGCTCGACAAGACCTATCCCACCATGGACTGCTCGATATGAATTCTCGGCCCTAAGGCCATCGATGCCGGTCGGCATCCAAATATCGAACTCCTGACCTACTCCGAAGTCGAAGAGGTTTCCGGTTACGTCGGCAACTTCACGGTGACCATCCGTAAGAAGGCGCGCTATGTCGATCTCGATCTGTGCAACTCGTGCGGTGAGTGCGCCGAAGTCTGTCCGCAGGTCGCGCCCGACGAGTACCAGATGGGTCTCTCATCGCGCAAGGCGATCTACATCCCGTTCCCGCAGGCGGTGCCCTGCAACTACATCCTCGACATGGACTCGTGCCTCGGCAACAACCCCATCGCCTGCGGCAAGTGCGCCGATGTCTGCGAAAAGGTGGCCATCGATTTTGACGACGCCGACGAACTGGTGACCCGCGAGGTCGGCGCCATCATCGTCGCCATCGGTCTCGATGTCTACGATCCCACCGAGATGGATGAGTACGGTTACACCCGATATGACAACGTCATCACCTCGATGGAGTTCGAGCGGTTGATCTGCGCCGGTGGTCCCACGATGGGTCGCTTCGTCCGGCCGTCGGACCAGGAGCGGCCGAAACGCATCGGTTTCATCCAGTGCGTCGGTTCGCGCAACCCCAAGATCGGCCGGCCCTACTGCTCGAACATCTGCTGCATGAACACGATCAAGGACACCCTGCTGCTCGCTGACCACTACCCCGACACCGAAAACTTCGTCTTCTACCAGGACATCCGTGCATTCGGCAAGGGCTTCGAAGACATGTTCCAGAGATCGAAAGAGGCGGGCACCCGCTACATCCGCGGCCTGCCGGGCGACATCGAGGAGGACCCGGAAACCGGCGCCCTGATCGTGACGGTGGAAAACACCACGTCGGGAAAACTCGAACGCCACGAGCTCGACATGGTGGTGCTCTCGGTGGGGGTGATTCCGGCCAAAGACCGCGACAAGATCGCCGGACTCCTCACCCTGTCAAAGACCTCCGACGGCTTCTATATGGAGTCCCACCCCAAACTCAAACCGGTGGACGCGCCGACCCGCGGGGTCTACTTCGCCGGTTTCTGCGAGTCGCCCAAGGACATCAAGGACTCGGTCTGCCAGGCCGGGGCGGCTTCGTCGCGCGCCGGGGCGCTGCTCAACGCCGGCGAGATCAAGATCGAGGCCATCACCAGCGTCATCGACGGCGAGGCCTGCTCGAAGTGCGGGATCTGCGCCTCGGTCTGTCCCTACGGCGCCATCACCTGGCACAAGAAGGAGATCGCCACCGTGGTCGAGGCCGCCTGCGCCGGCTGCGGAGCGTGCGGCGCGGCCTGCACCTTCGGCGCCATCACCATGCGTCACTTCACCGATGACCAGCTCCTGGGCCAGGTGCATGCCGTCCTCGCCGAACAGCCCGAGGAGAAGGTCTTTGTCTTCGCCTGCAACTGGTGCTCATACGCCGGCGGCGACATGGCCGGGATCTCTCGAATCAAATACCCGTCCACCAACAGGGTCATCCGCACCATGTGCTCGGCGCGGGTCTCCGACGAGATGGTCCTCGAGGCCTTCCGCTGCGGTGCGCCCGTGGTGCTGGTCTCGGGTTGCCACTACGCCGACTGCCACTACATCGACGCCAACCGTCAGACCGTCAAACGGGTGCAGAAACTGTGGAACAAGCTCGAGAAGGCCGGTGTGAGACCCGAGCGACTCCAGCTCGAGTGGATCAGCGCGGCCGAGGGCCAGAAGTTCGCCAAGGTCATGGGTCAGATGGAAGACCTTCGTGCGCTGGTGACCGCGGATGAGATCGCTCACGCGAGAGAGGCACTGAAGCCGAAGAAGAAACGTGTCGCCAAGAAGAAACCGGCGACGGCGAAGGAGGCGACGGCATGATCGGTCGGGAACGGGATCGGGAACGGGAACGGGATCGGAGGTAGGACATGGCTGCCGTCACCATGGGAAATTTCCGCTGCATGATGTGCGGACACGAGTACGAAGAGAAGGCGGTCAAGGGCGAGGATGTCGAACGCTCCTGCCCCAAGTGCCGCTCGAACTCGATCCGGCACTTGAAAGGAAAAAAGAAATGACCACGTCGTCACAACCACGAAGACACGAAGACACGAAGGATGCCACCAAGAAAAGTTCTTCGTGTTCTCTTTGTGTCTTTGAGTCTTGGTGGTTGCGACGGGAGGCGTTCCAATGAGCAAGCGCCATGATGAGAACGATATCGTTCACGTCGATTTTGCGTTCAAACGGATGCTCGCGGAGACCGTTGAAGGCGACCTGGCCAACTTCTGTTACCAGTGCGGCGCCTGCGTCGGTGACTGCCCGGCCACCACCTATTCAGACGCCTTCAACCCGCGCGAGATCATGCTCAAGGTGCTCTACGGGCTCGAGGACGAGCTCCTCGGCCCCGACTCGGTGATCTGGGAGTGCACCAACTGCTACGCCTGCCACGAGCGCTGTCCGCAGCAGGTCAAACCGGTCGAGATCATCATCTCGCTCAAGAACATGCTCGCGTCCCGGGGTGGCGCGCCCGATGCGGTCACCAAGGTGATCCACACCTTTGAAACCACGGGCCGCACCGTGCCCTACAGCCCGGCCATCGACAAGCAGCGGGCCAAGTTCGGGCTTGAGCCGCTCGGCGAGGTGCCCATGGACGAGATCCGGGCGCTGCTCGAACCGACGGTCGAGGGGGATGCACAATGAAACGTTTCGCCTTTTTCCCCGGCTGTCTGATCCCCGCCCGCCACCCGGCCATGGAGTTCGCCATCCGCGCCACTCTGCCCAAGCTCGACATCGAGCTGGTGGATCTCGAGGGTGCTTCCTGCTGTCCCGATCCCATCTACTTCAAGTCCAAGGACAAGCTCGCGTGGCTGGCGGTGGCGGCGCGCAACCTGTGTCTCGCCGAGGACCTCGGGGTCGATCTCGTAACCAACTGCTCGGGCTGCACCGCCACTCTCTCAGAGACATATCACCTGCTCGCCGACGAACCGGATCTGAAAGACCAGGTCAACCAGCGTCTGGCCAAGATCGGGAAGACCTATACCGGAAAAAGCAAGGTGCGGCACATCGCCACCGTGGTCCGGGACGAGGCCGGTTACGAAAAAATCCGCAACTCGGTGACCCACCCGCTGGTCGGGCTCAAGGTGGCCATCCACTATGGTTGCCATCTGCTCAAACCGTCACGGATCATGAATGTCGACAACCCCGATGACCCGAGCGTGCTCGAGAATCTGATCCGCGCCCTCGGCGCCGATCCCGTGCGCCACCGCAACTGGTATCTCTGCTGCGGTAAGGCGTGTCAGAACGAAGATATCCCCAACAACATGATGCACGACCTCTTGGGCAGCGTGCACGACGAAGAGGCCGATGTCCTGGGGATGATCTGCCCGACCTGCTTCGGCCAGTTCGACCACGGTCAGAAGAAGATCGCCAAGCTCTTCGACGAGGACTATCACACGCCCGCGGTTTACTACTTCCAGCTCCTCGCCCTCGCCCAGGGCATCCCGTACGACCAGCTCGGGTTCCAGAAGCAGCGCTTCAAACCGACGGTGTTGCAACAGTTCGAGGAGACCGCCGCACCCCCACCTGCGTGACGCCCAAGATACCGTAGGGGAGGGGTTTATCCCCTCCCGTGTCCACGTGCGAAACGGCACCAGATGACCATCGCAAGAAAGCCCACAAATCACGCAGATCAACGCAGATGACCCATCGCACCGTCGCAAGCGCCAAGACGCGAAGCCGCGAAGGACTCGCAAAGCCACGGCAATCAAACTCATCGCAGCGTGGGCCGTTTGGAGCATCGTAGGGGAGGGGTTCATCCCCTCCCGTGCTCACGTCGGCACCACCCTCCCCATCGATCCCGAAATGCCACATCGGGATCGGGAACGGGATCGAATCCGGACGGGAGTGATCTACTGAGGTGCCGACGGTCTTGATGAGGTGTAGTGCGCCCGCCCGCAGATCGGTGCCGTGGTGTAGCGACAGGCATCCCTGCCTGTCGTCACGTTCGCAGGTCGATCTCGAGTGCGCCCGGTCGACGGGCTGGAAGCCCGTCGCTACACAACGATGTGATCCTTCGCCTCACGTTGATTCAGGTCGTCACGGCACCGTTCCCGACCAAGGCGAAGTATCGCCGGACTCGAAGCCGTCGAAGAAGAGCGGCGTGCCGATGGTGAAGATGTATGCGGCGCCAGCTTCAATACCGGCTTCGCTGTCTACGTACGCTCCGACAATTGCCATTCCATCGGTTACCGAGACCGAGGTTCCGAATTGGGAGTATGTGTCGAAACCGGAGAACTTGCCGGTTTCGCCCCAGTTGTCAGGTCCACCGTGATTCCGATGAAATGAGTAGACCGTCCCGATCTCGCCAGATGAGGACTTGCCCACGACGACTGTGTCTCCGTCGATGGAGACGGAAACTCCAAAGCCGTCGTGAAGGGAACTGTCGTGCGGGATGATCGTGGCCACCTGGCCCCACACATTGGGCCCACCGTGATCTCGTTGAAAAATGAACGCCGCGCCGCCACCCGAGCCGGAGTCGGACCCATCCAAGGCTCCGATGACCAATGTGTCATCGTCGATCGCAACGCCTCCGACGTAGCACTCGGTCTCGAATTTGGCGGTTTCACCCCAGTTGCTCATGCCGCCATGTTCACGTTCGAACATGTAGACCGCACCGTTGTTGAACCAGCTTAAAACGGCGATGTCGCCGCTGATCGCCACTCTCCTGACTGGGTAGTAGCTCGTTTCTGCATCACTGGGAATAAGCTCCGCGACGTGCCCCCAGGCATTTGGACCAGTGTGATCGCGTTGAAAGATGTGCGCTGGAGGGATCCCGTAATAGGGATCTCCTTCCCCACCAACGATCACGGTGTCTCCATCAATCGCAACTGAGTATCCGAAGAATCTGAACGTGTGCCTGTAGATCCGCGTGACAACGCCCCAGTTGTCCAGGCCCCCCTGGTCCCGCTGGAAGATGTATGCGGAGCCAGTGTCCCAGTATGTGCTGGTCGGATCGTATTTGTTGTCGCCATAAGCGCCGACCACCAAAGTGTCGCCACTGACTGCCGTCGAATACCCGAAGTAGTCCCCCCAGGGAGACTCGTCGTCGTCGGCTGTGATTCGGGTCAGGCGTTCCCATTTGCCGGATCCATCTGGCGCTTGTCGGTAAATGTGGACCCAGCCGCGTCCCTGTCCCTTGGGAGCACCGACAAAAGCCGCGTCGCCCTCCATATCCACCGATGTGCCGAAGTGGTTGAACCATGCTGAATGAAACGGTGGGCTAGGGATCTTCGCCGCCTGGCCCCAAGCATCGGCTCCCCCCTGGTCGCGCCCAAAAACGTATACCGAACCATAATACTCATAATCATCAAACCGATACTGCATACTGCCTACAACGACGGTGTCACCGGAAACAGTCGCTGACCAACCGAAGTTGTCGTAATCAGAGGCATCCAAAGCGGTGATCTTGGCGGCCTGCCCCCAGGAATCTACCCCACCGTGATCGCGTAGAAAAATGTATGCCGCCCCTGAGTTCTCGCCGGCCGAGTCTTCGGCGGCGGCGCCGACCACTATCACGTCGGTGTCGACGGCTACACATATTCCGAATTGGTCTCGCCCGTCCGTGTCATTTCCAGTGATTGAGATGAGGTGACCCCACGCGTTAGGTCCGCCGTGGTTTCGTTCGAACACGTGAGCGCCCCCACCGGAACCAAACGAGACATCGCCGATCACAGCTACGTCGCCGCTCACTGTCACGGCATCTCCATCTTGGCTTGTAGTTGCAACGTGGCCCCACGAGTCGGCGCCATTTTGATCGCGATAGAACACGTGGGCAGATCCATGGTTGGTGCCGATGACGGCGGTATCTCCGTCGAGTGACGCTGAGGAACCGAAAAAACCACCGGCAGCCGGGTCGGGATTTGGGATCTTCTTGAGTAGTTCCCAATCACCGGATCCAGCGGGAGATTGTTCGTAGACGTAGGCAGCCCCTTCGACGCTGTCCGCTCGTGAAGCGCCGATGATCGCGGTGCCTCCATCGAGAGCGACTGAGTATCCAAAGTGGTAGGCCCTGTCAGTATCGGCCTCGATAGTCGAGACTTGCCCCCACGCGTCTGGCCCACCATGATCGCGCTGAAAGACATACGCCTTGCCATATGTTCCTGAATCCGGGACTCCGATGATGACAATGTCGCCACTCATCGCTACCGAGACGTGTTCCCAGTCTGCACCATGGTCGTCTGGTTCGATCTCGACCACGTGTTCCCAGCCCGTTGGATCGCCACCATCGCTCTGGTAGATATGAGCTCCGACCGTTCCAAAACCCTTATCTCCGAGTCTACCCACCACCATCCAGTCGCCGTCGAGATCGACATTAAATCCAAAGTCTCCTGAGAATGGATCCGGGTCGAGCGGAGAAGGGATCTTCTGCTCGAACGAAAACACAGGGTCAACGGTCAATGGCCAGGCTGGGTCCTCAACCGAGAAAACGAGCCTGAGATGGCTGCCTTCACCCGTCAGTTCCATCCACGCCTCAAGCGGCTCCTCCACCGCATCCCACACCTTGAGACCGGAGTAGGTAAGAGTGGCGTTACTGCCCTCACGGTGAAAGCTGACGGCCTGTCCGCTCTCCGCGAGCTCCGCGGTGAGATCGCCTTCGATCGTCATCTCGAGCACCAGTTCATCGATGCCATCACCCGGCGGCGCCTCGATGGTGAAGCCCTGTTCGAGGCCCATCGCTGTGTTGACGTACCATTCGGTGAGGGGGCCGCGGCGGTACTCGACGCGGTTGCCCTCGGCAATAGCGGTGGCGAACTCCACCTGATGTAGATGATGCGCCGCGCCCCATGCCGTGAGTCGAAGGCCGAGCTGCCAGGACGGTTCGCCTCTGCCGCGGGGAGCGATCAGCACATCCTCGGCGCCGAAGTGGGCGGTGAATCGCTGGGCTGGGTTGTCGGCTCGGTAGAGGCGTCCGGGTCGATCCGACTCGGTGATCTTGTGCCGCTCGACCTCGATCTGGGATTGGATCCCGGCCCACTCGTCGTTGCTCACACCTGCGGGTGGGCCATCGGCGCCGGACGCCAGAGGCGCAAATAGGAGCGCGCCGATCACCGCAGACCGTGCCAACCACCACCGCGCGCTCAGACCCCGGTCTCGATGGCTCTCCCTCATCGACGTCGTCCCTTCTTCAGGCAGATATGCGCGTCAGTATCGCACTCATCTCAACTTGAGATTCTGCCCACAGCCAAACGAGGTTAGCATGAAGAGTCACGTTGGAGGGCGAGCTTCGGCGCGGCACCTGTGTGAACGCACGAGATTGAAACACAGGGGCACAGAGGTGCACAGAGAGACACAGATGGATCGCACCGTCACACCATCGCAAACACGAAGGCACGAAGGCTCGAAGCGGTCACCAATACATCGCAATTGAGAGCTGGAAACGCGGAGTTTGATCCCGTGGGGGCGGGTCGTCGGCCGGATTGTCTTCGACGAGCAGGCTGGAAGCATGCTCCACAACACGATGCGATGGGTTGTAACGTAGGCGTCTCACTGCCCCTCGCCATTGTGTACCACTTTGCTTATTTCCCATATCGACGATTTCCCACCGGCGTGTTATCTTGTGAGATGGAGGTGATCATGCTCTCGGAAAAAGTGCTTCGGCCGGACTCAAAAGGGCGGGTGTGTCTGGGAAGGCTGGCCCAGGGCGTCAGCAGCTTTCGTGTCACCGTCGATGATCACCAGAGGATCGTGCTTGAACCCTACGCCGAGATACCGGCCAGGGAAAAATGGCTGTTTGAAAACTCCGAGGCGCGCGAATCGGTCGGACACGGATTGGCCGACGTAGCAGAGGGTCGTGTCGCCGATCGCGGCAGCTTCTCCAAGTATGCTGATGAATCCGGCAGCTGATGCGCTTTCGGCTCCTCTTCACCAAGGAGGCCGCCGCAAACTTCGAGAGCCTCGAGGTTGACAAAGGCCTCTCGAAGAGGCTCAAAGCCGTTCGCAAGGCGCTGGGTTTGCTGGAAACCAATCCCAGGCACCCGAGCCTCAATACCCACAAGTTCTCATCTCTCCGAGGCCCGGCGGGTGAGGATGTCTTCGAGGCTTACGCCGAGAGCAAGACCCCGGCGGCCTACAGGATTTTCTGGATCTACGGACCGGAGAAGGGGCAGGTCACGGTCATCGCGATCACCAGCCATCCTTGAGATCCGCCCTTGCGGTGCTTGTAGCGGCAGGCATCCCACCGTCGCAAACACGGAAACGCGAAGACACAAAGCGGTCACAAAGACATCGCAATTGAGAGTTGGCAAAGCGGGGATTGGAGGGCGTCTGATTTCATTTGGGCGGTTGATGGCCGGTTCGTCATCGACGAGCAGGCTGGAAGCCTACTCCACAATTCAACGCGATGGTCTTTGTGGAGACCTTCGTGCTTGTTGTGATCTTTGTGTTTCAGAATGGCTGTTCCGGTGGCCACGGCCGATGAGTCGGAGGTCAAGAATGTGATTGTTGACGTAAGTAGTACTACAATAGTACTATAGACTCGTGCCGAAGAAGATTCGTGAGCTGATCCGGGTCCTCAAGAAAGCGGGGTTCGTTGATCGTGGCGGCAAAGGTAGCCACCGCAACTTCACGCACCCTCGCGGCGCAAAGCTCACGCTCAGCGGCAATGCATCGGATGATGCGAAGCGCTACCAGGAACGGGACGTGGAACGGGCTCTTCAGGAGGCGAAGCGATGAAAACCAGCGATCGGTACCTCAAGATCGTCGAGTGGTCCGAAGAGGACCGGTGTTACGTCGGGACCTGTCCATCGCTGATGCTGGGAGGTGTCCACGGTGACGATGAGGCCGAAGTCTATCGGGAGCTCTGCGAGGTTGTGGAGGAGTGGCTCGAGATCTACCAAGAAGACGGTGACTCCCTTCCACCGGCGACGACTGGCAAGGAGTACTCGGGCAAGTTCGTCCTCCGAGTCGGCAAGGAGCTTCACAAAGATCTGGCGATCAAGGCGCTTCGTTGCGGAGAAAGCCTGAACTCCTACTGCGTCGACGTACTGCAGGAGGGGACAACAGGTCAGGGAGAGTAGGAAACCAAGTCGCCGCGGGGAAGCTCCACGTGCTCTGGCTCCTCGCCCTCGCCCAGGGCATCCCCTACGACCAGCTCGGATTCCAGAAGCAACGGTTCAAACCGAAGGTCCTCCAGCAGTTCGACGAGACGAGTGCCCCCCTCCTGCGTGAGCGCTCGGGTCGATCCCGATCCCGTTCCCGATCCCGTTCCCGATCCGAAACGCACGAGATCGAGGCACAGAGGCAGGCATCGCAACGTCGCAAACACGAAGACGCGAAGACACGAAGCGGTCACAAAGACATCGCATTTGAGAGTTGGCGACGCGGAACGAGAGCGCTGTCAGACTTCGTGGAGAAGCGCCTCAAACCGAGTCGAGACTGAAGAACATGCTGGAAGCATGTCGCTACAAGCGGCGCTGCGATGGTTGTAGGGGCAGCCATCCTGGGTGCCCTTCAGAGTCGTGTCGGGCGTTCGGATGTGGCCGGGAGAGTGTGGAGCCGCCCGGTTCAACACGCTCAGGGCACCGTGGCGGACCACACCGAGGTGTCGCCGGTTTCGAATCCGTCGGCGAAGAGCGTGTCGATGGCCGGATGGTCATCGACGAGCAGGCTGGAAGCCTGCTCCACAACACGATGCGAAAGGTTGTAGCGCAGGCGTCCCCCCCTGCGTCGGAGATGTGTCCAAGATCGACGGCTCACCCCTGTGCCTCTGTGGTGAGCTACCGCTATTCGTCGCCGTTTTCTCTCATGGCGCCGAAGAAGTTCGGTGCGTCGTAGCGGGTGGCGTGATCGCCGTAGAGGGTGACGTGATCGGGTCCCGAACCGACAAAAGTGGCTCGTTCGCCGTAGGTCCTCGAAAATCCGACCTTCTCGCTGCGGCCGTCGTCGGTCTCGGCCTTGAGTTCGACTAGATTGTCGTTGGCGGTCGATGTCAGGTTGCGCTGGCAGACGGGGCAGCAGAAGGTGTACTTCTTTCCCAGCTGCGGCTCAAAAGAGAGGGGATAGACGACTGTGTAGTCGCCGAGTTCCGGGCTGAGCAGGATGAGTTCCCGGTCGCCGTTCTGATCAATGAGCAGCACGACCTTGGTTCCGGGGTTGAGGATCCTGCTGCAGTGGGGGCAATGGTAGTAGCGTGACATCGATACCTCTCCGACTTGTCATCGCGTCAATCACCGCGACGCGATTGATCCATCATACTCTGAATAGAACAAATATTTGAGGCTGCGTCTCGAAATACTTGCATTTGTGGGTTTCGGGCGCCATCTTGTTGGTTACCATAGGTCCCGAAATCCGAAACCCGATTTTCTCGCGCCGCAATTGACGAGCGCCTTGCAGGATGGAGGATTCCATGCAGTCGACCGTGTCGGATCGACGGATCGCCCCGAGGGTCAACAAGAAGGTAAGCCTCAAGGAGGGAGGTGAGGTCCTGATCCGCAATATGCGGCCCAAGGACGTTGATCTATCGTTTGATTTTTTCTGTCAGCTTCCCGAGGACGACCGGCGGTATCTCAGGGTCGATGTGACAAAGCGGGAACTCGTTGAACGACGGACCACCGAACTCGACAGCGGTCGTGTGGACCGCCTGGTGGCAGTAGCGGACGACAGGATTGTCGCCGACGGTTCACTCGAACTCCAGGGCCACGGTTGGGGTGACAGCATTGGCGAAATCAGGCTCATGGTGGCTCGGTCCTTCCAGCATCTGGGTCTTGGGACCCTGCTTGCGCGTGAGCTCTACTACCTCGGGATGCAGCACAAGCTGGACCGGATCGTGGTGCGGGTGATGCGGCCCCAGTCGCGGGCCCACCGGATCATGAAAAGGCTCGGTTTCAAGGAGGAGTTCCTGATTCCGGAACACGTTCGTGATCAGGATGGAGCATGGCAGGATCTCATCATCATGCGCTGCAACCTCGACGAACTGTGGAACGAGATGGAGAGTCTCGTCGAGGCTTCGGACTGGCGCTGGCATCGGTAGCCATGGAAGTCGACAGTCCACAGTCAACAGTTGACAGTTCCATCGCATCATCTCAGGAGCCCCCCGAGGTTCTCCCTGTTGTTGGCGTCCGTCCGAGCTGTCAACTGTGAACTGTCGACTGTCGACTTCTTCCTGTGACCCCGGGCACATGTCAACGATTTGCGTTCGTGCACCGTATTCAATACAGAATGAAATCTCCAGTCCCAGTCTCCGCGGTCATCATCACCAAGAATGCCGAGGCCCACCTCGACCAGTGCCTCGGGTCGCTGGCCGTGTGTTCCGAGATCGTGGTCCTTGACTCCGGCTCCACCGACCGCACCCGGGAGATCGCCCTGCGCCATGGGGCGTGTTGGCACGAAAGCTCCTTTGAAGGATATGGCCCCCAGAAATGCCGTGCGGTGAAGCTCGCCAGCCACGATTGGATTCTCTCCGTCGATGCGGATGAGGTGCTCGATCATGGCGCGGTGACCGCGATCGCGGGTGCGGACTGGCCCGCGGCCGATCTACTGACATGCTGGCGGATCCGGCGAAGGACCTTTATCGGGGATCGTGAAATCAAGCATGGTCACTGGTCCACCGAAAATCCGGTTCGGATCTTCAATCGACTCGTTACCGGTGTCGAACCGGTGCTCGTGCATGAGTCGGTCCGCCCGACGACGCGCGTTTTGAATCTTCCGGGGAGCCTCCTCCATTACAGCTATCGGGACCTCAGCGAGATCATCCGTCTCGACTATCACCGGCTCAAGGCGGTCCGCTATCGTCGCGCCGACCGCCGTGCCGGTGGAGGGTTGCTGGCTCTGCGTGCCGCTTGGGCTGGATTTCACAGCTACATTCTCCGTGCCGGCTGCCTCGAGGGAGGAGCCGGGGTGGTGATCGCCCTCGCGGCTGCGGTCAACGCGACCATGGGCCTCGCCATGGCGAGCGAGACCGAGGCGGCGAAGCCGCGGGTGGTGCCGGGTCGGCTCCAACCGGTTCCTCGGAGGGTCGACGGACGTGCGGTGTTGCCCAAGACCGCCTGACGGGCCATCGCAGGGCTGAACCGCGAGGATGCAAGGGACGCAATGCGATGTCTTGGTGATCGCTTCGTATCTTTGTGCCGTCGTGGTTGTGCCGGAACGAGGGCCCTTCAGGGCGACGGAGACTCGTTCCCCTCTGTTATGATGACCGCCACTCTCGACAGATACGGAGGTCGCCATGACCGACAGCAAAGGTTCCGGTCTCGGCATCGTCGGCTACGACAGCTATGAATTCGTCGTCGCCGACGCCGAGCGCAGTCGCAAGTTCTACACCGAAATGATGGATATACCCGCGGTCGCGAGGCTCGATGAACGAGTCGCGGCCGACCGCGGTGAGGATGCAATGCTCTTCACGGCCGGCAAGGCGAAGTGCGTATGCGTCACCCCGCGCGAACGGGGATCGGCAGCCGACCGGTGGCTTACGCGCCATCCCGACGGCGTGCGAACCGTCGGTCTTCGGGTTCGCGACATCGAGCACACGAGGCGCGTTCTCGGTGAACGCGGCGCGGCCTTCTGCACCGACACCAGCGACCAAGTCGACCAGGAAGGTCGACCCTATCGCTCCTTTGACATCGCGACACCCATCGGAGAGGTGCGCTTTCGGTTTGTCGAGCGGGCGGCCGGTGGTCTTCCCCCTGGGTTTTCAGCCATCGAGCCGGGCGCCCCGGCGAATGCCAATGGCTTTCAGATCATCGACCACATCACCTCGAACTTCCTGACCCTGGAACCCCATGTGACATGGCTTCGGGATGTGATGGGTTTCGAAGAGTATTGGGGAGTCCACTTTCACACCGCCGACATCAATCCCGGTTCCGGCGGATCGGGGCTCATCTCGAAGGTGATGTGGGACCCCGAGTCAGGCATCAAACTCGCCAACAATGAACCTGTGACACCGAACTACGAATCGAGCCAGATCTACAGCTTCGTCGAGGCCAACAACGGTCCGGGCGTTCAACACGTGGCCTTTCACGTTCCGGTGATCGCTCCCGCCGTGGAGAACCTCCGTCGGACCGGGGTCGAGTTCCTCGATACCCCGGAGACGTACTACGACATGATGCCCGAGCGTCTCACGCGGCAGAAGGTGACCAACTTCAACGAGAACATTGCTGAACTCAAACGTCTGGGCATCCTGGTCGACGGCGACAGTGATCGATATCTGTTGCAGATCTTTATGATCGAAGGTGGTCTTCTCTACGATGACAGCAGCGCCGGACCGTTCTTTTACGAGGTCATCCAGCGCAAGGGAGCTCGCGGGTTTGGTGAGGGCAACTTCCGCGCGCTCTTCGAGTCCATCGAGCGCGATCAGCAGCAGCGGGTGGCAGTAGAGAAGCAGCTCGAGGCGGGCGCTGGATCGTGAGGAGTTCTCAGTTTTGAGTTTTCAGTTCTAAGTTGACATCGCAGCACCTCACCAATTAAGGCGCGATCGATAACTAAAAACTAAAAACTAAGAACTAAAAACGAGTGGAGACCTGAGATGATTCATCGATTGACGAGAGGTCTGATCCCGCACAAGCCACACACGGTCTTCGAGGTGGACGGTTCGCTGACCTTCGAGCACTGCATCACCCGGGCGGGGTTTGAATCCATCTACACCATCGCCTGGCACCGGAAGCCACCGCATTGGGTGAAGTCCGAAAAGAATCTCGGACCCCACCCCGGGTGGGCCGAGGCCAAGTGGGAGGGACCGCTCAGACGCTGCCACTATTTGACGACCGAGGTGCCGATCGGCGGAACCCCCTTCCTTTCCCGCAAGTTGATGGTGGCCAACTCCGACCTGGGTCTGTGGTTGGCTCGTCCCAATGAGTCCGAACCGACGCTGGTGGCCAATGCCGATGGCGACGAACTGACTTTTGTCCACGCGGGCTCGGGGCGGGTCGAATGCCCGCTCGGTGTGGTTCCCTTCGGCGTCCACGACTATGTCTATGTTCCTCAGGCGCTACCCCACCGCTGGATTCTCGACGGTCCGGCTCATCTGATGATGATGGAAGCACGGTCGCCGCTACGCATACCCAAGCAGTACCGCTGCCCCGAGGGTCAGCTTTCCATGTATGCGCCGTTTACGCATCACGACTTCGTCGCTCCGATATGGCCGGACGGCGGGCTCGAGAGCTATCAGGCGCCGCGCCGGCTGGTGGTTCAGTCGGGTGGTCGGCTCACCGCATTCGACCTCTCCAACGATCCCTTCGATATGGTGGGTTGGGACGGCCAGCTCTGGCCCTTCGCCTTCCCGATTCTGGCCTTCCAACCAAAGACCTCATCGATCCACCTGCCGCCCACGATCCACACGACCTTCGCCGGCGAGGGCTATGTGGTGTGTTCATTTGTTCCCCGGGTGGTGGACTTCGGCGAGGGAGCGATCCCCTGCCCCTATCCCCATTCATCGCCGGATTGCGACGAGCTCCTTTTCTATGTCGAGGGCAACTTCACCTCGCGCAAGGGGGTCGGTCCGGGATCGATTTCGCTTCATCCGCGAGGGCTGCCGCACGGACCGCATCCGGGAACCTACGAGGCCTCCATCGGCACGACCCGCACCGATGAACTCGCGGTGATGGTCGACACCTTCAAACCGCTGGTGCCGACACGACACGCGGAGGCCATCGAGGATCGGCAGTACAACACGGGGTGGGTGCGGTAGCTTCGCATCAGTTTCCGTTGCCGACAGATGTAGTGCCAAGCCCGATTCTCAGCAGCGCGGTTGCCCGAGAGTGCCCCCTCAAACCCTGAGAGAGCGAAGCGAACCGAAGGGTCCCCCGATGAAAGAGAGTATGTTGAGTGACAACAACGCCCCGCTGAACGGGTGGGGATCC
>RCNF010000770.1_pt1 | contig 16637 bp, 21 predicted proteins | sample 2041311 | NCBI WGS metagenome assembly RCNF01 (sample SAMN09708228, study PRJNA481090) | Marine sediment metagenome, whole genome shotgun sequencing project. | biome: marine sediment; feature: ocean; material: sediment; isolation source: Sewage treatment plant 2 marine sediment (STP2) ... | reverse complement strand
CAAAACCTGAAATACCTGATTTATGTGCACACCAGAACGAGCAGGTGTCAAAAAATATTTTGAAAACCTCGCTTTCTGGACGCTAACTATTTAGTAATTCGAATTAAGTTTAATCAAAGAATCCTTAGAGTAGGGTATCACGGATTTTTTCAAACTCAGCAAACTCTTCCTTATTGAATTTTTGAGTAACCATAATTGAATTTAGTGTTTTCAAGAGTTTTACTTCAACCTCTGGATACGCACCAATTTTCTCTTTTAAGACATCTAGGTAAGTATCGAAGTCTTTATCGAATTGTGAGGCTTCTTTGTGCAGCTTATAGATTTCTAAATCATCTAAGCCGAAATCATTCAGAAAGAATTCGCTGAAACGCTTTTTCTCTCTGTCGGTTTCGATTTTATCTGCATTGATTACATGATAGATAACAACCGCAAAGGCTCTTTGTAAGGTGTGATCTTCCACATTTAAATGATCCAAATGACCCAGCTCGTCAAACCACTCTCTTAATTTTGAAGGCATTATAAACTCCTTATTTTATCTGTGATTTAAGCTTAACAAGGGACAGGTTTCGGCATCCCGATATAAGTCAAAGAACCGTTATTTCTTTAGTGATTAGTTTTTAGGTTTACGACTAAAGATAAATGATAAGGGTATCGCTAGCGCGAATATGCAGATACCAACCACTTGAGCAGAATATATTTTATCACCAAGGTGCACAGGATGGTTGATATTGACCAGCATGAAAGCGCAGCTGAAAACACCGAGTACTGAAATCACCGGTAAGCGTCCGATATTCAAGGGTGAGCGCCAAGTTCTATGGATGTCTGGTCGACGGTATCGCAGTACAATATTGCTAAGATTGACGATAAAGAACAGGATGAAAATCCCTACATCTGAAATCGCTGCAAGGACTTCCACCTTTTTAAAGAATAGGAAAATTATAGAAACAAAACCCGTAATCATAATCGCGATATAAGGAGTCTGGCGGGTTTTGTGTACGGTTGATAAGACACGAGGGAGAGAGTCTGATTTTGCCATGCCATACATCATTCTCGCGCAGACAATCAAGGTGATTAGTACCGTATTTGCTGTGGCGAATAAGGCAATCAAGGCGATGATTTCAGGGCTGTAACCACCGATCAGTTTTGACATGATCATAGATAAAGGTTGTTCGGCCTTTGCTAATTCAGCAAAGGGTACGACACTCACCGCGACAATCGCCACCAGAATATAAATAACCGTTGAAATTAACAGCGCATAGATAAATGCTTTGGGTAATGTTTGGGCTGGATTTTCTGCTTCTTCGGCGATATTCGCGATATCTTCAAAGCCCATATAGGCAAAGAAAATTAATGCACTCGCCGAAACAATGGGTAACCAGCTGACATCACTATCTGCTAAAGGAGGCGGAAACTCAGTTAGATTAGCCAAAGGTATATTGCCTCTGAATATAAAATAACCGCCAATGGCTATGAGTAACACTAAACCACCAACTTCAATGGTGGTCGCTAAAGCATTGAAGCGTGCGGATTCTTTAATTCCCCAAAAGTTGATTGCAGTCATTAAAACTAACAAGCCTATTGCCAGTACTATCTGATTCATGGGAATGAAATAGGCGAGGTAACGGGCAAAGCCAAGCGCCACAGCACTCGCTGTAGTAAAGCCAATGACGATGGCGATAAAGCCAAATACCCAAGCGGCCTTATCCCAGCCAAACGCATTTTTGGCATAGATATATTCAGCACCAGCTTCGGGGAAAATCGCAGCGAGTTCGGCATAACTCATCGCAGTAAAGCTGGCAACGATTGCAGCTAAGGTGAACGACAGCCATAACATATTGCCTGCTATACCTGCGGCAGAACCAATCAGGACATAGATGCCTGCACCTAGTATAAGGCCCACGCCATAGATAACGATTTCACTCAAACTCAAACAACGTTTGAGCTCGATTTGCTCTATCTTTTTCATGATTTTATCTTGCGCCAATTTTTTAAGACTGAAAAGTCAAAACAGACTGATCAGTGATAAATATCATTTAAAGCATTATCAATGGATAGTTAGATTATAAAAAAACTCCTAAAAGTAGGGGGGGGTGACAAAAGTAACTAGAGTTTGAGCTTTCGCGATATAAATCAAACAGTAATAAGAGGCTAGGTTTATAATCAGAGGCGATAAATTAATAATTATGAATAGGATGTTCAAATGAAAAAAATATTTATTCTCTTACTGTTTTTTGCATGCGGTTTTGCGGCATCTGAGCAGTTAAAATCGCCATCAACAGTTGAGGTTGAGAATACAGGCGGCGCTAAAAATAGCCTGTATCCTGAACTTGCCAATGTATTTAGTACAGAATCCAGTTTTACGGATGCTAAAGAGGATTTGCTTGCCGCCATAACAGCGGAAGGTTTGGTGGTGAGTTATACCTCGCATGCGAAAACCATGCTGGAAAACACCGCTGAAATCGCAGGTGTGACCACGCCAGTTTATGACGACGCTGAAATTTTACTCTTTTGTAAGGCTGATTTATCTCATGCCTTGGTTGGTTCTAATCCGCACAATATCGTTTTATGTCCTTATGCGATTGCCATTTATGTTCTTTATAACGAGCCTGAAAAAGTGTATTTAAGCTTTAGAGAGCCAGATGCAAGAGTGGCTGAAACCAAAGCGATAAAAGCGCTATTAGTGAGTATCATCGAAGAGGTTATTTAAGAGATTATTAAAGATAAAAAAAGCCTGTGAAAAAGAATCTCACAGGCTTTTTAGTTAAACCCACAATAAGTGGTTAATCCATTCAGGTTTTATAACTTTTCACTTTCACGTCGACTATCATTCATCAACGCTTTAATGAGAGCGATCCCCATCAGGATCATCATAAACGAGAATGGAACTGCTCCGATAATCATCGCGGACTTAATGGCATCCAATCCTCCGGCGAGTAATAGGGCGGCTATAACAGCACCAAGGATCAAACCCCATATAATGATGTGTATACTACCTGCCTGCTTTGAAGAGCCGCCAGCAGCAATAGTATTAATAACTAATACGGCCGAATCGGCAGAAGTAACAAGATAAGTTAATAACAAAATAACGATTAGTACCGAGATCATTTGAGCTATTCCAGTAGAGACCATCTGATTTATTACTTCATAGAGCTGTGCTGTCAAACTTTGAGCGAAAATCGCGCCGTTAGCACTTTGGTTCAATTCAAGATCAATAGCAGTACCACCGAGTAATGCAAACCAAAAGAAACACATTAACGAAGGTAACACGATAGCACCAACAACAAACTCACGAATCGTACGATTTTTAGAAATACGTGCTAGGAATATGCCTACGAAAGGAGCAAATGCAATCCACCAAGCCCAATAGAATATTGACCACCAACCTTGCCATTCGCCAGGACTACCAGCACCATCTGCAGGGAAAACAGTAAAGGTCATTGCAGGTAAATGAATCAAATAACTGAGTGTCTCTCTGCCCATAATTCCCAGAGCAAACATAGTTGAGCCAAACACAAGGAAGAACGCTAATAAGCTAAACGAAAGAATCATGTTTATATTACTAAGCCACTTGATTCCTTTACCAACACCCGAAAGTGCAGATAAAGTTGATGCAAACATGACTACCAATAGAGCTACTAGTAATGAACCTGTTGATGCAGATACTTTACCATCAGCAGCGGTTGAAATTAACCAATCAGAACCAAAGATGTTGTACAGACCTGATGAGAAAGAATCCAAACCCAGACCGATGGTTTGGGATATACCTAATATTGTTGCAACGATAGCCGTAATATCTACGATGTGACCTAAAGGTCCAGACAATGTTTTACCAAATATCGGCGTCAGCGTAGAACGAATCGTTAAAGGCAAATTACGCGAATAGGCAAAGAATGAAAGCGAAATACCTACCATTGCATAACACGCCCAAGCGCCTAAGCCCCAGTGCAGAAAACTATATTTGTAAGTAGCGTTTATTGCAGAAGCCGTTTTTGGTTCAACTAAGCCATCAATAGCAGTAACGGTACCTGCTGTTACCGCATTAGCATATTCAGTCCAGACATTGGCTCCTTCTGCTAATGTAACATTGGCAGCAGCGAGGGCTTCTTTTATCGCTATAACGCTCATGCGAATCTCAGGATTGTCTGCGATATGCCACATCGGCTCACCGGTAGCATAGCCCAACATACCGATACCGATACCCGCACCAAACATCATTGAGAACCATGAGAAATTAGAAAATTCAGGTACACCGTTAGCATCACCTAATTTAATCTTTCCCCATTTGGGATAAATAGCAATAACTAAACAGACAATAACGAAAAAGGCTACAGCAAAAGTGTAGTAATAATTTAGGTTTGAAAAAGACCAACTTTTAATGGTACCAAGCACTTTGCCTGCTTCTTCGGGGAATACTGCTGCCCATAATACGATTAAAGCAATGGTGATTTTCGAGAGCACTGCCACTATTTTGTTAAAGTTTTGATAAAAGCCGGAATCAGAAACAGATATTTCTAGTTCGGTTAAAGGGGGTTTTAGAGCCATAATGTAATTTCCTTATTTAGTAATTAATCCTACTAGTATAGTAAACATGCACATACTAACGTTCAGTTAGCTAAAATGAGTGAGTGAACTCATTCGTTTCATGTTACTAACATCAAGCGTTATTTAAGTCCTAAGAATGACATTTATATCGCTTCTTCTCTTAAGTGATAAATTCCCACATCCAATGTGGCTTGTTAACTATATAGTAGTAAATACATTGAAAAACCCAATCTTTATAATATAAACGACCTTAAAATGCGCAGTTACGCATAAAAATAGGCTTGATGCTAAAAGTATTGATAGCTGTGTTGTAGCGTACAGAAGAATCACGTTATGCCTAAAAATAAAGAATACGGTACAAACACCTTTAATTTGGCTAATCTACCTATTAAAAAATCACATTAGTGAGACGAGTTAAATCAGTTTCTGCTATCTTTATGATATTAATAATATATTGAGATCTTTGCACGAGAATGATGATGGATAAAATAGCTTAAATTCCCTAGCTTTCCCTTAAAAATTCCGTGAATAGCCCTGCTATTCCCCTCATTTTTATGAAAAAATTATGAAATTATGCTTATTTTTCTCTCACTATAGTCTCGTGCAAAGATTTCATATTGAAAATCAGGGTAACCTGACTAGAGCAATAACAAGGCAATACTAGGGCTGAACAAAGGGAAATAATGAGCGAATACTTAATACAATTAGTGCGCGATGGTAAAAGCCGTTTCGTACCTTTTCTCGATTGGATCTTCGAGCTAAAAAAACCAGAAATATTAAAGGCAGATATTATAGCTGGTATCACCGTGGCGCTCGTGTTGATACCTCAGTCTATGGCGTATGCACAACTTGCTGGCTTGCCACCACAAATGGGATTATATGCCGCATTCCTAGTGCCAATAGTGGCAGCTTTATTTGGCTCGTCTCGCCAATTACAAAATGGCCCTGTGGCGATTATCTCGTTGATGACGGCGGCCGCGCTTATCCCGCTGGGGTTAGAACCGACTCAATATATTGCTTATGCAGCGATGATTGCGATTCTTGCGGGCATCATGCAAGTGGTATTGGGCTTACTGCGCTTAGGCGTATTGGTGGATTTTTTATCCCATCCCGTAGTGATCGGTTTTACCAATGCCGCAGCCATTGTGATCAGTAGTTTACAACTAGGTAAATTACTAGGAATTGATGTGGAATCAGGGACTCACTTGTATCAAACTCTGTGGAATTTATTGAAAGCGATACCGACAGAAACGCATCTACCCACTCTGATGATGGGCGGATTTTCATTATTGCTACTCGTTGGGTTCAAGAAATTCACACCCAGATTACCCGGGATTCTGTTAACTGTTGTGATCTCGATTTTAGTCTCATGGGCGATAGGCTATGACGGTATGGGGGGCAAAATAGTCGCGGAAGTAAACAGTGGTTTACCCGCGTTTAAAGTGCCTTCAATTAACCCGGATCATTTATCTTCACTGTTATTGCCCGCATTTATGATTGCCTTATTGAGCTTTGTTGAAGCGTTTTCTATTGCAAAAGCAGTCGCCTCAAAAACAAGACAACACTTATCTGCAGATCAGGAAATGGTTGGCAAAGGTCTAGCTAATCTAGTTGCTGGTGTTACTCAAGGTTATGCCGTATCTGGCTCATTCTCACGAACTGCCATTGCATTTGACGCTGGCGCTAAAACAGGTTTTACCGCGATTGTTTCAGGCATTATCGTTGGTGTTACCTTACTGTTTTTAACGCCATTACTCTATTATTTACCAGTTGCTACTCTAGCTGCCGTTATCATTATTGCCGTGATTGGATTATTCCACTTCCAGCCATTCAAACACGCTTGGTCGGTTAATCCTCACGATGGTTTTGTTGCTTTAGCGGTGTTTGTTTCAACACTTTATTTTGCGCCACACTTAGAATGGGGGATTTTTATCGGTATCGTTTTATCTCTGTTATTCTATTTATACCGCACCATGACTCCCCATTTCGCCGAGGTTTCGCTAACAGAAGAGGGTGTCTATCGCGATGCAAGATTAAATGCCTTGAAAACCAGTAAAACAGTCGCTTTTTACCGTTACGATGGAGATCTGTATTTCGCCAATGCGGGTTATCTAGAACGTAAAATGCTTAATGCGGTGGCAGATAAGCCTGAGCTTAAAGTCCTGGTATTAGATTTAGAAGCGGTAGATCAAATTGATGCTACCGGTGAGGAAATGCTCAGTCATATGTCCGAACGACTCGCCGAAGCAGGTATTGAGTTTTATATATCGCGCATCAAATTCAAAGTTGAGGATGCATTAAAACGTTCTGGTTTATACAGTAAAATCGGTGCAGGACATTTCTTTGATAAACGTGCTCGCGCAATCAAGGCGATCAAAGAAAAATATGGCGATTCGGTTGATGTGAGTCATTTGATCTACCATAAGCCGGTGGAAATTGTTGTGTATGAAGGTGATGATGATAAAGACTTTGAAAAAGAATCTGATAAGGACACTAAGCAAGGTCAAAAGGTAGAAGACCTTGATGAAAAAATACCCAGCCGAGACTTAGTCGAGACAACCAAGGAACATAGCGATGATGATCCTAAGGGTGAGTGATAAAGAGTAAAAAGCAGGGTATTTGTTTTAGTATAAGTGTAATTGCCTGCATATGATTTCTAATGCGGTAATATTTAATCATCATTTGTTAAAAATCCGGGAGAAATTTGTGGCAGAAAATAAAAGAATAGCGCTTCTAATAGATTGCGATAATGTTAGTCATAATTCCATAGAAGGCGTTTTAGAAGAACTTGCAAAGTTTGGCATGGTAAATGTGCGTCATGCACATGGTGACTGGAATAATCCATCTTTGTCCGGCTGGATTAATAGATTGCATCCAAATGCAATAAGGCCCATGCAACAATTTGCTTATACCAAAGGGAAAAATGCTACCGATTCTGCAATGATTATTGACGCAATGGATTTGCTATATAGTAGTAGCGTGGATGCCTTTGCTTTGATGACCAGTGACAGCGACTTTACTCCACTAGTTCTTAGAATTCTTGAAAGTGGGCTACCTGTTTATGGCTTCGGTGAAAAGAAGACACCGCAGCCCTTTGTCGATGCTTGCTCGCCATTTATTTACACAGAAAATCTGGCTTCAGAAGAAAAAGAAAAAGCAGATAGTCCCAAAAAACAAGCAAAGAAAAGTAAGGCTGAGCTTAGGCGTGATAACGCATTGGTGAAATTACTTCGAACGGCCGTAGAACAATCATCAGAGGATGATGGCTGGGCACATATGAGCCATGTAGGCCACTATATATCAAACAACAGTTCTTTCTCGTCCATAAACTATGGCTATAGAAAGCTCGGCGACTTAATTAGAGCCAGTGAGTTATTTGAAATAGAAATGAGAAATAACGGCTCAGTTATGTATATAAAAGATGCGCGCAAATAAAGTTATAACATATCTTTTAATTTCTCAAAAACCGGCTAAAAGCCGGGGGGTGTCCCTCTAGTATGTGTGAGTTATTTGCCATGTCCAGTTCGATTCCTGCAGAAGTTTCATTTTCTCTGGATGAGTTTTCCAAACATGGTGGTCTAACCGATCTGCATAAAGATGGCTGGGGCATTGCTTATTATGATGACAATGATGCACGCATCATTAAAGAAGCCTGTACCGCGAGCAAAAGCACCTATCTCAAGTTTGTTAAAGATCTCAGTATTCACAGTAAAATCATCATTTCGCATATCAGGTTGGCAACACAAGGAGAAGTCAGTACCAGAAACACCCAGCCGTTTACCCGCGAATTAGGCGGCAAGCAGCACGTATTTGCGCATAATGGTGATATTTTTGAGCTCGATAACAAAGCAGAATACAAGTCTAACCGATTTAGACCAATAGGGAACACCGACTCAGAAATTGCATTCTGTTATTTGATGGAAAACATGAGCAAAATCTGGGATGAAGAAAACCCGCCTGACTTAGCATCACGCTATAAGGTTTTCGCCAGCTTCGTCAGCGAAATTAAATTGCTTGGCATAGCCAATATTATTTATTCTGACAGTGAATATGTGTTTATACATAGCCACAAAAGGATTTCTCCTGATGGGAATCAACTAGCGGGTTTGTATATGACGTGCCGACGCTGCTCTGCCAGTGAAAGTGATCTACCTATCAACGGCTTACAACTGGATAAATCCACTTCCAAAGACGTGGTGCTAGTAGCTAGCGTGCCACTCAGCGACAAGGATTGGTTTGAAATACCAGAGGGTGAAATCAGGGTGCTCAAAAACGGTGAAGTGACCACCATTTCTAACGATATTTGATAAAGTGAAGTAGTGGTAGGTTTTTTTGAAATAACCTCTTAATTAGAGCTTTGTTCCAAAGTTTTTAATCATAATGAAACAACTTTACTAACAGTACTCATCATGGCGCTATGATCTGTTTGACTACCTTCTTCGATGGGTGCTTTTATATCAGCAAAATGCTTTGCCCAAGAGTACTCACAAACCACGGCGCGTTCTGCATCTCTTAGGGTATCGATTACCTCACTGCTTTCTAAGAGCTTTACCCCATCACCTGTAAAAAAACAAAGGAAGTTTTGGTTGCGCCTAGAGCAGGCACTAACTAACCCAAGTAGCGCTTCTGTGGATTCTGGGTGGCTAACTACGATAAGAATTTTCATGGTCTTTTATCATCAATGCTAAGTAATATTTGATGCTGTCCTTCAGCTTGTAGCTGCGCGAAGGTTGCAATGTTTTTGATAGGTGATGAGCCCCATACTATTAGTTTCTCATCAATAGATTTTTGAATCGTTTTGTTACTCGGATTAACTCTTGATTCAGAGATCAGTCGCCACCCTTTTTGTTGTAAGATATCAATTTCATTAGTTTGTGCAATATAGTTATCTCGCATCAAACCAGAATAAATATGAGTGCGTAATATCCCTCTATTATTTCCAACACCTTTACCAAGTGCTTTTTGTAAATCCGATATTTTTCCCAACCAGGTACTGATTTTATGTTGACCAGCCAAAAATAGTAAGCCTGCTAAAAAATTGCGATCTTGAGGTTTATCTGCGAAAACTAAAACATGATCAGTTTCTTTTAAATCAGCCGTTCCAAAAGCCCAGCCGATATCATAAAAACTCGCTAACTGATTCTTTTGTGAATGAAAAGTGTTCGCAGGCAGGCATTTTGCGCCTTTCACACTGGATGTTTGACAGGTTTTTAAATCTCTAGCATCCAATAACACTACTTGTTGAAGATCTATTGCTGATGAGACTTTTTTAAGTGTATTAATTGTTGAAGCCGCAAGTTGCGATGTGAGCAGTGTCAACGATGCTAAGACAATGGATCTTATCGTTATGAGTATTATGTGATTTTTCATTCTAAATTTTAGCAACCACCAAATTGCCTCTTAGGTTTACTGATCTGAGTATTTCCTACCGGGGCAGGTGGGTTGTCTAAATAGTATCCCATTAAATCAATCACACTCATTTCTCCAAAGTCATCACCTAGGTTGATAACTTCTTCGAATGTTTCCATTGCCTGTGGCTGTGCGCTTTTCATTATTTGATCATCAGATAGTTTTGCATGTGGATATAAACCATAGGCAAGACCAAGTGAACCAACTACGCTGAGAGCACAGAAAATGATGATTAAGATATTCTTCATAACAAACTCCTGTCACTATGATTAGAATTTTAACTAAAACTGACGTACATAAAATACATGGCGATAATAAATGCGACTACTTGTGAGATGGTTTCTATATCCATTTTCCCTCCACTATCCGCCGGTTTTGAAATGATCGACTAAATCATCCACTGATATAGGTTTGCCAGTATCGGGATGAATCACGTCAGGTGTGAAAAAAGGAATACCATCGCGAGAAACACGTAAAGATTCTGGTTGTTTCCAGAAGATATAAGCGAATGAAACCACTGTCATAATCGAAACAAGAACAGTTAACGCGGCTAGTTGTGTATTGTTTGAAATTTGCCTCATATCTTAATTCTTCTGTAACAATACTTGCCAGTAACGATCTTTTTTAATCGTAGCTAAATGCGTGCCACCTAAGTCTGGCATCATCGGAGGTATCGCTTCAACGGAGGTTGAGTTATCTATTTGCACTTCGATATTGTCACCTGATTGGGCTTTTGCCATTGCCGCTTTGGTCATTAATTGCGGGCGTGGGCATGAATCACCTAGGCAATCGATTACCTTGCTTACTTTTATGGTTGTGCCATCTTCTAACTGAGCTTCGTGTGATGTGTTGGTTTCTGCTACTTCTTTTTTCTTGCCAAAAAGTCCCATAGTATTTTCCTCTTGAATCTGTTTGTGAGTTAAGCCGCTGTAGTTTGCCTTTCTTTGCGTAGTATTGATTTATAAATGCCAAACAGTACCGCAAATTGAAAAAGACCGAAAAATATCGCGGGTATTCCTGTTTTCTCTTGTAACGTCGCTGCATTGGCAAAACCTAACTGAAGAGCTTCAAGGTTTACCTCTCCTGTCATCGCTGCAGGTGCTGGTGGCCAGTACATAAATGACCAAACGAGCGAAAAAAGGAACATCCCAATAAAAGTAAATAATAAGGCCCAGACTGCACCAAAGTTTCCTTCACCTGCTTTTACCCAGGTAGATACAGTGCAAGCTCCCGCTAGTACCATTCCAATACCAAATATAAACAAGCCAATGACTTGATTTAAACCCACATCAAAATGCATTGGTTTTCCTTCACCTATGCTCATAAATCCAGTAAAACCTATGGTGAGTATCATCATTGCTACTAAAAGAGCTTTGGTATTGCGATAGGTTTTAAATAGAATCGCGTCGCGTAATGCTGCGGTGTTACAAAAACGAGAGCGTTGTACCAATAGACCTATGATAGAACCGAATAAAAAAGCAACTAAACATTCTCCTAGAACTGACATGATATTCCCCCTATATTCCTAACGATTTTTTATAGATCATCGAGCCTGCCCACGCGCCTGCAATGATGCCTGATATAGCTAAATACCCGCCTAAATTCATCTGTGGTGTTAAACCGAAAAAGGTAGAGACATTACAAACGAAAGCAAGGCGGATACCGATACCCATTAACAAACCGCCAATCGTTATCATCACCCATTCGGATAGTCGTTTAGGAAAGCGGATAAAAAACTCTTTGCTGGCGATCGCGCCTACAAATGCGCCAAACAACATACCTAGTGATATATAAATTTTCCAGTAACCCGCATCCGGTTTGAACACTAATTGCCAGAATGGAATGTTGTTAATCGCATCTCCCATAAAGAATTTTGCGATCAGCCCTGTCATCATGGTTTCTCCCCCACCAACTGTCCATGCGCCGACAATTAAGAATAGGAAAATATCAAACATCGCAATAATCGCAAGCGCAATACTGGGATCAAGAGTCTTTTTAAAAAAATCCATAAACGTTCCTTCTATTTAGGTTTTATTTCTATTTTCTTTTCAGTGTAATAAATTTTCAGTTAATAAATAGTGGTACATGCCAGCAATATCATCGTCTGTTAACGGGTTTTGTAGAGCTATCTCAGGAGTCCCATGTACCCCAACGATCATCCGTGCAATAAACTCTTTTTGGGTCAAGTTTTTAGCCATTTTAAATAAAGAATAAGCGGGTCTAGCTTGCGTAAAATCAGCTTGTTTGTGGCAAGCTTGACAGTAACTTTTATAGATCTCTTTTCCAGTCTGGATAGCTTCTATACTTGCATCTTCTGGTTTTAGTCCTTTTATCGACAAAGGCATTTTCGGAATTAAGAGACTGAGTGATTGTTTGGACCTATTCCAGTTTTTTTCTTTAAAAGCACCTTGTAACTGTTTGATATCAAATTGTAATTTACTAGAATCAATATCATGTAAAGCAGCGTATTGCCTGCATAGCCAATTGAGTGTTCCCAAAGCCCCCGCCATTCGTTGTTTATATCCTTCACGTTGTTTGGCTGGAGTCGATTGTTTTAAAAACTTCTTTAAATCACCTTCTAAAACAATCAATTCAGCGCTACACAATCTTGCATCGTATTCTTGTGAGCCTATTGCTGCGACACTCATTGGTGCAAATAACAAGGGTATCAGCAACAATAGACCAATATAAAAACGGAGAGCGATTCTCAATGGTTAAAAATTGACTGATTTTTCCATCGGTAAGCTAGCATTATTAGTCCATTCGACCATAGAGCCATCGTACAATCTAGCTTTCTGATTGCCCATCACTTCGCTACTGACAAACCATCCAACTGATGCCCAATGCCCAGTGTTGCAAAAATTAATTTGCTCAGCATTTGGGTCAATCTTTGCTATTTTGTAGAGTTTACTAAGATCGCCTTTACTGCGAAAAGTGCCGCCGCCATTGACTGTCATCCAACTTTCGGGAAGATTTTTCGAGCCGGGAATAGTGCCATTACGTGATGATTTAGGATGTCGGTTGATACCGATAAACTGATGTTGTGGTCTTAAATCTACTAATGTGGTTTTACCATCGTTCAAGGTATTCTTTACATCCATCGCGGTAACTATCATGTTTTTACGTAGATTGGCATTAAAGGTTTTAGCCTCGACTTTATTGTTGCCTTTCTCTATTTTATTTCCCTTTACTGCAGCATAGGCCAGATATCCGCCATTCACTATGGAAACATTATCGTGACCGAGTACTTTCATGGTCCAATAAACACGTGTGGCACTGCCCATATCGAGGGCACTTTTGCCATGATGATAGATAACAACATGAGTATTGTTATCAATTCCCAAATCACCGATTAGTTTTGAAATTTTATCGGTTGGTGGTAATTGTCCTGGTACCTTATTAACTAGACCACGCCATCCGCCTTTTAGATAGTCTGTATGGACGGCGCAGGGAATATGGCCTTTTAAGTAGTCGGTACGGGACCCACCATCTAGCGGGTTTCGGATATCTAGAACTCTGACACCCGCATCGCAGGAATGGTCTTTGATCCAGTTAACATCAACTAGTGGCTGGGCTGCAAAGGCACTATTGCTTAGAAATAGGGCGAGTGCTGCACTTAGTTTAACTAGCGGTTTATTCATTATCTCTCTCCTTGTGCCAGAAAAACTGGCGTTGATTATAATGTGACGCAGTGTTTTGCTTTTAGAATATTGTCTAAGACATCATCCCAGTCAGCAGGACTCATCTGCTTAGTTTTCACATCCATTATTATTATGTTTTTATTTTCGCGTTGTTGTGCGAGTAGTGATTCACGTAACTTTTTTGAGCCTGGGTAAAGCCCAAAGTCGAGCGCTAAAAAATCAATTTCTGAGTCAATACATTTACTAGAGATTGATGACATGATCTGCTCGATTTAGATAATCGTTAAATTGAGTGTAGCTTATGTTATCCAGATTTGGGTCTTCAACCAGTGAAACTGGCTCAATACCACTTAGTTCTAATAACTCTGCTTGCTCAATATTTTCATCACTCTCTTCAACCTTGCGATCGACAAATACTAAATCTACCGAATGCCCGAAGATGGTTAACCCGGCTGAAACTCGCATCGCTTCAGCATGATCGCGATAGGCTAATACTAGAATTTGACAAATATCATTCATTAGAGCCTTTGTTTAAAAATACGGGTTTAAATAAAGAGTATGACTTGCTTGTTGTTCAATTCATCCTAAAATAAAGAGTAAGACTATGGGTAGTATTTATTGCTAACGAGAAAAGGAATAATATTTCAGTGTCAATATATCTTGAACCAGATTCAATTTTATCTCACATGTTTCAGTCGTGTACGACTGATCAAATTAAAGAGTTTGTTCCAGAAAAACGTGGATTTCGCATTCATGGTCATAGCACTACAGTAAGACTGGAAGCAGCCTATTGGGCAGTTTTAGAAGAAATGGCTCATAGTGAGCGATTAACACTGAGTAAGTTGGTAGAAACAATTCACGATACGTGTTTGGTTGCTAACGATAAAAACCTAGCCTCATGCCTGAGGGTAATTTGTTTAAAATATATAAATTTATATACTTAGTTTTTGGAACTAATAAATAAAAAAAACAGGAAAAGTGCTTAGCTGAGGCAGCGTTGGAATGCAACGATGACGGCCCGAAGGGTGAGGATAAGAACCGAGTAAAAGCCGGGGGATCTTTTAGTTTGATATATATCAGCTTAACCGCGTATTCATCCTTCCAGCCTTCTCCCAAGGCATATAATAAATATGACAAATAATTTTGCAGGGGATAATCATGGGAAACGAATTTAAAAAAAGCCTGGAAGCAGCCGAAAATGCTATCGACGAACTCGAAGATAAAATTGAGGACATGGCAGAAGATTTTACCGAGGATGCCGCTGAACTCTGGACGGATATAAAAAAGAACTTTTCCGGAGTCAGGGGCAAGCTTATAACTGCCGCCAAAGACGCGAATGAGATAGGCGATGAAGCTCAATTGCAGGCGCATTTAGGCGCCATGGAAGCGCATGACAAAATGCAGGGTGTCAGGGATACCATCGAAGAGTTCACCCACAAGGTAGCAGCGAATGCACAGACTGAACTTGATACTGCCAGGCTGCGTGGCCATCTGGCAGAAATGGAAGCCAAAGATTTCTGGGAGAGCAAGGGTAAAGGTATAGCTACAGATTTCAATCAATCCAGCGAGAAAGTTAAAGAGCTGTCTTATGAAGCCGCCTCAGAGGTCAAAGATTACTTTGAAAAGCTGGTTGAAAAGTTAACCAAGATGGTTTAGTTCTAATCTAGCATATCCCAGGGGTAATGATTTATGAAAAAGGGCCAAGCCGAAGCGTAGCGTAGATAACGTTGGAACGCAGTGACGACGACCCGAAGGGTGAGTTAAAAACCTCATAAAAGGTGGGGGGTGTCTTTTTAAATAGATTTTAGGAGGTATTGCAACAAGGTTGTCATTCCCGGGAAGTTAAATTATGAATGAATTCAAAACACTTAGAGAGGAGATGATTCGCTCGCAGATGGCAGAACGCGGTCTGAACGACCCGACAGTACTGGAAGCAATCAATGCAGTTCCTAGGGAAAAATTTGTTTCCGAGGATTTGATTGATTCAGCCTACAGGGATTCACCACTTCCTATAGAGGCAAATCAGACCATTTCCCAGCCCTATATTGTTGCTTTGATGACAGTAGCTCTGGAGTTAAAACCAACTGACCGAGTTCTGGAAATAGGCACGGGGTCTGGCTACTCTGCCGCCATTCTGGCTGAAATTTCGAATCAAGTTTACACCATCGAAAGGCATCAGATTTTGGTCGATACTGCACGTGATCGATTGAAAAATCTAGGCTATGAGAATATCCATGTGTTGCAGGGTGATGGTAGCCTTGGCTGGCCAGAACACGCTCCATTTGATGCGATTGTGGTGACTGCCGCAGGGCCGGATGTGCCGCAGTCTTTGAAAACACAACTGGCTATTGGTGGTCGATTGGTTATGCCAGTCGGGGAATACCGTCATTCACAAATATTATTGAGAGTACGCCGTACTAGTGAGAACAAATTTGTTGAGGAGGATTTAGGTGGTGTACGCTTTGTCCCCCTCATTGGAAAAGAAGGATGGGGAGGTGAGGCTACTGATGACAATTAATCTCGCCTAATTATGAAGTATTGCAGATGTAATGCTTCAATAAAGGACTATATATGACTGCTGCAACAGCACGACCCTTGCTGGTCACACACAAAGGAAGTGAGCCTATATTGGTTTCGGCGATTCATGCCGGTCACGGTTTACGTGATGAGCTGCATAAAATCATCCGTCTGGATGAAGCCTCGCGTTTACGCGAAGAAGATCCATTTACCGATGCGTGGATTTGTATTGCTGATAATTATCTATTACCGCAGCGTTCCCGCTTTGAAGTTGATCTTAATAGAGAGCGGGATAAAGCCGTATATAAGACCCCCGAAAATGCCTGGGGGCTGGATATCTGGGAGTCGACACCCAGTAACGAGATGATCGAACATTCTCTGGATGAATATGATGCCTTCTACACTCAATTAAGAAACTTTCTCGATGCAATGCAGGCTGAATATGGCCATTTTGTGGTTTATGACTTGCATACTTATAACCATCGTCGTGGCGGTCCTGAATCAGCGCCTGATGATCCGCAATTGAAC
>RCNF010000768.1_pt1 | contig 16642 bp, 13 predicted proteins | sample 2041311 | NCBI WGS metagenome assembly RCNF01 (sample SAMN09708228, study PRJNA481090) | Marine sediment metagenome, whole genome shotgun sequencing project. | biome: marine sediment; feature: ocean; material: sediment; isolation source: Sewage treatment plant 2 marine sediment (STP2) ... | reverse complement strand
TGGTCGTCGGTAAACCAGCAGGAGAACATCTGGGCGCCCTTGGCTGCGAAATCCTCATCGATTAACCCGTCGCCATCATCATCGATACCGTTCAGCCAGTCCTCGTCCACGCTGCCGTCCCCGTCGTCGTCCGGCCAGTTCGGCCAGCGGATTCCGCCCGGGTCCCCCTCGGCCGCCCTGTATATGATGTCCCGGGGATCGTTCGTCGGGTAGAACTCGGTCGCCGGGTAGCCGGTAGAGACGATCGGCTGACCGTCCTTGAGCGCTCCCACCCATATCCCGGCCGCGTAGAGGTACTCGACACCTGAGCCCGCCGGCCACTGGGCGGAAGGGGACTCCGCCATCGGGTAGCGGCTTCCCGGCATGGAACCGAAGAAGCCCCAGTTCGTAACGTTGATCTGAAGCTCGCCTACGTTGTGGACATAGGAGCCGTCGAGAGTGATTGTGCGGGCCGGACCCTGCAGCTTGTCTCCGGGCCACGGATCATGGCGTTTATCCTGAGCGCTTGAAAAAGAATGCAGGATGGCAATGACGAGACAGGTAGTTATCAATAGCAGTGCAGCTGAAGCGTTTCTGCCTGTCCCGCGACGTGGACGATGATAATTACGACTGGCGGACATTCGGAACTCCCATGCCGTTGTCCATGTGTCGTCTGATGTCGCGGGTTATATAAGTCCGGCTACCTGTATTATAGCAGAAAATCATCTCCAGGTAAATGAGGGCCATCGAATATCTTGAGAAAGCCTACGAGATGAAAAAAATGGTCTTTGACCCGCCTGATGGTCGACTACAGGCTCAAACCACTCCACGATGATCCGAGGTTCATGGATCTGGCAAGGCGAATCGGAGTGCGAGAGTGATCGGCTGATCACCTGACCAGCCGTACGCCATTCCCGTCGACAAATCCCTTCGCGATCTCCCACGCTTTATCTCTCGTTGTCACGTCCGGGTAGTCGGGTGTGCCGGCGATCCCCTTCGCCGCGAACATCCTCGCGACTTCGATGCGCACCTTGTGGGCCTCGACGGCAGATTCGCCGACGATGCGCAGGTATTCCTGCGGGGCGTGGAATCCCATACCGTTATTCGATGAGCAGTAGTCCCACTTGAACTGAGCGTGGCGCAGCGACTGACGGATGTCGTAGAGCTCCTGGTCGGTGGCGCCTGCCTGGACGGCTGCGGCGACATCGAAGTGTGCCCTCACGAGCGCGTCCTCGGCTGCCATCCTCGCGTTAAAGCATCTCGTCTGTATCTCCTCAACGCGGCTCTTGACCTCTTCCTCGGTCCAGCGGTGACAGACCGCGCAGCTGTTCGCGATGTTGAGGAGCGGAGACTGCGTGTGGTGGTCGCTGTGCTTCGCGCCGCCCTCGGCGACGTAAGGCATGTGGCAGTCTGCGCATGAGACACCGCGGAAATTATGGATACCCATCGAGTACATCTCGTAGTCGGGATGCTGCGACTTGATGATCGGAGTGCCCGATATGGGGTGGATCCAGTCGTGGAATGCGTACTCGTCGTAGTACTCGATCATGTCATCGACTGTCTTGCCCTTCTTCCACGGGAAGGTCAGGTAGGCATTCTTTCCCTCCGCCTCGTCGTTGAGGAAGTAGTACTCGACGTGGCACTGCGCGCATACGAGTGAGCGCATCTCCTGGTGGGTAGCGTCGTCGATATCCTTTCCCTCCGCAGCGAACGCTTCGCGCAGGGCGGGACGGGTGATGATAAGGCCCATCGTTTCGGGATCGTGGCAGTCACGGCATCCGATCGGGTTGACGATCTCATCCTTCAGGTCGTGGAAGTTCGAGGCATAGAACTCCTTGATTCCCATCTTCTCCATCATCCGCGGGACGTCGGGACTCTTGCATGTCCAGCATGTCGCCTCGTTGAAGGGCGTCTTGATCCTGTCGGTGTTCGTCACATCCTCGATCGCGTAGTAGTGGCCCCGCGCCTGGAGGTATTCCTTGCTGAACCCGTAGCCTGCGAAGAGGATCACCTGGAATGGATCGTCTTCGAGATAGTCACGCGGGTATGCGCCTCCGAACTTCGTCTCGGTATCGTCTATCTGTGTCTTCAGCCACGAGTCGTACTCGCGGGGGTAGTTCTCCCCGTAGACGGCGTTGTCCGTCTCCCACTCGTCGATCGGGATGACGGCGATCGCCGGCCGCTGCGATTCCCAGCGGTGCTCCATTATCGAGAAGCCGAGGATGCCGAGCAGTACGACCACGGCGGCAAGGAGTACGATTATCAGTGTTCCCGCCCAGAGGGGGAGCTTCGGGGTGGCTTTGTCGCTCATCGATTCGATCCCTTCGGTTTACGGTTGATGCCGGCGGGAGGCAGCTTCGGCCTCAGCACGGCGTCTGACGATGACAGGCTTTTCACGTGTATATGGATATTCGAATGACAGTCCCAGCATGTCCGCTCTTCGGTTCCGGCGAGCCGGATCATCGAGAACGAACTGCCGTGACATCGAAGACAGTTCTGTTGAATGACAGGTATTGCTTCATGCGATAGCTCGATGACCTGAGGTTCGGCGCCGGCGGTAAATATCGCCGAGTGTTTCATCCCGTCTGTCGCCTTGAACCGGTTCATCGCGATGATATTCTGATGTGGAAGGTGACAGTCGGTGCAGACGGCGACGGTGCCGTGGCTGCCACGCTGCCAGCTCGCGTAGGCGTCGGTCATCACGTGGCAGTTGGCGCAGGTCTCAGGTTCCTTGTTGAGGTACGACATCGCGCGCGAGGCGCGTATCAGCAGGCCGGCCATGCCGATAGAGATGCCGACGAGGACATATATCGCTACCTGCATGCCACGCGGCAGGCCTTCGAGTCTTATGAGTGTTCTGATGTAAGAGAGCATCATCGGGAACCAGTCTACACAGTGTGACTTACCGATTCAATGGGTAATTGTGTTGTTGTATATCGCTTTTGGGGTTATCTTTAGGGTAAGTGGCACTTCCCGAAATAAATACAATCCAGGCGGTGATGAAATGAACCTGATCACGGAAATGGGAGCGTTCGCATTCGCGAGCAGGCTGATGCGTCTCTCCGAGAGGCTCAAGTCTGAGGTCTCTACGGTTTATCATTCGTGCGGGATGGATTTCGATGACCACTGGTTTCTCGTCGGGTACATGCTCAAGGACCAGCAGAGCATGGCTGTGTCTGACATGGCCTCGCAGCTCGGAGTGGCGCGGCCGCGGATCACAAAGATGATAGAGGAAATGGTCACGCACGGACTCGTGAAGCTGGAGAGCGATTCGGCGGAGCCGGGGCAGAAGAGAGTCTATCTCACCGATGACGGTGAGGAGACCGTCATCGAGCTGAAGAAGGTCTGGCAGGCGGTCGGAGAGGCGACTCAGGAACTGATCTCGGAATCACACCCCGAGCTTCTCGAGGCGCTGACGAAGATGGAGGTAGGGCTCGATGACCGGTCACTCTTTGCGCGCGTATCATCCCGGATCAACAACTGCGTAGACAAGTTCGACGACGGGTAGGGTTTCGGCATCTTTCAACTTCAGTACAGTTACCCGGTTACAAATTAGTTCTTGCAAGAGGGCGTCCTTGCGAATACTGTCCCCCCAGTTTGTGTCGAAACGGGAGGTAGATGGGCCGGATCAGACTAGTCCTCGCGGATGGAACTTCGTTCAACGGTAAATCATTCGGTGCTCAAAAAGCCGTCAGCGGGGAAGTCGTTTTCAATACCGGCATGGTCGGCTATCCCGAAAGCCTCACAGATCCTTCATATCGCGGACAGATCCTCGTAATGACATATCCACTCGCCGGCAACTACGGCGTTCCAGGCGACGAAGCAGCCGACGGGATGCGTACGTACTTCGAATCGGCGCGCATCCAGGCGACCGGGCTCGTCGTAGCGGAGCATTCGACTGAGTACTCTCACTGGAACGCGGTGAAGTCACTCTCCGACTGGCTCGCGGAGGAGGGGATACCGGGGATAAGCGGTATCGACACGAGAGCGCTGACCAGGATACTGCGGGAACGCGGAACGGTGCCGGGGAAGATCGTACCGGATGACGAAACGGGTGCTGACATCCCGTTCGATGATCCCAATACCCGGAACCTCGTTGCCGAGGTGAGCGTCGACGAGCCGGTCCTCTACCAGCGCGGCCCGCGAAGGGTCGTACTTGTCGACTGCGGCACGAAGAACAATATCATCCGCTCATTTCTCAACAGAGACATCACGGTCCTCAGGGTGCCCTGGGACCATCCATTCGATAAAGAGGAGGCGGACGGATTCGTCCTCTCCAACGGCCCCGGTGATCCGAAGATGTGCAGGGAGACTATCTCACGGGCAAAGGAGCTGCTCGCAGGTGACAGGCCCGTTCTGGGGATATGCCTCGGCTCGCAGATCATGGCGCTTGCCGCCGGAGCAAACACCTACAAGCTGATGTACGGACACCGGAGCCAGAACCAGCCCTGCGTCGAGTCGGGCACGAAGCGTTGCCGGATCACCTCGCAGAACCACGGGTACGCTGTCGATACCCGGACCATCCCGCAGGACTGGCGCGAGTGGTTCGTCAACAGCAACGACGGGACAAACGAGGGGCTCGTGCACATCGCCAAGCCTTTCTTCGGTGTGCAGTTCCATCCCGAAGCGGCCCCGGGGCCTGACGATACCGACTTTATCTTCGACATGTTCGTGAGGGCGTTATGATCGCATCGCGTGGAAAACAGGTGAAGACGGCGCTGATACTCGGCTCGGGCGCGATCCGGATCGGCCAGGCTGGCGAGTTCGATTACTCGGGCAGCCAGGCGATCAAGGCACTGAAGGAAGAGGGCATCCGGACGATCCTTATCAATCCGAACATCGCCACTATCCAGACCTCCGAGCATCTGGCCGACGAGGTGTATTTCCTTCCCATCACGGCGGAGTTCGCCGAGAGGGTTATCGAGAAAGAGAAGCCAGACGGGATCCTGCTCGGGTTCGGCGGCCAGACTGCATTGAACGTAGGTGTCGAGCTTGCTGCCAGCGGGGCCCTCGAACGCCACGGGGTGCGGGTCCTGGGAACACCTGTCGAGGCGATACTCAACACCGAGGACCGCGACCTCTTTACGGGAAAACTCGAGGAGATCGGCCTGAAGACCCCTTATGGGAAGGCTGTCTCGAGCGTAGAAGAAGCTGTTGCGGCTGCCGGTGAGATCGGCTTCCCGGTGATGTGCCGGATAGCCTACGCACTCGGTGGACTCGGATCGGGGATCGCCCGTAACGAAAAGGAACTGACCCGCCTTGTCACGAAGGCTCTCTCGCACACCGACCAGGTCCTCGTCGAGGAGTACCTCAAGGGATGGAAAGAGATCGAGTACGAGGTCGTGCGCGACGAAGACGACAACTGCATCGTCGTCTGTACGATGGAGAACCTCGACCCGATGGGTATCCACACCGGTGAGAGTATCGTCGTCGCTCCGATGCAGACTCTCAGCGCCCGGGAGTATTTCAATCTCCGCGCTATCGCGATAAAGACGATCAGGCACCTCGGCATCGTCGGCGAATGCAACATCCAGTACGCGCTCGACCCCGGTTCTGAGGATTACCGGATCATCGAGGTCAACGCGAGGCTGAGCCGGAGCTCGGCGCTGGCGTCGAAGGCGACCGGTTATCCGCTCGCTGCCATTGCCGCGAAGCTCGCACTGGGGCGGAGCCTTATAGAGCTGGAGAACGCTGTTACGAAGAGCACCTCGGCATGCTTCGAGCCCGCGCTTGATTATATCGTCCTCAAGTTCCCCCGCTGGGACCTTCAGAAGTTCAAGAACGTCAGCGAGTCTTTAGGCTCTGAGATGAAATCGGTCGGCGAAGTCATGGCGATGGGGAGAAGCTTCGAGGAGGTCCTTCAGAAGGCGATCCGGATGCTCGACGTAGGGGTAAATGGACTCAGCGGGTTCGGGGACCTGTTCGACGACATAGACAGCGAGCTCGAGAAACCGACCGACAAGAGGCTCTTCGCTATAGCCGAAGCGATGCGGCGGGGCCGCTCTGTCGATGAGATAGCCGGGCTTACCGGGGTGGACCGGTGGTACCTTCACAAGATCCGCAAAATCGTCGATGTCGAGGGTGAGCTCTCCGGTGTTGTCATCAACGATATCACGGAGGATCTGCTCCGTACGGCCAAGCAGAAGGGGTTTTCGGACCTCCAGATCGCCGGACTGACCGGATGCTCCGAGGCGGAGGTCCGGGAGAAGAGAAAGAGCTTCTCGATAGAGCCGGTGATCAAGCAGATCGATACGCTGGCCGCCGAGTACCCCGCTCAGACGAATTATCTCTACCTCACATATAACGGCACCTCGGACGATATCGAACTTAAACAGAAGAACAGCGTGGCCGTGATCGGCGGCGGCCCGTACAGGATCGGGTCGTCTGTCGAGTTCGACTGGTGCTGCGTCAACTCGATACTAACACTGGCCGACCTCGGATATAAAACGGTGATGATCAACTGCAATCCCGAGACGGTCAGCACCGACTACGATATCTGTGACAGGCTCTACTTCGAGGAGCTGACGTTCGAGAGGGTCCTCGACATCTGCGAGAAGGAATCGCCGGCAGGTGTGATCGTATCGATGGGAGGTCAGATCCCCAACAATATGGCGTCGGCTCTGTCCGATGCCGGAGTGGCCGTGTGCGGCACCTCGCCTGTCGACATCAACAGGGCGGAGAACAGGCATGTCTTCTCGAAGCTGCTCGACGAGCTCGGTATCGTTCAGCCTCCGTGGAAGGAGCTCACCAGACTCGATGAAGTCGAGGAGTTTGCCGAGAGGATCGGTTACCCCGTTCTGATACGGCCGAGCTTTGTGCTCAGCGGCGCCGCGATGTCTGTCGCGCTGAACAGTGCAGAGCTGAAGGAGTACCTCGAGAAGGCATCGGATATTAACAGGGACCACCCCGTGGTGATCACGAAGTTCATATCGGGGGCGAAGGAGATCGACATCGACGCGGTCGGGATGGAGGGCGAGCTCTACTGCTACGCGATATCGGAGCATGTCGAGAATGCAGGCGTTCACTCCGGTGACGCGACGCTCGTTCTGCCGCCTCAGCGGACGTACCTCGAGACGATGAGGAAGATCAAGACGATCGCCCGCAAGATCGCCCGCGCCCTGAATATCACCGGCCCGTTCAACATACAGTTCCTCGCGGTGAACAACGATGTGAGCGTGATCGAGTGCAACCTGCGAGCATCGAGGTCGTTCCCCTTCGTATCGAAGGTGTTCAGGATGAACTTCATCGATCTCGCGACGAGGATAATCATGGGAGAGAGGCTGCCGAAGATCGACAGGTCGTCGTTCGACCTCGACTATGTCGGCGTCAAGGCCCCGCAGTTCTCGTTCACGAGGTTAAAGGGTTCCGATCCCGTCCTCGACGTCGAGATGACCTCGACCGGGGAGGTCGCCTGCCTCGGCGACGATTTCAACGAGGCATTCCTCAAGAGCCTGCTTTCGGTCGGATTCAGGATACCGGAGAGATCGGTGCTCGTGTCCGCGGGGCCGATCGACACGAAGGCCTATATGCTCAGCAGCGTCAAGGTGTTCGCCGACGCGGGGCTGAAGCTGTACGCTACCCGCGGTACTGCCGAGTTCCTCGCTGATAACGGAATCGAGGCGGAGATACTGCGCTGGCCCCTGTCGAAGAAGAAGCCGGGAGCGATCGAATATATCGCCGCCGGGAAGATAGACCTCGTCATCAACATCCCGAAGAACAACGAGCGCGACGAGCTCGACAACGATTACCTCATCCGGCGGGCGGCGGTCGATTTCGATGTTCCGCTGATAACCAACCGGCAGCTGGCGAAACGGTTCGCGGAGGCTCTGAGCAGCGGGGCAATGTCAAAACTCAAGGTAAAGAGCTGGCGCGAGTACGTCTAAATGCCTGCTACTTCAACGCATCACTGAGTGTCGCGCTCATCGATGCGGGGAAGGCCACGATCACGATACGCTTCAGGGCCAGAACGTTATCGATACCCCAGGGGCATTTCTGAATAACCGTCAGTATCACACCTACAACGATCAAAGAAAATATGTACGTCGCCGCCACGCGTTTCAGGTACTCGAACGCGTGACCTTTGAAATTGAAGCGATAGAAATTGAAATAAACGAATGAGGAGATAAACAGGATCGATATGATTCCCAGAAGAGCGACATTCCTGACCGCCAGCTCTTCTCCGAGTCTCCATGTCTCTTCAGTGAATGCCAGCGGGATCGCGAGAATAGTGGCCCCTATGATGACCTGAAGCAGATCGCGCGGTCGAAATTCGATCATGAAGGGCTTCAGGACATAATTCAGGACTTTACCAGTACTGTCCTTGACCGGAATGACCTTATGCAGATAGCCGCCTATCCGTTTGACCGCGGGTTTTTGTTCATCCATTTCGCCCTCTCCTTATCTGGCCTCTGAAATTATCGAGCAGGACCATAGTAATTGTATTCCGGACGCTTAATCGAGGGAAATCTGGTAATCCGCAGCCGGCCGGTATTTGAATATACAGGCGCCCCGTTTTGTATGTAGAATGAGTACATACTTCATTCAAACACTAAGGAGGCGCCATGTTTTATTTTATCGGAGCGGCGGTCCTGTTCCTTTTCCTTATCGGGATCAGGATAGTCAGGCCGACCCACAGGGCTCTCGTCGAGAGGCTCGGAAAGTACAACCGTTTCGCGCATCCGGGATTCCACTGGGTATTCCCCATGATCGATCGGATGATCAAGATCAACGTCACCGAGCAGATGGTCGACGCACAGCCACAGGAGATCATCACCAACGACAACCTCAACGCACGCGTCGACGCTCAGGTCTACTTCAAGGTCAAGAACAATGAAGACAGCGTGAAGAGCTCGCAGTACAACGTCAACGACTACAAGTACCAGATCGTCAACCTCGCCCGTACTACATTGCGTAACATCATCGGTACATTGACGCTCAAGTCAGCTAACAGTGAGCGCGACAAGATCAACGGCGAACTGCTCACAACGCTGGCAAACGAGACGCAGAACTGGGGAATGCAGATCGTTCGTACCGAGCTCAAGGAGATCGATCCGCCGCAGGATGTCCAGGAGACGATGAACAAGGTCGTCAAGGCAGAGAACGAGAAGATCGCGGCGCTCGATTACGCCAACGCCGTGGAGCGTCAGGCGGATGGAACAAAACGTTCCGAGATCAAGAAGGCCGAGGGCATCAGGCAGGCTCGGATCCTGGCAGCCGAGGGAGAGGCCGAGGCGATCAGGCTCGTCAACGAGGCGGCTAACAAGTACTTCATCGGGAACGCGCAGATCCTGAAGAAACTCGAGACTGTGGAAAACTCGCTGAAGAACAACTCGAAGATCGTAGTTCCCGCCGACTCCGAGCTGGTCAATGTTATCGGCGAGCTTGGCGGCGTTGTGCCGGTAGGCAGCAGAGGTGGAGCGAAGGCGGACGGATAACAGCCGTATTTCGTTGAAAACAGGTCATTTATCATGCAGGGGGCGACATTCGCCTCCTGTTTTTTGTGTCTCTCTGACATGGTGGTCCGATTAACGTTGCAATCCGTTCAGACTGTGCTAAAAATACAGAACGTTCAGAAAGGATTGAAACATGATGACAGATGAGCACAAGAATTTCATCGAGACCTGGGGTTCGATGGGGGTGCTGTGGGGGATCAACAGGTCGATGGCGAGGATCCACGCCTTCGTCATGCTCTGCGAGGAGCCGGTCCACCTCGATACGGTATCCGAGGGACTCAACATAAGCCGCAGCAACGCGAGCATGTCGCTCAAGGAGCTTCGAAACTGGGGAGTGATCCACCGCGTGCATATCTCCGGGGACAGGCGCGACTTCTATATCGCCGAGCCCGATATCTGGAAGATGCTTTTCAGTATCGCGAGGGTGCGCAAAGAGCGCGAGTTCGACCCGGCACTCGAGGCGCTTCGCGGAATGCTTTCCGACGGTGGGCTGCCGAAGGGGAGCTGGGTCTATACCAGGATGAACGATCTCGAGAAGTCGTGCAGCAAGTTCGACCGGATAATGATGAAGGCGCTGGGGAACGAGAAAAGGAGCAGAGTGATGCTTGACCTGCTTGCTGTCTACAAGGACTAGGCATCACCCTGCTGCCCCACCGTAATCTCAGTTATTTTGTCTTTTCCGATATGTCCACCTGGCCGCCATCATAATGTCCGCGCAGCATCGTCGGGACCCCGTCGTCGCCGACTACTACCTCGAGCCTGAAGTACTCTATATCATCGAAACAGAAAAGAGTCTCCGATATCGGATACATCCTGTACTTCGGCCGCTCGTCGCGCTGGTAGTACAGAGCGCCGTCCTCGAAGAGGATGTTGCGGGGACCGTACTTGCCGACATAGCTCATCAATGTCTTCTCGTCGATCTCGAACGGGTCACGGATCGCATCGAGACGGTTGAGCTCCCAGGCAAGGCCTTCCTTCAGCTGCGGGGTCTCGGCTTCTTCGTGGAGTTTCTTGAGTGCCTCATACGTGGCCACTTCGAGCGCTTCCTCCTGCGGGACCTTGATATCCGGTTCGACTCCGGTGCCTTCCCAGTTGGTCATCGTTATCGGGTTCACGGCGCGGCCGAACGGGAGGCCCAGCTTGACTCCCAGGTCGGGGAATACAACGCGCTTCAAAGGATGTGCCCCTCCTCCTGTAGTCTCGCCTATGATCGTTGCCCGCTCGAGGTTCTTCATGTTGTAGGTGAATTCCTCGGCAGCCGAGAAGGTCCGCCTGGCAGTGAGGATGTAGAGTGGCACATCAGTAAGCTTTTTCCCTTCTACATGCGATTGTGTCCAGAACTGCTTCAGTGTGTCGGTCTCGCGGATGTAGAAGTTGTTGAGGTGCGTCGACTCCTCGAAGAAATAACTCGATATGAGCTGGATCATCGAAGGAGAGCCGCCTCCGTTTTCGCGAAGATCGATGATCACAGAATTGCAATTCGCGAGGAAATTCATCGCTGCTACCGCCGCATCGCCGCCGTATTCGGCATCTTCAAAGCCATTTAACTTCAGGTACCCTATGTTGTTCGAGAGTATTTCCACCTTCTCGAACCCGAAATTCGAGTATGCCATCTCGGCGATGCGCATCGCCTTGTCATCTTCAGTGGGCTCGTCCTGCCGCGCGATGCGGATCTCGTCCTCCGTGGCGGGTAAGATCCAGAGATGCCGGTCCTTGCTGATCTCCTCCATGTCTTCTGTGAGCTGCCTGGTGAAGGCATCCAGAGATGTGCTGTCGTCGTACTTACCCTTCTTGAGGTTCTTCTTCAGGGCCTTGCCCATCTTCTCGGCCGTATCGGCGAAGATGTATGTCTTGTCCAGGTGAAACTGGACGCTGTCGATGATCGCCGCCTTCGCGTCCCTGTCGAGCTCGATCGCTTCGGCGCGGGAGGGAAGGAGTGCGAGGAATGTCGCGCCGAGCAGCGCTGCCGCCAGCAAAGTTATTATCAGTGCTGTTCTCATCGTGTGCGAATGACCGGCCTCTGTATTCATCTCCTGTTCCTTTCTCCTATACGTTCACTGAGACTGCTTTCGTCGAATGCGTCCTCGATACCGGCGAGGCCGGAGAGGAAATCGACGCCAGTTGAATTGACTACATCTGTCGTTATATCGCTTACGTTCTGCCACAGAGGCTCGAGTGCTTTGACTGTCTCCCTGCCTTTTTCGGTCAGCGAGATACGGCGCCGCCTGCCGTCCTCTGCGTCTCTCTCATATGTGATAAGGCCCTTGCCGTGCATACCTGCCACCATCTGGCTTATAGCGGGGCGGGATACACTTAGTTTATCGGCCATCTCGGAGGCGGTTATCCCGTCACGCTGCGAGAGTATCCACGCGGCGAGGAACCAGCTGTCGTTGAAGTCGATTCCCCGGTCGCGGTAGACCTTCGATGCCTCCGCCTTGAGGCGCTCGGCGAGCATCTTCATGCGGCTCGCCAGGGCAAAGATCCCGAGTTCTCTCACTGTATCCATCGAAATGACCTCTTTCAGCTAATTAGTTAAGCCCTTAACCATATATACTTATCTATACGCATGCGGGTGCCCAGTGTTCCAGGAAAAAATGTGATGTATTGATAATTAACGAGTTACATCAGCCTGAAGGTGTATGCGATCTCCCTGAGCTGGTCGTGGAACTCGTTGAACTGGGCCAGGATAATATCCAGATTACGTTAATGCTGCGGATTGCGAAGCTATTCCGCAATGAAAGGATATTTACCATCCCTGGTGATGGTAAAATACCTGTCGCATATAAAAGAAGCCACTCCCGGCGCCGGGAGTGGCTTTCATATTTCTTCGCTGAGACGGGATATTTGCGAATCCCGAAATTTTGCGAATCACCGCATGATCCGATTAACTCTCCAGGCTCTTCTTCATGTACTTCCCGATCTCTTTCTCGATCGAGCCGGGCATCTTCATGTTCTTCATGAATGCGGTCGTGCCGGCGTCCTCGAAGTAGACCTTCATGCGGTACATCGCATCGATCATCGCCACCCTGATCTTTCCCATCTCATCCTGGTATACGACGATTTCGAGCGGGAAGGCACCAGCATGCGAGAGGCCGGGGCACGCCAGTTCCTTGCGCTGCTCATTCTGGCCGCCCTTGACGATCTGGAATGACTTGGTGTCCATCGGCGAACCGGAAAGGCCGACGATGAATACGTTGTGAGCGGGCATATGGACCTGGTAGACGAGCTGGAGGCCCCACGTCTTGGTCTTCTCTTTGAAGCCGAGACCGATAGCCAAGCCGACTGCCGAGACAGAGCCTTTACTGACCTGGTACTTCTGGTTAACGAGCTTCTTGAAGTCTCCGCCCGCGACGACGCCCATCGTCTTGCCGATCTTCCCTTCGGTACGGAACTCGCCGTACTGTGCGCTGCTCGGGGTGCCCTTTACGGCAGACTGTATCATCGCGCTGAGATCCTCGACATGCTTTGCCGAGATCTCATTGTAGTCGGTGTCGTTCATCAGGACCGTACGGTTTAGCGATCTGGCATTGACGATGGATACGTGCGTTCCCTCTTCATCCTGGAAGATGTTGACGCGATCGAGAGCGGCGTAGGGGCCGGTCTGGACATCGGCGCCGACTATAACGTCAGCGTACTTTGCGTCGAGCAGCACGATGACTCTGGACTTGAAGTCACAGTTATTCGGATCGCCTGAATCTGTCGTACCGGAAACACTCCAACCGTTGTTTATCGCTGCTTTGCCGATAGCGTCAGAGATCTCATCGATCGTGCCCTCGGCCTGGCGGACGACGTACTGGAAGATGCCGTAGGTCTCACCATCGATCGCTTTTCCCGGGTGGGGCAGCGAGAGGAGAGCGAGCATCAGGACGGCGGCCATGATCATGTGTGGTTTACGAACGTTCATCGATATTCTCCTTTAAACGGCTAGAAAGAAAAGCCTATTCCGAACTCCCACTGGTCCATCTCGAGCTCGATCGTCTGCTGTCCAGGCATCTCGAGCGGGTTGGGACCGCTGACCGAGTTGCTGAACGCGCGGGTCACGACGAATGAAAGCTCCTTGTCGAATCCGACGTCCTTGCTGACGCCGAAAGACAGGTGCTGCTCCACGACTCCAGGCGCGAGGATGTTGAAAAGGACCTCACTCTCAGGTATCGGCTGTCCGCCGTAAGAGTAACCTCCCCTGAACATCCAGCCGCCGTTGGTCATGTACCAGGCACCGGTCTTGAAAATTATCATATCCTCCCAGCCGAATCCAGCGCCGTTATCGTTTCCGAGTTGGGCTTCCTGGAGATTTGGGAGGAGGGGGTTGGCGATCGACTTCACCTGGCTGTACAGGATCTGCTCAACGTCAAACGCGATACCCATACCGGGGAATCCGACCGCGACGCCTGCTGTCCAGTTCGCCGGTATGTCGAATCCGCCCTGCTCGGCGAAGAGGCCCGCATAGTTCTTGAGTTTGTCCATGTAGGTCGGTGACTGATATGCCGCACCGATGGAGAGGAAGCCGAGGTATTCACCGAGATAACCGACTCTTACGCCGTAACCTACGGAACTGCTGCTGCCGTTGTTTGTAAGCTGATCCGGCGCTGATGAGAAGCCCATCTCGCCGAACGCCTGCAGGCCCTTTGCCTCGAATCCCTGCCAGGCGAATATCGGAGTGATCCCGATTCCGTGGCTGTCCGCTATGAGAACCGAGAATGTCGGGGCGACGAAGAGTTGCATCAGGTTGACTCCGGTCGGTGTCGTCTCGCCGAACATACCGCCCGGATCGAATGTTGCCGTGGGATAATCGGTGTTCATCCCGCCGTTGCCGTAAACGGCAAGGCCGAGGGCTATTGTTTCTTCATCATTGAGGAGCCAGTTGGCTGATATGGTAGGTACGTAAAAGACCGGTGAATCGCTCTCATATGTCCCGGGGGCGAGGCCGAAGGTCCCTGAGACCATCGAAGGGTCGCCCGTCACCGTGTACTTGCGGCTGGGATTGAAGATAGAGAGTGACAGGTCATACTTCTTACCGATGAATGCCATGCCGCCGGGGTTGGTGGCCGCTGCCATCGGAGAGAGGTAGAGAGCCGCGCCGGTGCCGGCGAGAGCCTTATACTTCACGCCGTAACCATGTGAGAAATAGCCGTTTGTGGCGGCTGCCGGAGTCGCGATCGCGCCCAGCAGGATCACCAGCATGGCTGCCCTGACGATGGAATTGAACTTCACGAGGAAACCCCCCTGAAAAAGTGAAAGATCCGAATCGATCGAATACCTGCCTTAATATATCGGAATAATAGTACCGGAATGATTATAAATCAACCGATTTGTGGCTGGCACAGAGCGGGATTCCAGTGCATATTTATATCAGGTAAGCAGAGCTTCTTTTTCTTACATCTGAATCCCCGCCTGACCCACCGGGTTCTACTTTCCGGTGTGCCTGCCTTTGTGCCGGCTGCCGGACACACATCTTTCTTCCATGGGGGGTACCGGCCATGCGCTCTCTGATTTCCCTCACTATCATCCTGGTCCTGATTCTTGTCCTGCCTGCGGGTTATGTGCTTGCAAGGGAGGATGGACCTCTGGCAACAGACGGCAATCGGGATAATTTCGGAATCATCGTTCTTGACGGCTCGGGGGTCCACGATATTGGGGAACTCCTTCTCCATACGGGGAACTGGGGTATCTTCGGATCGTACCCGAGTGCAAGTTATCCCTTTTCGCAGTACCCTTCGGCAGAATGGCCGGCTGGAAGCGGAGTGGAACATCTGTTTATCTCCGGTCTCTGGATCGGAGCGAGAAAGTCAGGCATGATCGGCGTCTCGACTTCTGCGTTCGAGAGAGAGTTCATGCCGACAGATGATCCGATCGATATCATCTACAATTCTTACGAAGGAGCCCCGGGTGGGATAAGGCTTCCGTCACCCGGAGCTGATGACGACGGCGACGGCATGATCGACGAGGACTGGCTCGACGGCCACGACAACGACGGTGACGGTATGATCGATGAGGACTTTGCCGGCATATCGCCGCAGATGTTCAGTTCGTGGTACTCGGACAACATGCCGGGTATAGGCGACATCTATCCCGATCATGATCCTCTCGATATCATCGTGAGGCAGGAGACATATCAGTGGGACGACGATCTTTACGACGATTTCGTCGGATCGAAGTTCACTGTCACCAATGTCGGAGATGAAGTCCTCGAGGACATCTACTTCGGACTGTTTGTCGACGCCGATGTGGGGCGCAGGAGCAATGGTGAATACTGGGAGGACGACGCCTGCGGATACTATCGCGGGCCGGCCGACACAGAGTTCGGGACAAGTGAAGTAAACATCGCCTATGCGTACGATGCGGATGGAGACGGAGGACAGACTACAAGTTACTACGGGGCAATGATCCTCGGGCATCTCGTGGATCCCCTCGGAATGGTTGCGCCGGTACGGGCAGGGATAAATTCATTCCAGATCTTCACTGGAGATCAGCCGTTCGAGAACGGCGGCGATCCGACAAATGACTTCCAGCGATACGAACTGATGTCGAGGCAGCAGATCGACAGGAATGACAATGGGCCGCGCGATATCCGCTTCCTGTGCAATACGGGGCCGTTCGAAGTGCTGAATCCCGGGGAATCACTCGTCTTCCACGTCGGAGTGGTCGCGGGCGACGGATTCGAAGGAATGCTCGAGAATGCCGCCTACTGCAAGCACCTCTTTGACGGCATCATGTTCGAATATGACGGCGAGGAGATGCAGGCGCACTGGATGCTCGAGGGGCCTCCTGTTGTAGCCGGAACCCTGGATATCAAGCCCGGCACATGCAAGAATCCGTTCAACATCAAGAACTTCGAATTTCTCATGAGCGGGAATCCGAATGCTGGCGGCAAGATGCCCGTTGCTATCCTCGGAGGCGAAGGATTCGACGTGACCGATATCGATATCTCGACCGTCAGGCTCAACGGGGTGGCCCCTCTTTCAAAGGGGCAGTCGTTCTGCGACCTTGCGGGTCCGGGTGAGAGTGATGGCCCATGTCACTGCGGGGAGGAAGGGCCGGACGGATACGCCGACCTGCAGTTGAAGTTCAGCAACCAGGAGATCGCCGCGACCAGGCTTATCCTGTCGATACCCGTTCCTGGCGAGACGTGGACACTGGCGATGACAGGCGAGCTCAATGATGGCACAGCCTTCCAGATGTCAGACTGCGTGACATTCGTCGGTCCGCCGCCG
>RCNF010000767.1_pt1 | contig 16649 bp, 7 predicted proteins | sample 2041311 | NCBI WGS metagenome assembly RCNF01 (sample SAMN09708228, study PRJNA481090) | Marine sediment metagenome, whole genome shotgun sequencing project. | biome: marine sediment; feature: ocean; material: sediment; isolation source: Sewage treatment plant 2 marine sediment (STP2) ... | reverse complement strand
AACGAATTTCACGTGCATGAATTTTCGCAAAACATTGATGGGGATGTTGACCGGGCTCCGCAGGCACGCCAGCGGCACCCCGCGGTTGGCGAAACCCGTGTAGAGGATACGAACTTGGGCGATGGTCTCGATGACCTTGGGGTTGCGCGTGCGATTGACCACTTCCTCCACCAGCCCGGGAATGGCAACGACCTTGGGGTTGCGCAGAAAACCGAGCAGCACGCTGATAGACTGGATATTGGTCATCACCAGGTTTTTCCATTCGGAAGCGGTGGCATCTTCCGGATCGGTTTCATCGTCACGGTCACCCTGGGAATCATGCTCGGCGTGCAGATCTTCAGCGCCGGTCGGAACCCCGTCGGCCAGCCCGTCTTCGGCGGTTTCGGCAACCACGGCCGGAAGATCATGCTCCAGGTAAGCTCCGCCTTCTGGAATGGGGATAGTCAGGTCATTTCCATCGACCCGGACTCCGGCCAGATGGGCGGCCTCCTTCCCCAGGCCTTTATCAGCAGCCTCGAGGATGTTCTGGCAGGCACGTGGGAAACCGGGGGTCAACGGAAGGTGGAATTGGTTTGGATCACCCTCGTCCGATGAGTGAATCTGGACCAGCCGCACGGCGGTGACCAGGTCGAGCTGCACACCGGGGATCCCGAGCTGGGCCAGACTCTCGGCCAAAGATAGCAACACTTTCACGCAGTGGGCCAATACGGGAACTCGAACCGGATGATCGGCCAGATTGCCAAATAACCCGGCCAGGGGCGCCAACGACGGGTCGCCCGCCAGCTCCTTGCCCAGGGCGGACCGGTCGTTTTCCTCCAGGATGTCCAGGGACCGGGATAAGGGTTTATCGAATTCCTTTCCCTGGCAACCATCCTCGATCCAGGAAATCATCTGCCGAAGATCGCGGATTTCCGCGTCGGCAATGCCCAGCAACGGCAGGATCCTGGTGATGGCCGCCACCCGGAAGGGATCGATGCTGCCCGCCAGGTGGCTGATCCGTTCCTGCCAGGCATCCACCTCCAGGCGCAGCAAATCCACCAGGGTCTTGCGGTCGTCGTCATTGATTTCATCACCCAAAGAAAGCCGGGCCAGAAGGAGTTCCAGGCTGTCCTGCAAGTAGGGCCAGGGAAGCTCGCTGCCGGGCGCGGATGAGGGCGCCTCTTCAGGGGATCCGATTTCCCGGGCCAGGGCGGTGCACCGCAAGGCCAGGTCCTCCAGCCGGGACAGCCAATCCTGATGGATGTTGCCGGGGTCGTCACCTGCGGCCTGGATGCGAAATTTCAACCGCCGCGACGAACTGAACCGATTCACCCGGGGCAACAGACGGTCACCCGGTGTGGAGACGTCGACAAATGCCGCCAGGAGGCGCGCTCCGGCGGGACCGCCCATGTAAGCCAGATGTTGAATCCCCGCAAGGTATTCATTGGCAGAGTATTGTCCGGCCACCTTACGGAGAAACATGAACAGGCTTTCCGCCCGTGAGGCCACATCCGCATCCGCAAAAGCCAAACCCTGGAGGGCCTCCAGGATGGGGTCCTCGGGCTTCCGCGTCAGCTGGACGGGAGTTGAATCCCAGGGTAGCTGTATTTCCGCAACGGTCACAAATAATCCTTGGTAAAGATAGACCGGTTCCTCACCCCAACGCCAGGGCCCCAGTGGAGTCATTCCTCTTCATCGTTATCGGCAAGTCCTTCATTACTTTAACGCCGTTGATGGTCACCAGCGGAAACCCGCTTCCAGCCACAGGGTCAATACCGCCGGCAGTCGGTCCAGTCCTTGGGGTTGCCGCCACGATCCGGCCGCCTGCACCCGAGCCCCCCGGTGTTGCCATTCGCCTCCCAGAACCGTTTCGGACCTCCACTGACCCCAGTGTCTGGGCAGGACCATTCCCGTCACCGGAACGATGGCGCTGACCAGATCCACGGGGTCTCCCCAGGCCGTCGCCCAGGAGCCCCGCAACTTCCAGTTCGCGCTGAGACTGTACCTTGCTGATAGATTAAAGAGGCTACGGCGACCCGTTCCTGATGGCCCATCCACCGCGTAGGACCGGAGCAGGCACCCGGCCCGCCAATCGGACCACTGGCCGGTAACCTTGGCCGAAAGGACGGTCCGCTGTTGCGGCTGACCGGATTCCGGTGGTTGCCAAGGGTACCGCTCGGACCAGGACCAATTTCGGGTGCCGGCTTGCCGGTAGCGGACAGCCAGATCGACCTGGGGCGACCACATTTTTCGGACCTGAATATCCACCAGGTTTTTCCCGATCTTGCTTCGAACGCCCACCCGGTCCAGATTTTGCGCCAGGTGAACCAAGGCCCGCACATCCATACCCGGTCCGGCGCGGAGAAATCCCCGCAGGACATACCCTTGCCCCGACCAGCCAGGCAGAACACCCGGGCGACTGGCGAGGCCCGGGGCCTGGGCAAGATCCGAGATTCCCCATTGCCCTTCCAGACCGGCGGCCCGACCGATCCGCCATTTCACCCGCAGAACCGCCGCCCCGGTGATCGGGATATGGGGGCCGGCCCGCCAGACCAGGGTCTCGAAACTTCCGAACAGAATACCGTTGTTCCATTCTCCCGACAGACTGGCACCGCGAGACCGGTACTCCCCAAGAGCAGCGGCGGAAACCCTCAAGTGGTCTCCGCGCCAACTCAGCTGAAACAAGCTGATGTTTGGCGCGGGATCCGCACCGACAGGAAAAGAAGACCGGCGGCCATTCACCAATCTCAGGCGCCAGGATTCGTATCGTGCTTGCAAACCAAGGCCCCTGAGCGCGCGAGAATCAGGGGAACCCAGCCAGGTCACCATCCGACCGTTTCGTGGGCCCAAGCCGGAATCCGCGGCCAGGGATGGACCGCGCCCCGGGGCGCCACACAACAAACCGTACCCCTGGACCAATCCCAAATCCCCCAGTCTAACCTCGATGGGACCGGCCTCCACCCCGATAGTCCCGGACATTTCCTTCAACCCGGACCGGTATTGCCGGACCCGGGCCCGGCCCCTCAGCCAGCGGGTCTCCAGAGCGAATTTGCCATAGTGGTCCAGGCCCTCGTTTTGATAGTGACCGCTCCGCACAAGGAGCGATCCAGCGAGGTCCCAGGGTTTGGGGCCTGGATTGGCGGCATCGGTGGTCTGGCCGGCCTCCTTTAGGAACCGGGCCAACTCCTCATTCGTGGGCGGAACTTGCGCAGCGTCCAGAGCCCGTAAGGCCTCGGCCACCTCATCGAGATCATCATTCACCACCACAGGTTCCGCCTCCGGGCCGGTCTTTTGCAGAGGATTTTCCTGAGCCACCGAAACACCCCCTGCAACAAGGGCCGCGGCCAAGAGACCCCCGAGTGCCGCGGGGCCGATCACCAGATACAGGCGGCCGGATCTCCGGCGCCCAGATGAAATCGATGCGTCACTCCCAGGGCAGGATGGACCAGGTGCGACGTTCGCATCCAAGGTCCGCCGATTTTTGCCACCAGGCATCCTCCCAGACTCCCGGTTTCTGGGTCGGTCCGGAAGCCCACTCCCAGCCCGGCCGATAGACGGCCCAGGATTTCTACCGACAGGACCGGTGCCCCATCGCCACGCTGTTCGAGTCGCACAGCCAAGCCGCTGCCCGGAAAGAAAAATTTGAGCTCCGCCAAGGCGCGCCGTCCCCGTCCGCGATGCCACCGGACCGCCGGGCTCGGGTGCATCCAGAGGGCCAGGGTTCCGGCGAGATCAGCACCCAATTGGAATTTCAGCCGACCCTCAAGAGCGGCCTCCAGGCCGGCGTCGACCTTCATGCCTTCCACCAGCAAACGGCGCCCCCTCATCCGCAAACCGATCTGCGGATTACGGCCCAGACGCAGGCCGATGGTGGTGGTTTCCTCCACCATCAACATGTCGCCCAATCGCTCCCAGGAACCGGCCAAGGCCCAGGGCCATCTGTGGCCACGGTGGACTATTCCTCCTTCCAGGAATTTCAGAGGCAGATCAACCATGGAAAACAAGGCCCCCTGCCCGACCCCGGCCCACAAACCCCAATGGCCCCCGGGCGCGGATGCTCGAAGGGGTTCGTCCCCAACCGAGGGTGGCATCTCGTCCGGCGCCAGGATGGACGCCATGTCTCCGGGGTTCAGGAGCCAGCCATCTCTGAAATCCCGAATTCCTTCACCGCTGGCCATCACCGGGAAACACGTGTGCATCAGGGCTATCAGCCAAACGGCTACCTGGAAATCAAGTTTTCTCGGAATTATCGACCGGCCCTTCAACGGATCACCATGAGCACTTTTTCCCGGGCCAGTTTGTGGTCAAAACGATCCAGGATTTCCAGCAGAACCACGTATCCCCCCGGACCGGCTGTAAGGCCATGATCGTCTCGTCCATCCCACAGCAGGTCGCGTGGTCCGGCGCCAAGTTTTTCCCCACCCAGATCCCTGACCAGGCTCCCCCACAGGTCAAACACCCGTATTTCCCACCCGGCTTGCTGCCCGCGCAAGGTGAACAGAAAGTGCACAGCCGATACTCCCGCCTCCGGATCCAGAACCCGCGGTTCGACCGACAAATCGGTGGTCATGACCCCCGAAGCGGCGACGCTGTTGGTACAGCCCGGGGTCGATCCTGTCCTGCCCGTGCAAACCGCCCAGTTCGACGCCCCCGGATTCGGTGGGTAACCCGCAATTCTTTCCCAGGACATGCCCGGCTCGCCCAGTCCACCACCACCGGATTCGCCCAGCGTCAAATGGTCGATCACATGGCCCGCCGGATCGGATAGGTACACTCGATCGGCGAAATCCCGTTCTCCACTGGGGGTGTTGTTCAGGGTGGGCCAACCGGATAAATTGTGCTGGTGTGCGAGGACCCGATCGAGCGGACATCGGGAAACCCCGCCGTGTCCCTGGTTGTCCTGGTGCCACACCGCCAGGGCCAGGGAGTCCTGAGCCAACACCAGAAATTCTCCGGGCCTCAGAACTACCGCGGGCAAGGAGCGCCAGGGCCCGTCTTCGTCCCGTAACGCATATCCGGTCAGGTCCCTTTCCTGAGCTGAAAAGGCCGCCAATTCCACCCATTCCCCCTGGCCCTGCCCAGGTGTGGACAACACTTCATTGAGGACCAGATCTCCCGGCCCCACCTGGAGCCCGGCCGGATGAAGGGTCAGGGTATCGGAACTCCCGGGAATCGGGACCTGGACTTCCACCGGCAACAGTCCCCGGTTCCGGGGCACCAGATTCCAGGTGACCCGCCTGTCCTGACCGACCGGGATCCGGTCCAGCAAGGCCGCATGTTCCTGACCGTCAACTCGAAGCAGGAGAGGCCCGACGGGAAAGGTTTCGGTGCCGTCGTTTTTCACCACGAGGCTGAACCGGACCGGAACAGCGGGCCTGTCCACCGAGGGCGGATCCAGACCCCAGGCGAGCACCCGCAGGGAGTAGGGGAAAAAATTTTGTTCACCGGGGGTTGGTTCGGCCAGGACAAAATCGGCTTCGTTATCAGCGGTATCATGCCCGTCGGGCCTACGGGCAAGGGACATACCAGGGGCGATATCCGCCGGGGCCCCTTCCATCATGTCGGCGTCCGTCAGAGGACCATAGCCCACCAGATCCAGGACGGTCTGCCCGCGGACCAGTCGCACGGCGTCCGGGCCGTTTTGCAGACCCAGATAAACTTCCGCGTTTCCGACCGAGTCGCCCATCCAGTTCCTGTCGACAATCAGGAATCTCTGTCCGGGTTCCAACTCACCGAATGGGTCGCCCGTCCAGCGCGTCGCCCATACGGCTCCCTCGGCTCCGTTGGCGAATTGCAGCCGGACATCAGCCAAAGACTCGGGCTCTGGCCCGGTATTCAACAGTTCAACAAATTCGCGTCCGCTGTCACTGCCCTCGGGATCGGGGAGAAATTCGTTGACGACCAGAGCCGCCCACAAGGGGTGCGAATGGACGATCAGAACCAGGCAGGCCAGGGTTGGAGCAAGCCCGTTGTATCGGCTACAGGCACTCTGGAAGGCGTCAGGGGTCTTATGGAATGGATCCACGTCAGCCAGGCTATCCGGGAGGAAAACCTAAGGAAACAGGGAGGGTCAGAGCAGGCCGTTGCGACGCCTGAGAAACCACTCCAGGCCCAGCAGCACCGCTACCAGAACCAGGAAAGGCCAGCCTGACCAGATATCCAGCCGGTTGCGGCGGGACAATTCCTGACTCTTCCAATCCAATGCAAGGAGATCTTCGAGCAGCTGGTCCCTGGATCCGGCGGATACAGCCGCATAGAAATCGCCCCCACCCCGGGCGGCGACCTGGACCAGTCTCCGCCGGTCCATCCGCACCTGGGTGGATTCGATGGAATAGCCGGATACCACCAGGCTTTCAACTTTGCCCATGACCGGTGGATCACCTTCGCCCACCAGCTGAATGGAGTACCGGCCGGGCGGTAGCGGCGGCAGTACGGCTTCGGCAAAACCGGCCGTACCGTCCCTGCGAGTCAGGGCAAAAGTCCGGACCTGGCTGGAGTCCGCATCGCCAGCATTGGAGCGTAGCTGGAGCGATAGCTTCTGGTCCACAACCGGCTGCCCACGCATGTCACGCCACTGGGCCGCCAGCTTGATTCTCTCACCCTCCTGGAATACCGGTTGGCGGCCCGTAAATACCAAGCCTGAATTATCCTCGCCGGCCGAAGTCCAGACCAGGAGGTTCCGCAGCAGGCGTCGCCCCTGCGAACCCATTCCCTCCGGTGCGGCGCCACCCGGACTTGCACCCGGTTTGGAGAGATCCCAGAAGGCCAGTTCCCAGAGATTACGTCCGGCGAACCAGCCGACCCGGCCGGCGCCCCGTCCGTCAATGACCAGCAACGGTGGTTGCGGCGCTCCGGCCCGATGGTCACGCCGCAGGCCTGTCACCAGAACCGTGGCCGTGGAGCGAGCTGTCGATTCCAGCATCATTTTCAAGGGCGGCAAACCGGTCAAACGCAAACCGGTTTCTGCGGACCGGAAATCCTGGAGACCCTCCAGTACAGGATGACCCGCCTGGGCGGAAACCGCGGTGGCGAACAAAGGACCTCCGCTCCACCGCCAGCTGTTGGCCTGCACCGGAACAAGAGACGCCAGAGCACTGGGCAAGACAGGGGGTTGTGAATTGATCCTGGACTCCGCCCCCGGGATCACCAGTAGTCCCAACCCGTTTTCGACGGCGGACGCCAATCCCTCCCAGTTGTGACCGGCCAGGTCGCCCGTCCAGTCGCAAATAACGACTCCTTCCCAAACCGACCAGCCTTCCGCATCGGTGGGAGCAACCCAGGGTACCAAGCTGTCAGCAAAGACCAGGCCGTCCACCGCGGGGAATACCACCTCCAGCTGGATTCTCTCCTCGGAAGCGGCAGCCTGGGCCAGGAAACGGACATCCCAACCGGCCGCCCCGGTCAGCAACAGCAGGCGCGATCGTTCCTTGCGAACGTCAACCGCCAGTGACGCGGTGTTGTTTTCCAGGAATCGCTCGTTGTCCAGTGGGGAAACTTCCAGCCGGTATACCTGAAGCCCGTGACCCTCCGGCTTGAAGGTCAGCGTCACGGGCACCACCCGGTCGGAAACCGGCACGACCTCTTCGGTGATCATTCCCTGATCGCCCATCAGACGAGCCTGAAGAGAGGCCCCGGCCGAACCCTCGGCGAACCGGTGGTCGACCGCGAATTCCACCACCACCTCATCACCTTCATAGGCCGTATCGGGGAAGCGCAGGTCCTTGATGACACGGTCGGCGGTGCCCTCGGGATCTCCCACCCCCACCACTTTCAGGCCCAGACCGCCGGCGATGGACCCAAGGGCACCACCGGCGCGGGAAGTTCCGCTTCCGGCCTGAAGATGGCGGGCCAACACTCCCCGGGTTTCCTGGCCGTCGCTGATCAGAACAGTGGAGCGGACCGAACGGCCCGCCATCCGCTCGGAGGCCTGGCGCAGGAGTGCGGCCAGGTCCGTGCCGTGGTTGGATGGTGGCGGAATAACAGGATCGTCCAACCGGAATTCGTTGATGGGTTCCACCCCGTTGCCCCGCAGAAAAACCATTTCCACCGGAGGATCGTGGGAAGAAAAAACCGAATCCAGCGACGCCGCCCAGGTCAGGGCCCCATCCCATCTTTGGGCCACAGCGGCCTCCGATCCCCCGGTGGGAACGTCGTGGTCGCCAATTTCCATACTGCCCGAATCCTCGATCACCACCACCAGCGCGGCCGGCACCCTCTCGGTCAGAAGCAAGGAAATCACCGGACCGGCAATCGCCAGGGTCAACAGAACAAATACGACCGAGCGCAGAATCTGGAGGATCCGGAGCAAGCGGTCCGCCGGCCGCGGCACCGTCCGGTCATAGGCCCACAGGGCCCAGAAAACGGCCCCTGCCGCCACAACGAGCAACAGGGGCCACAACCAGGAGGGGGTAGACCAATGAATACCCACCGCCTTCTACTTCCGACTCTCGAGTTTTTCCTGGACGACGACCTGGGCCGCCGCTAACCGGGCGATGGGCACCCGGAAAGGCGAGCAGCTCACGTAATCCAGCCCGACCTTGTGACAGAAGGCCACCGAGCTGGGATCGCCCCCGTGCTCGCCGCAGATACCCAGGTGGATATCCGGGTTCGTTTTCCGGCCCTTGACGCAGGACATTTCCACCAGCTGACCCACGCCCGTCTGATCCAGCTGCTGGAAGGGATCGTTGGGCAGGATGCCCAGCCGGACATACTCGGGCAAAAACACGCCCGCGTCGTCCCGGCTGTAGCCGAAGGTCATCTGGGTCAGGTCGTTGGTGCCGAAACTGAAGAAGTCGGCATGCTCGGCCATCTTGTCGGCCATCAGGGCGGCGCGGGGGATCTCGATCATGGTGCCCACGAGGTAGTCCACCTTCTTGTCCATCTGGGTCATGACCTCTTCGGCCACCCGGATGGACATCTTCCGCAGATCCGCCAGCTCGCGCTCGGTACCGGTCAGCGGGATCATGATCTCGGGGTGGACATCCACACCCTCCTTCTTGACCACGACGGCGGCGGCGATGATGGCCTCGACCTGCATCTCGTAGATCTCCGGATAGGTCAGGCCCAGACGGCAGCCGCGATGACCGAGCATGGGATTGCTCTCATGGAGGGACTCGACCTTGCGCTCGATGGTCTCCAGAGGAACACCCATTTCCTTGGCCAGCGCCGCTTTTTCCACTTTTTCGTGGGGCAGGAACTCGTGCAGAGGGGGATCCAACAGCCGGATGGTCACCGGCAGTCCGTCCATGGCCCGGAAGATACCCTCGAAATCTTCCTGCTGCATGGGCTTGATCTTGACCAGGGCGGCCTTGCGGGCCTCCACGTCCTCGGCCAGAATCATCTCGCGCATCTTCATGATGCGGTCCTCACCGAAGAACATGTGCTCGGTCCGGGTCAGACCGATACCCTGGGCGCCGAACTCGATGGCCTGGCGTGCATCGGCGGGGGTATCGGCGTTGGTGCGCACCTTGAGCCGCCGGGTCTCGTCGGCCCAGGTCATGATCTTCAGCAGGTGGGGATCATCGAGGTGCGGGGGAACCAGTGCAGGCGTGCCGGCGATCACCGCGCCGGTGGTACCGTTGATGGTGACCCTGTCACCGGACTTGAAGGTCTTGCCGCCAATGGTCATTTCGCCCTTGGCGTTGTCCACGAACAGCTCGCCGCAACCGGCCACACAGGGCTTGCCCATGCCGCGGGCCACCACGGCCGCGTGGCTGGTCATACCGCCGCGGCTGGTCAGGATACCCTGGGCCACGTTCATGCCGGCGATGTCCTCGGGACTGGTCTCCCGGCGCACGAGCAGGACCCTACGGCCCTCTTCCGAAGCGGCCACCGCCGCTTCGGCGCTGAAGACGACTTCACCCTGGGCAGCGCCCGGGGATGCGGGCAGTCCCACACCCAGGACGTCGAACTTGGCCTTCGGATCGATCTGGTCATGTAGCAACTGATCCAGGTGCTCGGGTTCGACCAGCATCAGGGCTTCGTCCTTGGTCACCAGGCCCTCGGCCTGCATTTCCGCCGCGACGCGAATAGCCGCAACCCCGGTCCGCTTGCCGTGCCGCGTCTGCAGCATCCACAGGCGGCCGTCCTGGATGGTGAACTCCACATCCTGCATGTTCTTGTAGTGGGTTTCCAGCTTGGTGCGGATGTTGTCCAGAGTCTTGTAGGCCTCGGGCATGGTTTCTTCGAGAGTGGGCAGATCCTTGGCCTCGTTGCCGGCCGGCAGGCTGTCACGGCCGGTATTGTTGATCTGCTGGGGAGTCCTGGTGCCGGCCACCACGTCCTCGCCCTGAGCGTTGATCAGGAACTCGCCGTAGAACCGGTTTTCACCGGTCGAGGGATTCCGGGTGAAGGCCACGCCGGTGGCACTGCCTTCCCCCATGTTGCCGAATACCATGGTCTGAACGTTGACCGCCGTACCCCAGTCATGGGGAAGCCGGTGGATGCGCCTGTACTCGATGGCCCGCTTGGCAAACCAGCTTTCGAAGACCGCGCCAAGACCGCCCCACAACTGGTCGAAAGGGTCACTGGGGAAAGACTTGCCTGTCTCGCTCTTGACGATTCCCTTGAAGGTGGCGATCAGTTCCTTGAGGTCGTCCACGGACAGCTCGGTGTCCAGCTGCACGCCTTTTTTGGCCTTGATATCGTCGATGGCGTGCTCGAACAGGTGGGCCTCGGCGCCCATCACCACGTCGCCATACATCTGAATCAGGCGGCGGTAACTGTCGAAGGCGAAACGTTCGTTGCCGCTCTTGGCGGCCAGGCCCTGGACGGTGTCGTCGTTCAGCCCCAGGTTCAATACCGTATCCATCATGCCCGGCATGGAAACGCGGGCTCCGGACCTGACGGAAAACAGCAGGGGGTCGGCAGGATCGGCGAAACCCTTGCCCATGATCTTCTCGACTTTGGCCAAGGCCTCCTTGACGTCCGCTTTCAGGGCGTCGCTCAAATCGGAGGTTTCCTGGAATTCGATGCACTGTTCCGTGGTGACGGTGAAACCGGGTGGCACCGGCACTCCCAGACTGACCATTTCGGCCAGATTGGCGCCCTTGCCGCCCAGCAAATTCTTCATTCCAGCATGGCCGTCAGCCTGCCCATCTCCAAAAAAATACACCCTCTTGTCGCTCATGATCACTCCCAGGATTGATGAAGGAAATCTGCTTGCCCGGCCGGGATTCGATCCCTGCCGCGGGCCGCAACGTTATTCGTGCGGGTTGAATTTCAGGGTGTAAGGTAGTACCACAACTCCCGTGTCGGTAGAAAAAATGAGGGCCCGGTATGGTTCTACCGGACCCCAAAATCAAGGAGATCTCTAACCTGGATCCCGCCTTTGCTAGCGTATCACCACCAGGCGGCCCCAGAAATCATCCCGTTGCTTCATTTCCACCTTGTAGAGGTAAACCCCGGAAGTGATGGCCTCACCGGAGCTGTTGTGAGCGTCCCAATGAATGTTGCCACCCAGAATGGTCTCCGGCCCGATATCAATGACCCGGTCGCCGGCGGTCGTGAATATCAGCACTTTCGAGCCATCGGGAATGTTCTTGAAGGTTACGGCCCCACCTTCGTCCCGGGGAAAACCGGATTCCTGGCGCAGTGGATTCGGGAAAACATAAATCTCCTCGTATCCATCTTCACCGATTCCCAGGGGCTCATTGATCTGGATGGAAGTGATGTTGCCACTTCCCGGGAACGGTGAAACACCACCGTTTTCGATGAAGTCCCCTTCGAACCGTGGCGAAAAGAGCATGCTGTTGGAATTGTTTTCCGGAGTTACCCTGGCCGTGTTCCCGTAATCGAAACTGGTCACCGCGTAGTTGTAGATGAAGCCGTTGTAGATCTCCTCATCGAAGAACCTGATCGTGTCCGGTGTTGTCGCGTATTGCTGCACGCAGGGAAGCTCAACTGCGGGGTCACCGTCAAAAGGGGGATATAAACACTGGAAGCAGGCAGCCCGCTTGGCGGCGTAGCAATTGGGTACGATTTCAATGTTCAAATCGCCGCAATAGCCCTCGAAACAATCTTCAGGATTGACCCGATCAAACAGGCCAATCAGGGTCATTTCCTCGCGTGCATGGCTGGGCCCCCGCCAGACCGCCCAGCCCTGGAAGGTCTGACAGATGAGCTGAAAATTGTCCAGCCGGTTATAGATACCCTCGGAAAAACTTATATCCAGGCCCAAATCCAGGCTTCTCAGTCCGGCGGTGGTGATGGTTGAGTAGGTGTCGGAAAGGGAAATGAGTGTATCGGAGACATAGATGCCACCGCCCCAGGAACCTATGGTCAGGCCACCACCACCATCGGCGTCCACCAAAAGGAAATACCCTTTGTTGATTTGAGGCTGCGGATCCAGGTGCGCCCAGGTGGCTCCCGAGTCGGTACTCTGCAGCAAAGAATGACCGTCCTCCAGGGCCAAAAGGGTACCCGGGCTGCCGGTCAGACTACTCAGGGCAAGGCGAAGGATGGTCGCCGGGTTATCCGGCTGGACCGGAACACCCACCAGCACCCAATTGGTGCCCCCATTTGTGGTACGGTATAGACCCTCCTGGAACACGCCCATAACCATGGTCTCAGGCGAGGCTTCATCATAGACCAGGTCCAGGCCCGTATGCACCCAGGCGCCCCTGTCGGGAAGGTCGGGCACATTCAGGTCACCGTAAAGATTCTGCCAGGTGACTCCACCATCACGACTTTCGTAGGCACCATGGAAATTGAGGGAGGCCGCCAGACGATCCGGGTCCGTCGGATGGAAGCTCAGGGAGTTGATTACAGGAAGGATATAAACAAAATCCGCAAGATCTACATCCAGATTCTCCGGAACCGTGAAATTGGACTTCTCAAAGCTTACGCCGTTGTTCTGGGAAACGAACAGCCCAAAATTGTTGAGGAAAGCAAAGACCCTGTCACCCTGCCATTCCACTACCTCGACAATAAAATTCGGGGGCAGCTCGGGGTTTGCTGGATCAAATTCCATGGTCCACTGAGTGAAGTTCTGGCCCCCGTCCGTCGTGATGTATAGCCCGTTACGGGCCGTACCAACCGCGAACGAGTTGTTGTCCTGTGGAGATATCGCGATGCCGGTGATCATGTTTTCGTCGGTGAAGATTTCCGCCGCTAGCTGGGTCCAGGTGGTGCCGTTGAAAGAGTACAGACCGACCGGGTCGGACTCCGAAGTCACGCCACTGGTGAAACCTGCGACCATGAAACCCCCGGAACCCTGGTCAACACCCACGGTATTGGTTTGCAACCAGGACATCGGCAGGCCGACGTTGGTTTGGGACCAGCCGACCCCCGGGGTGTAACGCAGGATTCCACCATTATTGGTCAGGTTGATCTTACCGCCCATATTGCCGTAAGTGGCCGGTCCCACATTCTGCCAGGTAACGACAATATTTTCGGGCTGGTCCGATCCAATAGTTCCCGAATCGGGAGAACTGAAGTTGAAAACCCGGTCCACACGATCTCCGAACCCGCCCACGGCCGTGACCTCAAAACCGAGGTCATCGGTATCCTTCAAACTGAAACAGGTCGCCTGTTCCAGTTCCATATCGGGCCAGGAAATGGTCAACCCCCTGCGACCGGTGGTTTCGAGTCGGAGGTCGATCGCTTCTGGGGAAATCAGGTACAGGGAGTCCGCCGCACAGACTTCACTTGGGGTCTGGGCCCAGGCCGATCCGACCTGGAGCAGCAGCATGACCAGGACTACAATTAATACCGTGGTCAGGGCCATTGGGGAACGCCTTGCCGATACGCTTCCACCGTTCATTCATTCCTGCCTTTCCCGTGCCCGGTAGGAGTGATTCCAGGCCGGCTGCAAACCGGCCCCGGGAATCGCGGACTAGGGGTTGATCGTTAGACCGAAGTATTGCAACACCCACCGGATGGCTTTCCGGGAGTCCTCCTCGTCGAAACGGTAGGGGTCGAAACCCCAGAACACATCTGCCCTGCGTACCGGCTTGTCGGCAATCATCTTGTAGGACATGAAGCCACAGGTCTTATTGTTGACCTTCGAACTGGAGCGGGCAACTCCCTCGTATCCGGTCAGAGCCTGGGTGCCGCAAGCTGCATCCAGGTCGAACTCGCTGTAACGGCTCGCGGGCCAATCGTATTCTCCCTGGGAGAAGCGGACTTCCCTTAACCAGTCGAACCGGGAAATGCTCCGGTACATGGGCTCAACACACAGCCCCCCGGGAGCCTCCGGCACATCGCATTCCTGCAAAGCGACCTGCTCGTTCCGTACAAAGTTGGTATCGTAGAACTCGTCGTTGTTGAAGGTGTAGGAATAGGCGGGATTGGCCAGCTGAAGGGTGTCAGCCTGCAAATCCACCACGTCGTGCCAATCGATGATGGGGTTGGTGAACATGGTGTCGGCGAGTACACCGGGCCCAATGCTTTGATTAATCTGGAAAAGCGAATCCAGAACCACGGCCTTCAGGCCGACGCAATCCGCTTTGCGATCGTCCGCAACCCAAGCGGTGCGGCCGTAGATTTTTTTGGTATTGGTCGAGGTCCAATCCAGAGCCGCGATTCCCGCGGTGGCATAGGGATACATCCGGGGACCGCGCAGTACCCTCTCGCCGTCGGGCAATTCGATGGAACCGAACCCGGTCCAATAAGTATCACCACCAGCAATGAAAATCGCCTGGCGAGATTCGAAAATCATGGGAACCATCCAACTCGATGACGGAGGCGGCCCGATGAAAGATTCCATACTGGTGCCACCGACCAGGAACAGGTTTCCGCCACGCTCCTGATAGGGCGCTAACCAGACGAACTGATCGACACCCGCCCGCGGACGGAACTGAGCGAACATAAGCTGGTTGAGATCGTTGTACTTGGCGAAACAGAGCACGGCCTTGTAACGGACTACGTCGGAGTAGAACACATTCACCGTATGATCCCTAAAATCGCGCTCCCAGGTCATGCCGTCCACGCCGCCGGACCCTCCAGCCAGGAAGCGCCAGTAGGGATTGCGATAATCCTCCGAGTTCCTGGGATTGCCTCCCTGGTCGAGCCAGTTCCTGGTCAAGCTGGCCTGGTCGAAAATCTGATCGATCACCAGAAGATCCAGCTGGTTGGAGCGCGAAATGAAGGGAATGACGTTGAGGGTCCAGACAATGAGTCGGACCTGTCCAGAGTCGTCCGTGACCTTCAGGGTGAAGGTATGGAGCCCATCCTGGAAGGACCGCTCGGTCGCAAAAAGATTTTGCGCCGATAACCCGGGCGGGACGGCCCATCCCGGATCGTTCGGGTCGTCTACATCGATAAGATCCCAGCCATGGCGGTATGATGCTATTTCCCCGTTATAAGCGTTGGCATTGGCCGACCAGATGAAATTCAGGGGCTGACCGCCGGCGATTTCCTTGAATACTTCCGAGGCATTGGGTGACCCCAGGAAAGGTTCCGACAGGAACACTTCGGGAGCAAAGCTACCCTCGGCGATCCGGAAGTTGCCCACCTCTATCTGGTAGTCCCGGCCCACACTGACCGCGCCGGCCGTATCTCGAACCTGCAGGGCGAAAATGAAATATTCGCTATTGGGCTGCCCGGTAAACTTGGCCCGCCGGTCCTCTTCCAAAGGCTCATAGGCACGCCATTGGGTCCATTTGGGATCCTCTAGGTCCAGAATCTCATCAATATGCTGGTCGAATTCGTACAAAGTTCGAATATAGCTGGGATCTCCGTTGGGCAGTGTGTCGTACTGGGCGGATTTCCACAGGAATCTGACCTGCGTGGGCACCTTTTGCTCGTAATCCTCATCCGTCCCCACCCAGCCGACGTTGACGGTGGTGGGCACCCTCTTGAAATTCGGAGGGGCCAGGTCAGGATACACAACCCGACAGGTGGGCACGATGGTCGTGGCGGTAAAGGAGATATAGGCAGGTGTCGGGTCTACTGCGCCCTTGTCGTCCACCGCACGGATGAAAACGGAATGGGTCCGATAACTCCGTGGCTCACCATGCTCATCCCGGGGAAAATCCTCCTGGTCGGCCAGGACCAGGAAGGTGGTGTCGTTGGCCGCGGTAAAGCGCCAGGGATTCAAGTGGGCGCCCGTCAAAGGGTCATAGGTCACGGTATCGCGGGGACTGATTCCGTCGGTGCCGTTGTTGCTGATTTTCCATTCGAACCCCACGATGCGACCGTCGGGGTCGGACCCCGTCCAGTTCAGGTCGATCGCGAAGCTGGCTTCCAGCAGGGTCGGCGGCTGCCCGGTAATCCGGGTATCGGGCCGGCCGTTGGGCACCCTGACCCCGCTCAGATCGGTGTTCGTGGAACAGCCGGTGACAAAAACCATCATGGAAAGGACCGACAAGGCCAGGACCGCCAGGATTCCGACCCCAAAGGCGGTCGCCACGGCAGCAGTAAATCGCCTGTTCATTGAAATACTCCTAGGTCCACTGGTCACCGAAAATATCATGGCGCTGAAAGGCATTCGTAATCGCCGGAATTGGTCTCGAGGATGATCCGGAAATACTGGGTCACCGGAACCTTTTCGAGGCTGGGCATGGCGCCGGGAGAAATATCCATGTCAAGTTGGATTCCCGGGATGAACAGCTCGAGATTACAGTCACGCCAGGTCTGGCCAGGATTCAGTTCAGCTTGCGAAGGCCGGACCTGCCTGAAGAAATTGAACTTGGCAGGCCTGGGTGGAGAAAACTGGCACTGGGTCTGGT
>RCNF010000765.1_pt1 | contig 16655 bp, 11 predicted proteins | sample 2041311 | NCBI WGS metagenome assembly RCNF01 (sample SAMN09708228, study PRJNA481090) | Marine sediment metagenome, whole genome shotgun sequencing project. | biome: marine sediment; feature: ocean; material: sediment; isolation source: Sewage treatment plant 2 marine sediment (STP2) ... | reverse complement strand
GGACTGGGGAATCAGTTGACCCGTGTCGGGGAGCATTTCATAAAGTATGTTTCCGGCGTATCCGAAGGTGACGAGTACAAGTTCTTCTTCGGCCCTGGAGATATCTGGAAACCCGACGCAAGGGCACGCGCCTTCAACTCGGGCAGCAACTACAACAGTATTGTCGAGGACCCGTTCGGTTACCAGTGGCAGGTCGAGGACTTCCAGACACATCGACAGGACGAGATGGTAATCTACCAGCTGCACATGGGGACATTCGCCGGCTATAACGATCCCGCCGGATCGGTGAATCATCCTGCCGGATATCTCGATGTGGCGGCGAGGATCGGGCACCTCGCCGAGCTCGGGGTCAACACAGTGATGTTCAATCCGGTCAATGAATTCCCCTGGGACTATTCAGCCGGTTACAATCCGATAACCGCATGGGCCCCCGAGTGGGCCTACGGATCTGCCAACGACTTTAAGTACCTCGTGGATGTCTGTCACCAGAACGGTATAGCCGTACTGCTCGACATCGTCTGGAACCACGTGAGTGTCGATGACAATTATCTCTGGGACTACGACGGTACGCAGATCTATTTCGATGATCCGCCGGAGGATACTCCGTGGGGCGCCCAGGCGGATTTCGACAGCGATGGTGTACGCGAATACTACCTGCACAGCGCTCTGCACTGGCTGGAGGAATACAAGCTCGACGGATACCGGATGGATGCGACTGATTTTATGAATAATGTCCAGGGAAGCGGCTGGAGCCTCATGCAGGAATTCAACGACCTTGTAGATAACCGTTTCGTCGAAAAGGTCGTTGTGGCTGAGCAGCTGCCCGACGACTCCTGGGTGACCCGGCCCGTCAGCCTCGGGGGAGCGGGCTTCGACTGCCAGTACTACGACTACTTTACGGATACGATGCGCGAGGAGATACTGGACGCTGCTTTCGGAAATCCCGAGATGGGGAAGATCCGCGACATCATGAACGGGAGCGGCACCTATCTCGAAGGGTTGAGCGTGATGAACTACTTCGAGCTTCATGACGAGGCATGGCCCACGAGCGGGGGCGGAAGGATCGTCAAGACGATCGATCCCAGCGCTCCGCACGATGACGAGTGGGCACAGGGGAGGACCAAACTGGCGCAGGGACTGACGATACTATCAACCGGAGTGCCCGCATTCCTTATGGGATCAGAGTGGCTGGAGGATATCGATTTCGGGACGAGCTCAGCGGAGCGGATCGACTGGGCGAAGAAGGTCAACTACAGTGAGTATTTTTCGTACTTCCAGGACCTGATCGCTGTTAAATCCAACACTGCCTTCCGGGCCGGTGGTTCGTGGTATGTCCACCATGTCAATGAGACTGGAAACGTTATCGGATACCGGCGCTGGGACGCTGAAAACGACTTTGTCGTCGTTGGGAACTTCAGCAATACCGACTACACTGGATACAGGGTCGGTCTGCCGCAGGAGGGTGTGTGGCGCGAAGCGCTTAACAGCATGGATTTCATATACGGCGGTACAGGTCCGGTGAATGACGGAACGCTCAACAGTGAAGCAGTCGCATTTAATGGTTACAGTCAGTCGATCACGATCGAGCTGCCGAAGATGGCCCTCGTCATACTGGAGAAGGGTGATACGCAGACCGATACCGGTGATCTGCCTGTTCCGCCGGTCACCAGGCTGCAGCAGAACTATCCCAATCCATTCAATCCCTCTACAACGATCGGCTTCTCAATGGCTGGCCCCGGAGACGCATCGCTGCGTATCTACGATGTTTCCGGCAGGTTGATCCGGTCGCTGGTGGAAGAGAGTCTGCACGCGGGCACACATGAAATCGTGTGGAACGGTACCAACGACAGGGGAGAGGCTGCCGCGTCAGGAGTGTATTTCTATCAGCTCGTGACAGAGACGCTCACGCAGACCAGGCGGATGGTACTTCTCAGGTAAAAAAGAAAGGCGCGGCATTCCTGCCGCGCCATAAATGATCCTCTTTATCGTTCGATTAGAACGGCAGGTTCACGCCGATATTGGCGCCGACACCACTCATCTCAACACTTACACCTGATTCGAATTCAGGCTCAAGATAAAGATAGCGAACCTCTCCGAAGACGCCGAGCCCGCCCAGGCCAAAATCTATGCCAAGAGCAGCGAAGCCGCCGGGTGCGTTATCAGGCGCGTAGTCGCCAGACATGATGTAGTACCCCAGTCCGATGCCGCCGTAGAACATGCCCAGTTTCACTTTTCCAAAAGCCTCGAGAGGATACATGTTGATACTCGAGTCATTCGCATCATACCCGAGCCAGGAAGCACGGGCCTCGATACCGATGATCGGTATGATCCCGAATTCATGTTTGATCCCGAGGCCGTATCCCGCTTCACCATCCGAATCCTGCCACTGGCCGAACAGGCCGATAGCGTTGGCAGGGGAAGTCATGGTAGCTGCGAGAATCAGGGCTAAGGCAAGAACTGTGAGTTTCAGAGATGTTTTCATGACAACTCTCCTTTGTTGAAGTTGAGGTCAGAATAGTCGAAACTGAACGTAGTGAACAGTGCAATTATGGTACCGGGGAATGATTCCGGCGAATATTATAGACAATCCGCGCACAGATATGATTACAGTTCACAAAGTTAATATCAGGGAGGGTATGTTAATGAAAGCTGCTGCGGGTACAATTTCTGTAATAATTATCATTGCTCTTGCCATAGGGCCGTCCTGCACATCAGATGAGCCAGGTCCAGCCCCGACACTGGTGGAGGCGGGAGAAGCGGAATATTATGATATCTACGACTCTTGCATACGGCTTATGGAGGGTAGCTACAAAGGAAAGCCATTCGCGGAAGGCAGCGCTTCCAGGCCGACAGTAGTACTTGTCAGGGATATTTTCGCCGTGGGGGACCTCGATGGGGACGGCAGTGATGAAAAAGTTGTGCTGATCGTGGAAGATTCCGGAGGCACGGGATCATTTCTATATGTCGCTGTCCTTTCTCGAAGAGGAGGCAAAATCAGGAACAGGGATACAGCTCTTGCCGGCGATAGGATCCAGGTACGGGACCTGAGGATTGCTGGAGGTGAGATAGTCATCAATGTGGTCCAGCACGGGCCCGAAGATGCCATGTGCTGTCCGACGCAGAAGGCACGCAGGATATGGAAGCTTGAGAAGAATGATCTGGTAGAGGGGCCGGCTGAGGTAACGGGAACGCTCTCCCTCGCTGACCTTGCCGGAGGCGAATGGACCCTTAGGCAGTTCGGCGCTGATAAACCCTATTCCGGCGATCCTCCTGTCAGCCTTGTCTTCGAGGATGGAAGGATATCGGGATTCAGCGGGTGTAACAGGTATTTCGGTGAGGTAAGGGAACAAGCTCCAGGCACTATAGAGATACCCGGACTGGGCATGACGAGGATGACCTGTCCTGATGAGGTCAATGATATCGAGAACAGGTATCTCGCGGCACTGGAGGGAGCGATCGGCTATCGATTCATCTACGGAAGACTCGCATTGAACTGCAAAACTGAAAATGGTTCGACGACACTGGTCTTTGAGGCAGTAGCTGATGCAGTGGCGGGAGATTGACGGGAAGATATGTGCGGTATTGCCGGAATATGTAGCCTTTCTTCTGACGGTTCGGCCGATCACGAGCCTCTCGACCGGATGATCGAGGCGATGCGCCTCCGGGGTCCGGATGACAGCGGTAAGGCAGTGACCGATCGTATCGCATTCGGTATGAGGCGCCTCTCGATCATCGATCTCGAGCATGGGCATCAGCCGATCGAGTCTGAGGACGGCTCGGTCCGCGTTATTATGAACGGCGAGCTTTATTCGTTCCCCGAGGTGAAGAAGGAACTCGAAGAAGCGGGACACAGGTTCAGGACCAGTTCGGATACAGAGGTCCTCGTCCACGGATACGAGGAGTGGGGGATAGAGGGTCTGCTTGAACGGCTCAACGGTATGTTCGCCTTCGCCCTGCACGATATCAGAAACGACATAGTCTTTATCGCCCGAGACCGTATGGGGATCAAGCCGCTGCTATATTCGGTCCGTGACGGGCAGCTCTATTTCGCTTCATCGCTCAAGGCTCTCCTGATGACCGGCCGTATCCCAGTTGAACCTGATCCCGCGGGTGTTCGCCTCTATCTCTATAACCAGTATATCCCCGCTCCGTACACCGTTCTTGCGGGTGTGTACAAGCTTCCGCCCGCGAGTTATATGAGGATCGACGGCGGGAAGCTGGCCGAGCCGAAAAGATACTGGAAGACTCCGGATGTGGTGGACAGGAACCGTGATAGGGACTGGCAGGGGGATCTCCGTGACCTGTTCGAGGATGCGGTGCGGTGCCACATGATAAGCGATGTCGAGGTCGGCATCTTTCTGTCGGGGGGGCTCGATTCTTCACTCGTCCTCTCATATATGAGTGATATCTCGCCGCACACAGTGAAAGCTTTCTCGGTCGCGGTGAGGCACAATAATATCTACGACGAATCTCCCTATGCCCGCATGGCGGCTGAAAGGTATGGGGCGGAACTGATAGAGATACCGTTTACTTCGCTTGAAGCTGTCGATGCTGCGGCACGCTTTATGGATCACCTCGATGAACCGATCGCCGACGCGGCGCAGCTTCCTACCTTTATCCTCTCCGAGTTGGCGCATCAGCATGTAAAGGTCGTGCTGTCCGGTGAAGGAGCGGATGAACTGTTCGCCGGTTACGACTACTACGACAGGTTCGCGACGATGTCAGGGAGATTCAGGAGATCTATCGAGCCCCTGAGGCGCCTGAGGGCGGAAGTGGCCAGCGCTGGCAGTACGGTCGAGAGGATCATGAAGCATACCTACCGTTCCACGGAGAGCGCCTTTCCGCATGTCCTCCCCGGCCCTGTCTGCGATCTGCTGACCAGGGATCTGCCCGCATCCGGAACGACAGCGGGGATCCAGGCTGAAGTGGAGCGTAGCTGGGTCTCCGGGAGCAGGGCAAAGGGGTTGAACCGTGCGCTTCTCGCCGACAGCAGCGGGTGGCTTCCCGACAACCTCCTTATGAAGGTCGACAGGATGACGATGGCGCACAGCCTCGAGGCGAGGGTCCCATTCCTCGATTATCGCCTCGTCGAACTTGCCGCCAGGATGCCGGCTCGACTGAAGAGGCGGAACCGTACAGGCAAGGTCATCATGAGGGAGGCGTTCGCGGGGCATCTCGGCGAGACTCTCGCTGCACGGGGCAAGCACGGCTTCAGTCTTCCGGTGGGAGACTGGTTGCAGGGTCCGATGCGGCCGCTCGCGGAGGAGATGATGGACGCCGGGCTGGCGAAGATGCCGTGGATAAACCGGCCGGTTGTAGATGAGATAACAGACAGCTTGATGAACGGGAACAAGGGAATCTGGCGGCAGGTCTGGTTGCTGCTGACACTCGCCGGGTGGTTCTCCCGGGCCGACTCCTGGGCATCCAGTTCGTGACCCTCAGACGCGATTTAATTATCTCTTTACAAGACAGGCTTATATCACTATTCTCCCCAAGGAGACAGTTTTCATTCCGGGAATAAGGAGAGTCGTATCATGCGCAAAGGCATCGTCTTACTGGTAATCACATGTATTTTTTCAATAGTCCTTTCGAGTGATCTTTCCGCTTCCGACCTGCGCTGGCAGGCAGGGGTGAAAGGCGGAGCTAACTGGGCCAAGATGAAGGGCGACCCGATTTCCCTCTGGCTCGGTGATAACGTTGACGGCCAGCTGGCCGGCACTGTCGGGGACGCCAAGCTCGGTTTCACGGGCGGCGCCTTTCTGACTTGTTTCTTCAACGATTTCTTCGGCCTTCAGACAGAGCTCATGTACGTCCCGAAGGGTGGACAGGGCATTGCTTCAGGCCAGATAATATTTTATCCCGAATACGACAATCCCAGGCCGGCATTCTTCGACGGTGAAGTCTATCTCAATTTTGACTATGTCGAGATACCCCTTCTGGCCGTCTTCGAGTTTGAGGCGACCGATGGCGGAAAGGTGCGGATCCGTGGCCTCGCAGGTACGACATTCGCATTCAACGTCAGCGCTGAAGCGAGGCTGAAGGGAACCGCTGAGATCACTATGCAGGACGAGAGCACCCGCTACCAGGAGATCGACCAGAAGGAAGAGATCGGGCAGTACGTAAAGGAATTCGAGTTCGGTCTCATGTTCGGTGGTGCGGTCTACTGGGACATCGGCAAGGTCGACCTTCTGCTCGAATCGAGATGGTCGAGAGGCCTTACTACCCTTGACAATACGACATTGTACCGGAATATCAATACAAGTAATGTTAGCCTGTTGTTCGGATTCAGTTATCCATTCGGCGGATAACGGTGCCAACGCTTACAGATGCCAAAACACTCTCTGTTACGCGCGATACTTCTGACGGTCGCTGTCGTCCTGACGGTGCAGTGTACATCTGTAGACGATACCGTGATCGACCGGCGCTCCGTCGAAACCGCTGCTGGACTAATCGATCTACAGCTCACAGAGGCTGAGATAGACTCGATGCTTCCCGATCTTCAGGACCAGCTCGAATCGTACCAGGCTATGAGGGAGACCTCTGTCGAAAACGCCGTACGTCCTGCCCTCGTATTTGATCCTGTTCCCAGGGGACGTGCCGGGCTCGATAAAAGGGACCTCCTCAGGGTATCACCGACATCAAATAGAGAACTCCCTGATGACCTGGAGGATCTTGCGTTCTGGAGCGTAAGGGATCTGGCCGAACTGGTCAGAACGAGGCAGGTCACATCCACACAGCTTACGAAGATGTACCTCGAGCGCCTGAAGAGGCACGGCCCCACACTGGAGTGCGTGATTACCCTGACAGAGGAGCGGGCCCTCGAGCAGGCTGCCCAAGCCGACAAGGAACTGGCGGCCGGGAAATACAGGGGGCTCCTGCACGGGATACCCTATGGAGCCAAGGACCTTCTTGCCGTAAAAGGATACAAGACGACCTGGGGGGCAGAGCCCTACAAGGAACAGACGATCGACGAGACCGCGACCGTCATAAGGAAGCTCGATGAGGCGGGCGCCGTTCTGGTCGCGAAACTTACCCTTGGAGCCCTCGCATGGGGCGATGTCTGGTTCGGAGGGACTACTAAGAATCCCTGGGACCTTGAGCAGGGTTCGAGCGGTTCCTCGGCAGGGCCAGCTTCAGCTACCTCGGCCGGGCTGGTCGCCTTCGCGATCGGGACGGAGACATGGGGTTCGATCGTTTCGCCATGCACGAGGTGCGGAGTCACAGGGCTGAGGCCGACATTCGGCAGGGTGAGCAGGTCGGGCGCGATGGCACTGAGCTGGTCGATGGATAAGATAGGCCCGATATGCAGGAGTGTAGAGGATTGCGCCATAGTATTTGATGTAATCCGCGGCCCGGACGGTGACGACCCTACTATCGTCGACGCGCCGTTCAGTTACGAATTCGACGAGGATATCCATGAGATGCGGATCGGATACCTGCCGGAAGATTTCGAACGAGACGGCTATTTCCACAAATCCGACTCTATTGCTCTCGGGGTCCTCAGAGAGATGGGGATCGACCTCATCCCTGTCGAACTTCCCGATTACCCGATATATCCACTCGGGATAATCCTCAGCGCCGAGGCTGCTGCGGCCTTTGACGAGCTTACGAGATCCGGGAGGGACGACCTTCTCGTCCGTCAGATAAAAAACGCGTGGCCCAACGCATTCAGGACAGCGAGATTCATTCCGGCTGTTGAGTACATACAGGCCAACAGGATCCGGTCGATGATAATAAGAGAGATGGAAGAAATTGATGTCGATGTATATCTGGCGCCCTCGTTCGGGGAAAACCTTCTCCTTACGAACCTGACCGGGCACCCCTGCGTCGTACTGCCTGACGGCTTCGACGAGGACGGGAACCCGGTGAGCATAACCTTCATCGGGCAGCCGTTCGGGGAGGGTAAGCTTCTCGCATTCGCCAGGGCGTACCAGGAAAAAACCGGTTTTCACAGAATACATCCTCCATTGTTTACAAAATAGAAGCGGGCCGTCCGGGTCCGTTAGATTCTGAACCAAGGAGAGGAAGGAAGAAAAGATGAAGGGACTCGTATTATTCGTGATACTTGCTGTGGCGATGGTCTCCGGGACCGCCGTGGCGAAGCCCGATTGGATGAAGGGCTCGATCTCAAAGCTGGAAAAGGAACTGACGGAAAAGTACGGAGCCGAGCAGAGCGCCCGCCTGTCCAAGGGAATGGACCAGGTCGGCGGCTTCTGGCGTGAGGAAGACGGAGGCGCCGATGTCTTCGAGGCGTTCGTCAGGGATAACTTTGCCGGTGACGAGAAGGCGCTCGACGATCTCTTCAACCGCTGGGAGTTCCTCCTCGAGAATATATACGGACATATGGGCGAGATCAGGATGGCGATGGGAAGGTACGCTGACCTCGATATCGGTCCGATGTACAACATAGACAGGGTGACCGCGTCATATTCGGCGTCTGCTCATCTTGCCGACGATTTTTTCGCCAACAAGCTTGCGTTCACCGTTCTCCTGAACTTCCCCCTTACGACTCTCGAAGAGAGACTGACAGACGGGGAGGACTGGACGAGGCGCCAGTGGGCAGACGTTAGGCTCGCTCAGTGGTTTTCGCGCAGGGTCCCGTCATCGGTGAACCTTGAACTGGCCAAGGCATCGGCCGCTTCCGACCAGTATATCGCCGACTACAACATCTGGATGCATCACCTTCTCAACGATAAGGGTGAGCGGCTATTCCCGCCCAAGATGAGGCTTCTCTCGCACTGGAACCTCAGGGACCAGATCAAGGCCGATTACGGCAACAGCGAGGGAGGGCTCGAGCGGCAGAGAATGATCCAGAAGGTGATTGAGAGGATAGTCGACCAGACAATACCGGAGGTCGTGGTCAACAATCCTCACGTAGACTGGAACCCGTACACGAACGAGGTCTGGCCGGCGAAGGTCAACGACTCAGACGACGAAGCTCCTGCCGAGATGGAGATTACGAACGCCAGCGAACCGGATACCCGGTACAGCATCTGGTTCGATACCTTCAAGGCCTCGACGCTCGTCGATGAGTATTCTCCTACCGCGCCGACGCTTATCGCGAGAAGATTCGACGAGGGCAGGGAGATTCCTGAGGAACAGGTAGAGAAGATGCTCGTCCAGGTATGTTCTTCGCCGCTCGTAAAAAAGATCGCCAATATGGCGAAGAAGAATCTCGGCCGTGACCTCGAACCGTTCGACATCTGGTACAACGGGTTCAGGTCGATGGGCAAGTACAGTGAACCCGAACTGGACAAGGTCGCGAGAGAGAAATACCCGACAGCCAAAGCCTTCCAGAATGATATAGAGCGGATGCTTCTCGCTCTCGATTTCCCCGCCGACAGGGCGGAGTATCTTGCGGGCAAGATACTTGTCGAGCCGGCGCGCGGCTCCGGACACGCAGCCGGTTCGAGCATGTGCTCTGCTCCCGCGCGGCTCCGCACCAGAGTCGGAAACGAGGGTATGGACTACAAGGGATTCAATATCGCAGTCCACGAGATGGGGCACAATGTCGAACAGGTCCTGTCGCTCTGCGACGTCGACTACTACGTGCTCCAGGGAGTTCCCAATACTGCGTTCACCGAGGCTTTCGCTTTTGTATTCCAGGGAAACGATATAATGCTCCTCGGACTGGAACAGGAAAAGGGCGGCAGGGCGGATGCGCTGTCAGTTGTCAATGATTTCTGGATGACAATGGAGATCGGCGCGGTATCGCTGGTAGATATGAAGGCATGGCGCTGGATGTACGAACATCCCGACGCGACACCGGCCGAATTCAAGGAGGCCGTACTGGATATCTCGAAGGAGGTATGGAACACGTACTTCGCAGATATCTTCGGCAAGAAGGATGTCACGATCCTCGCCGTTTACTCACACCTGGTCCATTCGTTCCTCTACCTGCCAGATTACGCAATCGGCCATATGATAGCCTTCCAGGTAAAAGAGCAGATGCGTGAAGCTGGGAACATCGGTGTCGAGTTCGAGAGGATGGCTGTGGCGGGCCGGATCGCACCTGATCTGTGGATGAAAAACGCGACCGGCAAGTGTGTAGGTGCGGATGCGCTGATAGAAGCTACCGAGAGGGCGCTCAAGGAACTTGATTAGGCAGTGGCAATGTGCTACTTTACCAGTCGTTTCATGCTGAACGAGGTTTTTAGAAGCGGGGTGTAATGGGCAAGGATATTAAGAAGAGGGTGCTCTTAACAGGCTCTCTCGGGCAGATAGGATCCGAACTGGCGTTTGCCCTCGCTGAGAGGTACGGGGCGGAGAACATCTTTACGACCGACGTCAGAGAGGACAGCCACGGGATACTCGAAGGAGCGGGAACGTTCTCAGAGCTCGATGTGCTCGTCAAGTCGGACTTTGACTCTATCGTCAGGGACAACGGGATCGATACGATATATCACCTCGCCGCTCTTCTCTCGGCCGTCGCCGAGGAGAAACCTCAGATGGCCTGGGAGATCAACATGGAGGGGCTCGTAAACGCCCTCGAGGTCTCCAAGGAAAACAGCTGCAGCCTCTTCGTGCCCAGCTCGATCGGTGCGTTCGGGCCGGATACTCCGCTTGACAACACGCCGCAGGACACAATAATGAGGCCCCATTCGATGTATGGTGTGACGAAGGTCTCCGGCGAGCTTCTCTGCGACTACTACAATATGAGGTTCGGAGTAGACACACGCGGAGTCAGGTTTCCAGGCATCATCTCGAGCAAGACGCTTCCCGGCGGAGGTACGACCGACTACGCGGTAGAGATCTATTACCACGCTATCCTGTACGGCAGCTACACATGCTGCCTAAAGGCGGGGACATCGCTCGACATGATGTATATGCCCGACGCAATAAAGGCGTCGATCGATCTCATGGAAGCGGACCCCGCGAGCCTGAAGCACAGGAACGCGTTCAATGTCACCGCGATGCATTTTGACCCCGAAGTCATCTCGGCTGAGATCAGGAAACACATTCCCGAGTTCACGATGGATTACGAGATAGATGAGGTCCGGCAGGCGATCGCGGAGTCATGGCCCAATTATATGGATGATTCGGCCGCCAGGAAAGAATGGGGCTGGCTGCCTGAATACGATCTCGACAGGATGACTGTTGATATGCTCAAGGACCTGGGAGAGAGGTACGGCAGGGGAGAGCTCGAACTCTAGGGACGCAAAGGAAAGGCGAGGAGAGGAAGATGTACAGTATAAAGGAAGATCTTCAGAAGACCCTGAAGGAGATCAGGGAAGCAGGGCTGTACAAGGAAGAGAGGATCATCGTTACCGAGCAGCGAGCCGATATTAAGGTAAGCACCGGCGAAGAGGTCCTCAACTTCTGCGCGAACAACTATCTCGGGCTCGCTAACAATCCAGATATAATCGCCGCCGCGAAGGCCTCTATGGATACTCACGGTTTCGGCATGTCATCGGTACGTTTCATCTGCGGCACACAGGATATCCACAAGGAACTCGAGGGCAAGATCGCCGAGTTCTTCCAGACCGACGATGCTATACTGTACGCAGCCTGTTTTGACGCCAACGGCGGGCTGTTCGAGGTCCTTCTCTCGGCCGATGACGCGATAATAAGCGATGCTTTGAACCACGCCTCGATCATTGATGGCGTCAGGCTCTGCAAGGCGAAGAGGTACCGCTACAAGAACAACGATATGGAAGATCTTCGCGTTCAACTCGAGGCTGCGAAGGCAGACGGCGCCGGCAGGATCATGATCGCTACTGACGGAGTTTTCTCCATGGACGGGATAATCGCCCAGATAGACAAGATATGCGACCTGGCCGACGAATACGGCGCTCTGGTCATGGTCGATGACTGCCACGCAACGGGCTTCTTCGGCCCTACTGGAAGGGGAAGCGTAGAGTACTGCGGCGCGCTCGGAAGGGTCGATGTGATCACTTCAACTCTCGGCAAGGCGATGGGCGGTGCCTCAGGCGGCTTCACAACGGGAAGAAAAGAGATCATCGAGCTGCTCAGACAGCGCTCGAGGCCGTACCTCTTCTCGAATACCCTCGCTCCGGCCCTCACGGCGGCCGCGATAAAAACATTCGATATGCTTTCCAAGCCGAGCCCGATGCTCGAGACACTGGTCGAAAACACGAAGTATTTCAGGGAGAAGATGACAGAGGCCGGATTCGATATTATTCCCGGCAGCCATCCTATAGTCCCCGTGATGCTCGGAGAGGCGCAACTCTCCCAGGATATGGCCAACAAACTCCTCGAAGAGGGGATATATGTGATCGGATTCTTCTTCCCGGTGGTCCCGAAGGGGAAGGCGCGGATAAGGGTCCAGATCTCGGCGGCCCATTCACGCGAGCATCTGGATAAATGTATAAATGCGTTTACTAAAGTTGGAAAAGAACTTGGAGTGATTACTTAAAGCACTTTATCAGGAGGTTCCGATGACGCTGGACCTGTTTACAAGACTTATCCCCTGGCTCGGTATTGCGGGGCTGGCCTTCTCTATCGGCGCGTATTTCAATATGAAGCGTTATCCCGCCGGTGACGAGCTGATGCAGAAGATAGCCGACAAGATACATGACGGCGCTTTCGTGTTCCTCAAGAGGGAATACCAGATCATTTTCATATTCATTGTGATCGTGTTCGCCGCCCTGACATTTACTCCGGGGCTGGGAATATATACCGCGATCGCATTCCTGGTCGGGGCTCTCTGTTCGATGGGAGCCGGTGTACTAGGTATGGAAGCGGCGACGAGGGCGGCTGTGCGAGCCACGCAGGGCGCCAAAGACGGCGGAATCGGGAGGGCGCTTACGATCGCTTTCGGCGGCGGTTCTGTCATGGGAATGGCCGTGGCCGCTCTCGGAGTGGTCGGACTCGGATTCTACTTTCTCTTCACAAAGGACCCGAGGATCATCAACGGTTTCGCGATGGGCGCCAGCTCGATCGCCCTTTTCGCCAGGGTCGGCGGCGGTGTCTTCACAAAGAGCGCTGATGTCGGGGCGGATCTGGTCGGCAAGATCGAGGCCGGTATTCCTGAGGACGATCCGAGGAATCCCGGCGTTATTGCTGACAACGTAGGCGACAATGTTGGTGATACGGCTGGAATGGGCGCCGATCTCTTCGAGAGTTATGTAGGAAGTGTAGTCGCCACTATGGCTATCGGAGCGACATACATCGCTACCGAGGTTACCGGCAGAATGACTTTCCCTCTCGTATTGATAGCAATCGGACTCGTTGCATCGGTAATAGGTATACTTTCGCTGTCCGCCCTGAAGAAGGCGGGGCCGCAGAACGCGCTGCGGTACAGCTTCTACCTTGCGGCCGTACTGTTTATTATCGGAGCATGGTTTGCCTCTAAATGGGTACTAGGAGTAGTCGAGCCGTTCTGGGCAGTCCTTGCCGGTATAGTCGCCGGTGCACTCATAGGTGTCGAAAGTGAATACTTCACATCGGGACCGCCCGTTAAGAAGGTGGCCGAGGCCAGTGAGACCGGTCCGGCAACGAATATCATTACAGGAATGGCGATCGGATACGAGAGCGTCATCCTTCCGGTGATCACACTCGCCGGTGCGATGTATATCGCCTATACATACGGCGGAGGCCTCTACGGCATCGCCATCTCAGCGGTCGGAATGCTTTCCACCATCGGCATCGTGATGTCGACAGATTCATACGGACCGATCGCCGATAACGCCGGCGGTATCGCCGAGATGTCAGGGGCCGGTCCCGAGATCAGGAAGATCACGGACAAGCTCGACTCGATCGGCAACACCACCGCGGCTGTCGGCAAGGGCTTCGCGATCGGATCTGCCGCGTTAACGGCACTTGCCCTTTTCAGCGCCTACCAGAAGACGGTCGGCATCGAGAGCATCAACCTGATGAATATCAAGACCGTGATCGGGCTCCTGCTCGGCGCGATGATGCCGTTCGTCATCGCATCGATGACAATGAAGGGAGTCGGCAGGGCCGCCAACATGATGGTGATCGAGATCAGGAGGCAGTTCCGCGAGATCAAGGGGCTGATGGAAGGCACGGCAGAGCCGGATACAGACACCTGCGTGGATATCGTCACCAGGTCGGCGCTTCGTGAGATGATCCTTCCCGGATGCATCGCCGTGGTGGCTCCTATCGTTATCGGGCTACTGCTCGGCGCTGAGGCTCTCGGTGGATTCCTCGCCGGCGCGACGGCGACCGGTGTCCTTACCGGTATCTACATGGCAAACGCAGGCGGCACCTGGGACAACGCCAAGAAGTATATCGAGGAGGGCAACCTCGGCGGCAAGGGGACCGACACACACGCCGCGGCGGTCGTTGGCGACACCGTTGGCGATCCCTTGAAGGATACTTCCGGCCCGAGCATGAACATCCTCATCAAGCTTATGGCTGTAGTGTCGCTCGTATTCGCGCCGCTGTTCATGTAGGAAGCGAACAAAATGAAGAACAGAGCGGGCTCCCGAAAACGGGAGCCCGTTTTTATTTTCTGTCTTTCTGTATTTACACCGCTGCACCTCTGGCATAGACTCATATCTCGTTCATCGGTTATCACTAAAAAACCGGAGGTGGCTGTGGATTTCACGATAGGCATCCTGGGACTTCCCAACGTCGGGAAATCGACACTGCTGAACGCGCTTTCCCATGCAGGGGCGGAGGCTTCGAACTATCCCTTCTGCACTATCGAATGCAACCGGGGAGTCGTCGAGGTACCGGATGCCAGACTGATGAAGCTCGCAGGTATCCTTGAGCCGAAAGAACTAATACCTTCAAGTATCATATATGTAGACATTGCCGGTCTCGTAGAAGGAGCCAGTAGAGGAGAGGGGCTCGGCAACAAGTTCCTTCACCATGTACGGGAAGCGACTATCCTCGCCCACGTTCTTCGCTGTTTCGAGGATTCGGACGTATCTCATGTCTTCGGTGATGTTGATCCGGCGCGTGACGCCGGCATCGTGGAGACGGAGCTCTTTCTTTCCGATCTGGAGAGAGTGACTTCCTGGCTATCAAAGGAAAGGGTCAGGTCGAGGGCCCTCAAAAAGGGAGAGAGGGTAGACCTCGATTTTCTAGAATCCGTAAAGGAGAAGATCGCGGCGGGAGAGAAGATAGCGCGCGAGAGCGTATCGGCCCGGAACATCGAGCTTTTCGACAGTCTTCAGCTCCTATCTTCGAAACCGGTGATATACGTGCTGAACTCCGGTGAGGATGATGACAAGGAAGGATGCAGTAAAGCAGTAGGACTCTTCGGAGAGGAAAAAGCCATATCGATCTCGGCCCGCCTGGAGAAGGAGCTTTCCGAACTTCCGGAGGAGGACCGTGCGGAGTTCATGGAGGAGATGGGAGTCACCGATGAGGCGCGTGACAGGTTCGTTGAAAAGTGCCACGCGCTGCTCGGGATGATCAGATATTATACGGCGGCACACGGCAAGCTGCAGGCATGGTCGATCCCTCAGGGAACGAAAGCGCCGGCTGCCGCGGGAAGAATCCATACCGACATGGAAAAGGGATTCATAAGGGCCAGGGTGATGAGCTACGACGACCTTGTCGAGCACGGCTCTGAATCCGAGGTGCAGCATCACGGATATCTACGAACCGAGGGGCACGAGTATGTTATCAGGGACGGGGACGTCATCGAGTATATGTTCAACAGGTGAGTCATGACAGGTAGAGGGCACGAGACACTTGAGCACACGGCGGACATGGGCCTTCGCGGCTGGGGCGGTTCTCCGGCCGAGGCCTTCGAGGAGACGGCGCTGGCGATGTTCGAGCTGATGATCGACAGGAAGGGCGCTCCTTCAGAGATAAAATATTCCCTCTCTATAGGTGGAAGGGATCTGACGGACCTTCTCATAGAATTCCTGAATGAACTGCTTTCACTCGCTGATATTGAGGATGCCGCCTTCGTGACTGTCAGCATAGAAAGGCTCCAGGGAGAGGGAAAGGAATGGGATCTCGACGTGGTCATCGGAGGCATCCCACGCGCCAGATGTCGGAAGCGCCTTCTGACAGAAGTCAAGGCGGCGACCTGGTATGGCGCTTCGGTGAACCATGAAACGGATGGTCGTTGGGTGGCCGGATGCGTGGTGGACCTGTGAAGGTCGAAGTCGAAAAGATAAGTGAGTTCCTCTGGGAGATCCCCCGCTCCGGTGAGATGCTGGTACCGGGACGCATCTACGCCGACGATGATTCCATGGCATTTTTACGAAAGGAGAGCGCCACTAATCAGTGGGACGCTCTGTCACAGGTGCGCAATGTCGCATGTCTTCCAGGAATCACGGGCGCTTCCATGGCCATGGCGGACATACATCCAGGCTACGGCTTCCCGATCGGCGGTGTCGCCGCCTTCGATCCAGGCGAGGGTGTCGTCAGCATAGCCGGTGTGGGATTTGATATAAATTGCGGGGTTCGTTCGATGGTGATCGATCTGACGAAAGAACGGATCGAACTCAACCGGGAAAGGGTAGCCGAAGAACTGTTCAATTCGGTGCCGGCCGGAATGGGATCGACCGGAGCGTTCAGGCTCTCTGTATCCGAGATAGACAGGCTCCTGACGGAGGGAGCTTCCTTCTCTCTGGAACGGGGATATGGCGTGGACGAGGACCTCGAATATGTCGAGGAGGGAGGGGCCGTCCCCGGCGCTGACCCCGCGGCGGTCAGCCCGAGATCACGCGGGAGGGTACCGACGCTGGTGCCGTCAACACGCCCGG
>RCNF010000764.1_pt1 | contig 16658 bp, 12 predicted proteins | sample 2041311 | NCBI WGS metagenome assembly RCNF01 (sample SAMN09708228, study PRJNA481090) | Marine sediment metagenome, whole genome shotgun sequencing project. | biome: marine sediment; feature: ocean; material: sediment; isolation source: Sewage treatment plant 2 marine sediment (STP2) ... | reverse complement strand
ATATCAGAAAAATTACTACTATTATTATATACTATGTTTTTATTTAAAATCCTTCTTTTTTTTAAACAAAATATATACTCTTTTGCTTCACCTGTTCTCCGGTGATATCCTGCCATACCCGGCTGTAAATGGCAATTTGTTTTTGATAGACCTCGGCTAATTCGGTGTAGTCCTTTTCATTTTTCGGCCGGTCGGTCTTGTAATCTATCACCACCCAGCCATCGGCTTCCTTAAAGACCAGATCAATAGTTCCGGATAGAATCACCGGACGGGAATCCTGCCCGGCTAATTCAACATAAAGAGGATGAGCGGGCTCAATATTTATGGTAAAGGGAACTTCGCTATATTTAAGTTCTGCTTTTTTTAGGCGCTGATATAAATCGCTCTTTATAAATTTCCGGATAATCTCCCCCAATTCCTCTTTTCTCTTTAGAGATATCCCCTGTTTTTCGAGAGCATTTTCTATTTGCAAAGACAATAACTGTTCATCGGGGTCTTCTTTGATTAAATAATCAAAAATTTTATGAACGGCACTCCCCCAGGCTGTTCCGCCGACATCAACCGTGGCAATCTTTCGGTGTTTCTCTTCATCTTTAAAATCAGTCGGTTTTTTTTCATAATAACTGCTTTTTGATAAATCTTTCATCCATTGCCCGCATTCTTTTTGAATCTCCTTGTAATCATCAAGCAAAGATTTCTCTTCATTTTCTTTTTCTTTTACCTCGGGAGATCCTACTTCGGGAACGGGAACATTCATTTCCTCTGTAATATTTTTCAATAAAGGCAGCCAGGGATTGCTCTTGTTGCTCTTATGATTTAAACTGCTGATAACTAGAAGATTCTTGGCCCGGGTTGCCGCTACATAGAGCAAACGGATATCTTCCGCTTCATTATAAGATGCCTCAAGCTGGCAATAATCCTCCCAATTTTTGGGTTGAGCCAGCCGTTTCCCTTTTCCTTTGTTATAAGCATTAGAACGGTAGACTAAAAAATGACCAAACGGTTCCTGCCCTGTTCTTTCAATATAATAAGTTGGTTCATGGGTAGTGGGATTATAAGGAATGGATAAAAATACCACCGAGGATTCTAAACCTTTGGCTTTATGTAAATTCATAATCCGAACAGTATTTTCTTCGGTTAATATATCCAGCTCCTCTTCGATCCCGGCTTCCAGCATTTTTTCTAATTTGTCTACCATTAAGGCAAACCCTATAACTTCTCCCGCCTCCGCTTTTCTTAATCTCTCCAAAATGGAATAAAGCTCCCCACATTTATTTAGATTGTACCCCTCTAAACAAGAATGGGACAATAAGCCTGAATCAATAATTATCTTTTCCATAGCCGTAACCGGCGGCAGTTTTTGAGTCCACAGATGGAATTGTCTTAACCGGGAAAATGCCTTATTAAAATTCTCCCCTAATTTAGGATCTAACTTTTCCGGCACCTTTCCGTAAAAATCAAATTCACCGCCTGCTTCTTTAAATTGATATAAATCATCATCAGAAAATCCGAAGAATATTCCCCGCAAGACAGCGATAATGAGTATCTGATTTTCTATATCTCTCGTCAGGCGAAATAGCTTTAAAAGTTCTTTTATCTGGTAGGATTCATTTAAAGAGGCATATCCTGAAACTGTAAAAGGTATTCCGTATTCTGCCAAAGTGCGGGCATAGATATCCATCCTGCTTCTGTAGCGTAAAAGAATCATAAAATCCTTATAGGTGGCTGATGTAGAAGCCCCCGCCTTTTTCTCTTCTTCTGTCCGCACTAATTTAAATCCCTTACCGACCATATCGTGAATTACTCTGGCAATAGATTGGGCATCCTGCCTGATAGTATTATTTTTATTGCTCTCTTTGGAAACAATCAGCTGTTTTACCCCGGAAAGATATTGAGGATTATCCTCCCAAACGGTCTGCATCGGTGAATATACGGCCTGAAATTTTCCCTGACCGCTTGAAAATAGCTCTTCAAATATGGGATTGAGGTAAGAACCGATAGAATGTAGTGAGCGGAAATTAGTCTGTAATTTTAAAACCTCTCCTCCGCTTTTTTCAATCAACTTCTTTACCAGGTTATAGATAGCTATATCAGCCCGGCGGAAGCGGTAAATGGACTGCTGGGGATCTCCTACCACGAATAAAGAGCCCGGGCGCGGTATTAATTTCTGCCAGTTCTTTTCATAAACATCCTGGCCGGTAAGATAAAAAATTATCTCTGCCTGAATAGGGTCGGTATCCTGAAATTCATCTACCAGCAGGCATTTATATTTTTGCTGAAAATATTGGCACACCTCGGGGTAATCCCTTAACAGACAAGAGGTCTTTAAGAGCAAATCCTGAAAATTAAGCATCGAAACCCTCCGGCGTAATTCATGATAATATTCTACTGCCGGTAGAACGAACTTGATAGTATCGGCATAACAGTATTCCCGCCATTGTTGAAGGGTCGGATCAATAACTTTTTCTTGAAGTTCTAAAACAAGGGCATCTCTGTACTCTTTTGCCTTTTCTTTGGAAGTCCATCGATTTAAAGTAACCTTTTCTGCTTTAGAAAAATTTTCCAGTAATTTTATCTTATTATAATCTTCTTTAATATAATCATAAAAACCCTTCATCCTTTTTACGCTTAAGACTGCTTCCTGTAATTTGTCATAACCCATTTTTGGTTCTTCATCCGGGATATATTGGCTAGCTTCATCGCTAAAAGATATAATCTCTTTGATAGCTTCTTTTAAATTCGGTTTTGGTGATGCCTGAAAGGCGGGCTTAACCTCCGGAAAAGTGCAAACCGTTTTATAACAGTCCGCAAGTTCGGAGGGTTTTATGCCCAATTCTTCCAGATGTATCAGAGAAGGAGATTCTTCTATTTTAAGATTAAGCATATACCTTTCCCAGGCTTCTTCTTTTAATAAAGTATCATCAAGGTCATCAAGCTCGGTAAATTCCGGATCAAGTCCGGCTTCAATCGGCCTTTCCCTTAACAGACGGGCGCAAAAAGAATGAATAGTCCCCAGGTAACATTGTTCCAGATTAGAAAGAGCTTCTCTTAAATAGCTTTTTTCTTTTTTCTCTTCTGTTTCCCTGAAACTGTCTTCAATTTTTTGTTGGAATCTTTCCTTTAGCTCAATAGCCGCTTTCCTGGTAAAGGTAATGGCGGCAATTTCATTCACTCTGAATTTTCCCGATTTAATTAGAGCAGCCATACGGTGAATCAAGCTGGAAGTCTTCCCCGACCCGGCGCTTGCTTCGACTAAAATATTACGGTCTATTTCTTTAATAATTTTTTCTCGAGCTTTCCGGTCAATTAATTCTTTGGGGAAATTATTACTCATATCTTTCTTGCAGCCTCCTCAGATTATCAAGAGCAGGTTCTTCGTCGTATTTTTTTGCATTTTTCCCGCTTACTCCCATCACCTGATTTTGTTCCAAAATATCCTGGTAATCAATACACTTAATATCATCCGCTTTTTGAATCATAGCAAAATCTCCTTGAGCAACAATATCAAGCAATAAATCAATTATTTCCAATACCTGATTTCTTCTTTCTTCTCCGTAGAAATATTGCCTGCCCTGGCCATTCAATGTGGGAAAATAATAGCCCGCTTTCGTAATTTTGGGAAAGGCAGATATTCCGGCTTTAGCTAATATTTTTTTAAGAGATAAGGCATAGAGGGCGTGCTGAATCTGTTTTCCATTTTGAAAATATTTGCTTCGGCTAAATCCATAAGGGGTCCCGGTTTTGTAATCAATAATACGATAGGTATCCCCATCCAATTTATCTATACGGTCAATCTTCCCCTGAAAACTGATCGACTTACCGCCGGGCAGGGATAACTCTACTGCTTTTACCTTGCCTAATTCCTCATTCTGGTTATCCCGGGTGCCAAAAGCAAGTTCCAGATAAGTTGGTATTTCTCCTTTATATTTTTCTTCTTCGCAATGTAGAAAGAACCGACAGGAATCCAATATTTCTTTGCTTTCATGCTGGTAAACCAGATTATTGGGAGGGGCTAATCTCTTTCTTTTTTGTTTCAGCTGGAAAAAAGCAATATCTTCTAAAATAGGCCAGTGGTTCTTATAAGATGGTGAAATAAAAATTCCGGTCGGTGATATTTCTTTTAACTTTTTATAAAATTCCTCGAAAATTTGATGAAAGATAATTCCTCTTTCTGAAGGGTCCAACCATACACCCGGGTCTTCAATCATCTCTTGAGGTGGTTTTATTTTTAGAATATATTTTAAAAAGTATAGATAAGGGCAAAAAGCAATCAATTCCAATCTGGAACTTGACACCACCAACCCCCGGTTAAGGCGGGGATCTACCTGTTTAGGGTCTACTTTTACTTTTCCGTTAAAGCGGTTAAGCTCTTCTTTTTCTCTCTGTCCGGCGGCATAAAAACCTTCGGATAGGGCAGGGTAAAGATGCTCAAAAAGGGGAGCGATATCCAAAAAGCTATGTCTTGTAGAATATAAGAACCAATCTGCGGAATCAAGAATTTCCCGGGGCTTGCAAGGAATAAACCCGGAAGTATCTTGAAAACTGCTGTAAAAATCAGAATAATCTTTCTGTTTGTCCCTGGTTTTTAAACGGTATAGCTGCAGCATTAAACTCGATGGGGCTAATTCCCTATTGTCTTGAGTATCAAAATGGGAATAGGAAAGAATAATTTTACCTTTAAGGTAAGTACACAATTGAAGCATCTTGTATCGGCTCTCTTTGCCTTTTTCTTTGTTGGGATTAATGCGGTCAGTACTTTTTTTCTCGGCATCCAGTAAAATAGATCCATCGTGCGCTGAATCGGGAAATTTTGCAGAATCCATTCCTACAATAAAATTATATGGGCGGTTAAGCCAAATTCCTTTTTTATAGCTGGCGGTATGCAGACAGCCTCCTCTCGGCTCCGAACAGTTCACCCGTTCATTTTTAATTAAATCAGTTATCAGGGGAAGGGCTTCATTTACGGGCATATCAGGAAGGGGATATTCACTTTCAATTAAAATAGTTAACCTCTCTTTTATCCTTTTTATCGCTTCTTCGTCTAAATTATTTTCTTCATCTATTTTACTATAATCGGTAACAATATTTATAAGCCCCTGAGCAATCTGTTTTGGTAAGATAGTATAATCAAAATTCTCTTGAGGTAACTCATGGAAAATTTGGGTTATAAATTCTTTTGTCCAAAAAAGGCTCTTTAGCTTTTTGTGATATCTCTCTTGCCTGTCTTCGGATACCTGCTCAATCTCTCTTTCCAACTGTTTTATAACTAAATCTATTCCCTTGATATATCGATTCCTTTTGCGTCCAATCGGAGAATTGCGCAGTAAAGAAGCTACTCGTTGGGGAGTAGGAATATCCGGATTCGACTGTTGGTTTTTAAACTCAAAATTACCCCCGGTTAGTAAAAAATATAATTTTGCTATACTGTAATTATCTCGTATCCAATCAATCAGGGCAAAAAATAGTTTCGCCGGAGAAGTATTTTTAATACTTACCCCGTTGCCAAAAGTAATATTTAGGGAATATTGTCTGGACAGCTGATAGAGGTATTGGGAATAGGGTTCCTGCACAGTATAAAAAATACTCACTTCGTCTAAAGGGATGTTTTGGGATTTTATCTTTCGGATAATTGTTTTTACTTCATTAAATTCTCCGTGAGACTGGATTAACTCAATATTAAGTTTTCCGGGCAGATTGGATGGTATTTTATCTATATCGTATAAATAATCAAGCGGGTTTTCCGGATAACTTTCTTCTTCTTTATAGGATTCAGAAAAATAAAAAGAGGTTGGTTTTTTTAAATTTCCCGGGGTGGGCAAATAGATAACCTTTGTTCCCGGTAATATAATTTTCCTAAAAAAGACTTCCTCCAAATAATTTAATTCGATATTAGAGGGCACAATGAATAGCTCTTTTTTCAGCTGATTCTTTTTCTTATATTTAACTGCCTGAAGATAGATATCCGCCTCATCAACATAATTTTGTTTTTTTAATATTTTCTCATACCCCTGCATTATCTTAAGTAAGTCTTCGCTCTTTTTAGAAATAACTATCGCAGAGTGCGGAAAATTTCGGGAAGAAAAATCTGCTATTCTTAGTTCTTTTAGGGCCAAATAAATCGAGCGGCTGATTCCGGGAGAAAAGGTTGGAGGTTGAAAATAATTCAGTAATTTTTCCCGGGATAATTTCTTTAATATCTGAAGCAGGAATATCTGTCCTAAAGAATTGTCTAAAATTTTTAATTTATTTTTAGAGATATAATCATCACAGTAATCCCTGGCCAGGTCGAAAAGGGTAGTGATATTCAGGTTCAAGGCAAAAAAACCTTCTCTGGATAAGCTTTTTTTTAAGGTATTGCCGTCCAAATAAGAAGGCATAATTAAATTTTTCTTGCCGGTTAAATTCTCCCGACATGTTCTCTTTAAAAAATGCACCAGGGGACGGTTCTCTGTCATTTTTTTATTCTACCCTTCCACCAATGGTGACAGGGGACGGTCCTTTGTCACCTTTTTATTTTACCTCTCACTGAGATGTTTGTCTAAATAATTCCTCTATAGCCCAATAAAAATCATCTCATGGTTAATTTACCGGAAATTACTTGGATTGCTTTTAACAAATCATGGGGATTAGCCTTTAATTGCAAGCCCCGAACTCCCGCACTGAATATAATAAAAGGAAATTGGAAGGCACTTTCTTCGATGTAGGTAGGATAATTTTTTTTCATTGCTAAAGGCGAGACCCCTCCCCGAATATAACCGGTTAATGATTTTATCTCCTTTAAGTGGGTCATTTCTACTTTTTTGTTTCCACTTATAGAAGCAAGGGCCTTCAGATTAAGTTCCGCCCCTCCAGGAATACACGCCACTAATATTCCGGTCCTATCCCCTCGAATTACCAGTGTTTTAAATACCTGTTTTAAGGGCTGTCCCATCTTCTGAGCGGCATTTTCTGCACTAAGGTCCTGCTCGTCCACTTCATATTCTAAAATTTCATAGGGAATTTTCAATTTATCTAAAATTCTGGAAGCATTAGTCTTTTTCATTTCTATAACCTATAACTATTGTAACTTCTGATTTGGTCTATTGACTTTCGTTTTTTGGGGCATATTTGGTTAGATTCCGCATAGCCCATAGTTATAATAAGCTCAACTCTTTTTGACAGGGGAATATTAAATAACTTTTTTACCCCCTTTTCATTAAACCATCCCAACATGCAAGTTCCTAATCCTTCTTCTGTAGCTTGTAAGCAAAGATGTTCGGCGGTGATTCCGATATCAATAAGGCTAAATTGTTTATCTTTGATTGCTTCCGCAACTTTGTTTAAGAAGCTTGGTCTTTCCGAAATTAATATAATTAAAACAGGCGCTAGCAGGGAAAATCGATTGAAAGATATAACTCTATCAAAAGTTTTTCTGGCTACCGATTCTTTTAGTTTTAAGTTATCTACTACAATAAAGCTCCAGGGCTGAGAATTGCTGGCCGAAGGTGCAAGCCGTGCTGCCTCCAGACAGCGCTCAATCTTCTCCCTCTCAACGGGTTTATCCAGATATTTTCTTACACTTTGCCTGGTTATCACTAAATCAAAAAATTTCATTTACTTCCTCCAGAACAAATCATGAATGATAATGGACCAAATTTTTACGTTACTATGTTTTTTAATTTTATTTTACTTTTTGAATTTCAACTAAGCAATTGTGAAATGCGGTTCCATATCCTATATCACTTATATATTCTCCGGTGAGTTTATTTAGGTTGGCCTGGTGTACTCCATCCCACCAACCAAAGTAAGCGTGTACAACCCCCCGAGGGATTTTTTCAGTAAGGACAGCCTTTAAAATTAAACTACCTCTCTCATTATATACTTTTACCTTCTCTCCATCATTAATTCCTCTGTTTTCTGCATCATCGGGATTGATCCAGATGAAGGGTTCTTCTTGGGAAATCTCTCTACTTGAAAATTGAGAATTCATCTTATTTAAGGCATGAGCACTTATAAAGGTTAAAGGATATTTAGCATAAAACTCAGGGGAAGAAAATTTATTTTCCATTGGTTCATAATAAAAAGGCAAGGGATTTTGTCCCCATAGATCTTTTATCTGTTTAGAGTAAAATTCCATCTTACCAGTAGGAGTGTTAAATTTAAAATCATTAAAGGCTATTTCTTGATAGTTGGAGTGAAGATAGGGTTTTTCTTTTAATTCATCAACGTCGGTATTTAAATTAGAATCGTTAATTACTTTTTCTATAGTACCTAAATTATTTTCTGGTAAATAATCTAAACTAAACCCAAACTTTTTACCTAACAGTCGGTATATCTCACTTTCGTGTTTACATTCACCTGGGGGGTCAATTATTTTTTGTTGAAGTTGAATGTAAGAATGACCATACCCGGTGATCAGATCATAATACTCATACATCGAAGCTGCGGGTAAAACAATATCTGCCATTCTGGCGGTATCGGTTAAAAAAAGATCGGCAACCACGATTAATTCTAATTTATTCATTACTCGGGCAAGAAGATTAATGTTCGGATTGCTGGTCATAGGATTGGCCTGCTCAATCCACATAGCTTTTACCGGTGGATCAATTTGATTGTTCATTCCGCTAGCCAGTTTTGCCACCGGTATGGAATTACGAATCCTCTCGGGTTTTTTCGGAAAAAAAGGCCAATTTAATTCAGGTGCCTGCCTATCGCTAAAGTAAAAACCACAACCTTTTTTACTGATACTTCCGGTTAATGCCGGCAGAAGAGAAATGGCTCTTACCGTCTGCCCTGCATTAGTGCATCTTTGCACCCCCATCCCACAGATAAGAGCATATTGGGGATTTTCTTTTAGATAATTTATTAAACTTTTAATTTTAGCGGTAGGAACTTCGGTTATAGCCGAAACTTTTTCCAAAGGATAATCTTTTACTAATTCCTTAAACTCGGCAAAACCAAAAGTATGTTGCTTAATAAAATTATGGTCTATTAATTCATTTTCAATGAGTTGATTGGCTATCCCCAGAGCAAGACAGCCATCAGTTCCCGGCCGGGGATTTAAATATAATTGACTTTTCGCCCCCGACTCATTTTCCCTAATATCTATAGTTATTAATTTTGCTCCCTTATTTACCGCCTTATTTATATAATGCATCAAATGAATATTGGTATAGGCGGGATTTGAGCCCCACAATATTATCAATTTTGAGTTTTCTAAATCAGAAATTTTATTATGTTTTACTTCTCCATAAGTTAAAGTGATTGCCTCCTGACCTGCAGAATCACATAGTCCACCGTAAGTAGAAGTAAAACCACCAAACTGATGCCAGAAACCATAAGCACAGTTTTTCACCACACCCAAATTAGCGAATCTATTATAATATAAAACCGATTCCGGTCCATACTGCTCTTTTAAATTTTTTAGCTTTTTATAAATTATATCTAAAGCCTGCTCCCAGCTAATTCTTTTAAATTCACCTTCTCCTCTCTTGCTAATTCTTTGCAAGGGATATAATAATCTCTCCGGCCCATAGAGTATATTTGGATAGTTCTTCCCTTTAATGCATATCCTGCCCTGATTTACCGGGCTATTGCGATTTCCTCTAACTTTTATTATCTTCCCTTTTCCTACCTCAACCTCCAACGAACAGGACCCAAAACAATCCTTAGGGCAAACAGAGTTTATGGTTTTAAACATATTTTGCTCCTTATAAACATCTCAATAATTTTGATAGTTTTTCCAAAAAACAATATTTTTTATCAATGAAATAATTAGTCGAGGATAAAAATTTAAAAAACTATTTTCTATTTTTTTCTTCTAAAAGGATAGGGCTGAGCTTGGATTGGATAAGCTTTGAATCGGTAAAGTCTATTAAAACTTTTTCTGCTCCAAAATTTTTACTTAAAGCTTCCAGAGTTTGTCGAGCAGAATTCTGTACCTCCGAACGCATTTTTCGGACCAAATTATCGGCCATTTGAGTTGACTGATATTTTGCTTCTTCTAAGAGTAAATTTTTATCTCCTTCATTGAACCCTGACCCAAAAGCCCGATTCAGGAGGTCAGGAAGTAACCAAGGAAGAAATTTTGCATTCTGTTCATCATAAAAACTAATATCTCTGATATGAACTTCATAAAAACATTGGGGCATTTTTAAACGGTACTTCTTTTCTCCTTGTTCCTCAATAATAAAGTCCGGGCTACGAAGATCATACCTAAAATCTATATCGAATTCGAAAATCATGGCCATCTTTTTAGTCGAAATTAGCCATTGAAAATATTTTTTCCCTTTCTCTCCTAACCAGTGCATTGAAGTGGTAACAATTTCTTTAGTAATAACTTTAAATACCACTAATTCTCCTACTGAACGAAGTTCTTCAAGAGAAGCGTGTATTTTTATTTCTCTCCCTGGTGAACTGTACTTTAATTTAAAAATCCAAAATAGAATAAATATAACCACTGCTATGCCGAACCCAATTAGTCCGGAAATAAATATCATTTGCATTTTATCAATCTCCCTATTTATTAAATTACCATAATCATATCATGGAACAGCTATCTCTGCTATGTTTTTAGGTATTGGTATTTATATAACTCGTTGTAATAACCTCGTTTAGCAATCAACTGAGAATGGTTCCCCGTTTCAACGATTTTACCTTTATGCATAACATATATTCTATCAACATCCTGGATGGTGGACAATCGATGGGCAATCGCTATACTACTCCTGCCTTTCATAATCTTCTTTATCGCATCCTGGATAAGATATTCGGTTTCACTATCTATACTGCTGGTAGCTTCATCAAGAATGAGTATCCGGGGTTCTTTAGCCAGTGCCCGGGCAAAGGCGATGAGCTGCCTCTGTCCGGTAGAAAGATTTGAACCCCCTTCAGAAACAATATTCCCATATTTTTTCTTCAATTTATTGATAAAATTGTGGGCATTAACATATTTTGCATATTCCATCATCCTATTATCCTCTACCTCGTTGTTAAGGATAATATTATATTTAATATCTCCGGCAAACATAAAAACGTCCTGTAGAACTAATCCGAAATAGTTTCTTAAAATTTTTAAATCCATCTCTTTTATGTTAACTCCGTCAATTAAAATCTCCCCCTCGGTAGGGTCATAGAATCTCAAAAGAAGATTTATTAAAGTTGTCTTCCCCGCCCCGGTCGCCCCTACAAAAGCTACTGCCTCATTCGGTTCAACTACAAAAGATACATTATCAATAACTTTCTCATCCTTTTTATACTCAAAAGATACATTTCTGAACTCTACCCTTCCTTCTATTTCGCCGGGATATTTTGGACTCCCGGGAGAATGTATTTTGTCATCCTCCTCAAAAAGCAGAAATATTCGTTCCGATGAAGCCATAGCTGATTGTAATATATTATATCTTTCAGAAAAATCGAATATGGGCCTAAAAAGCATATGGATGTAAGATATAAAGGCAACAAGCACCCCCAGGGAAATTTCTCCCCCCAGTACTCCTTTCCCTCCAAAATATATTATTGTGCCCAGGGTAAAATAAGATAAAACATCAATTAATGGTCTGAATATGGCGAATATTAACAGTTGGTGCATATTAGCATTATAATAATTTGTACCAATTTTATTAAATTCATCCTCAGATCTGCCCTCTTGATTGAAAGTCTGAATCAATAAAACCCCTGATATTGCTTCTGATAAAAAGCTATTCACTTTGGCCAGGGCAATTCTTACTTTTCCGTAGGCCTCCCGGGCATATTTCTGGAAAAAGTAGAGCATAATAACAATTACGGGAACAAGAATAAATATCATCAGGCTTAAGTGACTTGATAGTCTAAATATAACAATAAGTATACCTATTATCATGATAAAATCTTTGGCGGAATAAACAAAGACATCGGTAAACATTTCTCTTAAAGCATCAACATCATTCGTTAGCCTGGTTACCAGTCTCCCTATAGGATTATGATTAAAAAAGTTTAGAGAAAGAGACATTAAATGTCTTACCAGGTTGCTTCTTAGGTCATACATCACCCTTTCACTGACCACAGCCATCATAACTACCTGGAGATAATTGAAAACAAAAGATATCAGAAGAAGCCCCACATATAACAGGGCAAACAGTTTTACCATTTTCAAATCATCATATCTTAAGGTTTTAAGGTTATCCGAAGGAATTTTCTTCATTTTTGAATAAGGGATGAAGCTGCCTTTATCTGTTTTGACGATATTAAGTTGATATTGTTTTAACTTATCCAGCCCTTCTTCATCTTTAATCATTAAATACTTTTCCGGTAAGATAAGTGAATCTCTCTGTAATCCCAGGTATTCTTCCTTATTTAACAGATTTGAGGGGAGAAAAATAATATTATCAGACCTAATCCGGTAGGCTTTATATTTGTCGGTAATCTCAACCGTCCTGTCATTAAGGATTAACCTTAAATAACTTCTTTCAATATAATTATCCACCACATTTTTAGTGATCAAGGGAAGGACAATCTGTATACCGCTTATGGCCAGAATAAGAATGAATATGATAAGAATCTTCCCGCCGTAAGGCCTTCCATATTGCCATAATTTAGAAAATATTTTCCTGTCCAGACCGGAATATAATTTTTCTTCTTTCATCTTTATTCTTCCAATTTTTGTATTTTGTAAATACTTTTATAGATATCAGATTTTTTAATCAGCTCTCGATGGGTGCCGCTGCTCTCAATTCTTCCTTTATCCAGAACAAATATATTATCTGCTTTTATAAAGGAAGATATGCGGTGTGATATTACAATGGTAGTAATGCCTTTAGAGTAACTTCCTAAATTCCGGATAATCTCCTTTTCGGTATTGGTATCCACCGAACTTAAGGCATCATCAAGGATAAGAATTTGGGGTCTTCTGATAATCGCCCGGGCAATACACAACCTCTGTTTTTGGCCCCCGGATAGGGTTACCCCCTTTTCTCCCACCACTGTTTTATACTGATATTTTAATTCCATTATATTCTTATCTATTGAGGCAACCCTGCAGGCCTCCATTATCTCCTCCAAAGTGGCATCAGGTTTACCAAACCTGACATTATCTTCTATGGTATCTGAGAAAAGAAAAGAATCCTGAGGGATATATCCTATACTATCCCTTACTGCTGCTATCTTTATCTTTTTATAATCTAAAGAATCATAAAATATTCTCCCTTTCCGGGGTTCGATAATTCTTAAAATTAATTTGGCTATTATGCTTTTCCCGGAACCTATCCTGCCACATATTCCTATATACTGTCCCTCTTTTATATCAATATTTATGTCATCCAGGACAACCTGTTCCCCATAAGAAAAGTAAATATTCTTCAGTTTAATGCTGCCTTTTAAAGTATGATACTCTGCACGAGGGGCATCGTGAATATCCGGTTTCTCTTCGAGAAGTTCCAGTATACGTTTATAAGAAGCATTGCCCCGCTGGTATACATTAGTTACCATTCCTACTGCCATCATAGGCCAGACAATAATCCCCATATAGGAAAGGAAGGCAACTAATTCACCGGTGGTAAGCTCATTAAGGATAACTTGCTGGCCTCCTACCCAGAGGATTATCGCCATACCAATCTCGGCAAATAAGAATATCAAGGGAAACATGGTCCCCCAAATTTTTATAAGAGAAATATTTTTCTCCAGATATTCCTGGCTTAATTTATCAAAGTTTTTAGACTCCAGCTCTTCCTGCTGAAATGCCTGAATAATCTTTATCCCGGATATCATTTCCCGCACTTTTTCGGTTAATAGAGAAAATGACTCCTGGACGCTTTTAAATTTTTTAAACAATATCCTTACAAAAAATAAGGATATAAGGGCAATTATAGGGAGAGGAATCAGGGCATAAAGGGTAAGTTTCACATTAAGAGTTAACATAAATATAAGAGTGGCTGAAAAAAGAAAGACGGCGTCAAAGCCGGCAATAACTCCGAAGGCACAGGCCCTTCTTACTGCAGTCATATCATTGGTCATATGAGCCATAATATCTCCAACCTTTGTTCTGGTGAAAAAAGAATTGGAGAGCAAAAGTAGATGTTTAAACAATCTATTCTTAAAGTCCATTTCGATAAAATGGGACATCCCGATAATTATCATTCGCCAGAAAAATCTAAAAATTCCGATGGCTATCGCCAGGGCAAAGATTAAGAGAGTAAGTTTTCCAAGATAAGAATAATTGGTCCCGGAGGCGGTGTAAGTGGTGATAATATAATCTATCGCTCGTTGGACTATGCGGGGTGAAATAAGCTGGGCAATATCCACTGCTACCAGCATCAGAAATCCAAATAACATCTTAAGGGGAGCTTTTTTATAGTAAGAAATAATAAATTTAATTAACATGGTTTAACTATAATATACTTGAGTTAATGTTATTGTCAATTAAAAAGATGGTGGAATAAGGGGAATAGGGGGGGTAATCCCCCCCCTTTTTTTTATTCTTTTACAAATCTTCTAACATCTCTTTTGCTAGTTTACTATAGAAGGGTTCATCACCGGCAATAGCCTTCTCCAGTAAAGGTATTGCTTCTTTCTTTTTTCTTCTATCTATCAGTAATTCTGCATAATAAACCAAACCTTCAGGGTCATCAGGAAAATATGGGTAACGTTCCTTATAATATTTCTCTGCTCTTTTCTTATTTCTCATGGGAAAAGGAAGTTGATGCCAGAATCGTCCTATAGCCAACATCGGACCTCCTATATCATACATTTTGTCTATATCATAAGCTTTATAAAAAGCATCCTCGGTGCTTCCTTTTAGTCCTTCTGCAAGGGCTTTAAGTATACTGACTCCATCAGAGTAAGTTCCTGCACTAAGTCCAAAATAATAGTGTCCCTCAATTTTCTCAGGTTCAAGTTCTATGGCTTTTTCTGCATACTCCATCCCTTTTTTTCCATATTCTTTACAAATGTCTTTCCATCCTTCATGCTCCCCTTCAAGAGCATGGTCAGCATACTCCCGATGGGCACGGGCACATTTCCAGTTGGCTTCATAACTGTCCGGATCGGCTTCTACCGCCCTGATATAGAGAGGTATTGATTCAAATATACTGGCTATATCCCCTTTGTCAAAAAGTGCATCAGCCTGTGCGATGGTATCATTAGCTAATGATGTAAAAGAAAAAACAACAAATAATGTACAAACAAAAATAAGCAACAAATATCTTTTCATAATATCTCCTCCTAAATATATTTTTGAGAATTGATATAAAAATCTACTCCCTTTTTAATTACGTTAGTCTATTATAATATTTTTTAGAAGAAAAGGGAAGTAAAAACATAAAGTAGTTATTTATTAATATAAAAGCTCCCTGAATTGCTGTAAAAATATTAAAATACAACAAATCAAGAAGCCTTTTTCTAAAATAATAACTTTATCTAAAACTAAAACTTTTTATTTTATATCTAATTTATCTAATTCTTCAAGAAGAACTGTTCCAACAAAAGTTAATCCCGGACCACCTGCCATCATTGTTGAAACTCCGGCTGCTTCCAAAATTTCTGCCCGGCTTGCTCCTGCATTAACTGCTTCTGGAAGATGCAAACGAGTACAAAATTCACACCTTAATCCTACTGAAAGAGCAATTGCTATCAGTATCTTTGTTTTGACACTAAGCGCACCATCTTTAAAGGTTTCCGCAGTAAGTTGATTAAAACTGTTCATAATTTCTGGCATTTCCTTCCCTAATTTTCCTAATTGAGCTCTTACATTTACTTTCTCAGTCATCTACCTTACCCTCCTGTTTTATATATAATAGATGTAATTTAAAGTTTACACTATTAATTTTTAAGTGATTATACTTCTACAACATCCTTAACTTCGGGAACTTCCTTTTTTAAAGTCCTGCCGATACCCATCTTTAAAGTCATCTGACTCATCGGACAGCCGTAGCATGCACCGGTTAATTTTACTTTTACTATTCCATCCGGAGTAACTTCTACTAATTCCACATTTCCTCCGTCGGCCTGTAGAGCTGGCTTTATCTTTTCTAAAGCAGCCCCTACCCTCTCTTTTAGTGTGCCTTTCTCTTTGGTCATATATATCCTCTCCTAAATTTTATAATATTTGTATCCTTTATCTTTTACAGAAAATTAATAAATATTCTTTAAATATATTTAATAATTTTTATCCTTTAATTCATAATAAGCCCGGGGATGCTTGCATACCGGGCAGATTTCGGGTGCCTCAACTCCTTCATAGATATTTCCGCAATTTCGGCATTTCCAGAAAGTTTTTCCTTCTTTTTTAAAAACTTGACAATCTTCTATATTTTTAAGAAGCTTCTTATAACGCTCCTCATGTCCTTTTTCAATTTCGGTAATCCCCTCAAACATCTTGGCAATCTCTTCAAATCCTTCTTCTTTTGCTTCTTTGGCCATACGAGGATACATTTCTGTCCATTCGAAATTTTCCCCGGCGGCGGCTGCTTTTAAATTATCAACCGTGTTCCCGATTCCTGCCAAGGCTTTAAAATGCAGTTTGGCATGTTCCTTTTCATTTTCAGCTGTTTCTAAAAAAATGGAAGCAATCTGTTCATACCCTTCTTTCTTGGCAGCAGATGCAAAATAAGTGTATTTATTTCTGGCCTGGGATTCCCCGGCAAAGGCTTCCATTAAATTTTTTTCGGTTTTTGTTCCTTTTAAATCTTTCATTTTTTATATCCTCC
>RCNF010000763.1_pt1 | contig 16694 bp, 14 predicted proteins | sample 2041311 | NCBI WGS metagenome assembly RCNF01 (sample SAMN09708228, study PRJNA481090) | Marine sediment metagenome, whole genome shotgun sequencing project. | biome: marine sediment; feature: ocean; material: sediment; isolation source: Sewage treatment plant 2 marine sediment (STP2) ... | reverse complement strand
AAGCCGTACTCCCGGTGAGGAGAAGTCTGCACATGTCCGCCGAGATCGCGCGCCATGAGATGAAGTCCGTAGCAGATGCCCAGCACGGGAACGTCGAGCTCGAAGACGTCCTTATCGACCTGAAGCGCCCCGTCTTCGAACACACTTGCCGGCCCGCCCGACAACACCACCGCGATCGGCGCCAACTCCCTGATCTCGGCGCCCGGCAGGTCGCCGCGCTCGATGACGGTCTTGACCCCGAGTTCCCGCAGCCGGCGAGTGATCAACTGCGTGTACTGCGACCCGAAATCGAGGATGAGAATGACCTGATGCTGCATGAACGCTCCCCGGCGCGACGGCGCCAGCCTTGTTGGCGCGGAGAATAGCAGACGAGAATTAGGAATGAGGAATTAGGAATTCGGAATTTCGGCCCAGTCTCCTACCGAGCTGGAACACTCTTCGCGTTCAGGGTGGTTTGAGCCGCGTGCGGTGGAGGTGCCATTTTGAACATTGTTGGACTCAGAGCATGTCACGTCGGCAAGACACCGAGGGCCAACAATGATCAGGGTGGCTCCTCTCGGGTAGCTCGCTCTGATACGTGCGGCGTGCGGCGGCGTTGCCTGGCATCCGCTCTGAAGAAGGTTCAGGGTTTCGAAACTCCAAAGTTAAGAACGTTTCTCCTGGCACCGATACGCGAGCGGCGAACCGAAATAATCCGAACCCGCCCCTCTCGTATTTTCAAACTCCCGGCCTCAGCGATGTTCCGATACACCTCTGATGATGGTCCATCCGACCTTCCGCTGGCAATTAGGTGCGAGGATTCCCGCAGGGCTTTTTGAAACAGCATCTGCGTCATCTGCGTGATCTGCGGGCAATCCGAGCGGCCGGGCGGTTCCGCCGATCCCTCCAAAGTCATGCGAGAATGGTAACCGGGCGGAGCGTCTTGGAGAATATTGGACATGATCAAATGGCTCCGCCGTGTGACCCCCGACCTCTTCCTGGCCGCAGTGGTGGCCCTGCTCATTACCCTCGCCCTGGCCAAGCTCGACCGCGTCGAGAACGACCGGATCGTCGGCAGCGTCCGCTGGGCGGCTCACGAGGGATTGACGGTCGATGAGCGACTCGGCGTCTACGAGCGCTCGATCCGGCGATCGATCTTTGTCCATCAACCGGTTCTGGTGGCATCCGCGGCAGTTTGTATCGGCTTTTTCTGCCGCAACCGTCGCTGGGCCTGGCTGACCGCCATTCTTGCGATCATCCCGGCGCTGTTGATGGGCGCTGGTTTTCTCCTCGACACGCCCCTGATCGGGTCGGTTCTGATGGCGACCTATGTGGCGCTGGCGATTGTTCTCACTTCTGCGAGCGTCAGTATCCGAAATCGAGTCGTGCCCGTAGTTGCGGCCCCATCGCCGTGAGCCGGCCGGGCTGATTCTGACGTCCGGGACGGCCCCCGGACATTTGACCTGGTTCGGCAGCGGGGCTAGGATTCTCTCCGGATCACGCGTTCGTTCAAAGGAAGCTTCATGGCGCAACAGTTTCTGCCGGTGCTCATGATCTTGCTCGTCGCAGGCACCTTTGCCGGGCTGCTGCTTGGCATTGCCGCTCTGCTCGGCCAGCGAACGCGTTTGCGAACCGCCGCCAGAGTCGAGAGCTATGAGTCCGGCGTGCCCCTCCTCGACCGCGCCCGCAAGCGAATCTCGGTCAAGTTCTACCTGGTGGCCCTGGTTTTTGTCGTGCTCGATGTCGAGGTGGCGTTTCTCTATCCCTGGGCCGTCAACTATCGCGATCTCGTGAGCACCGGGTCATTGGTGCCTTTGTGGGACATGCTGGCCTTTCTCGGCCTCCTCGCACTGGCCTACGCCTACCTGTGGCGCAAGGGCGTGTTCGATTGGGGCCGACGTAAGAAGCCCGCGCCCGACCAGGAGCGAGGTCAATGACCCAGGCAACGACGCCGCCCCTCACCGTCGCTCCGCCAGACGAGGTGGAAGAGGTCGTATTCGACAAAATGATGGAACGTGAGATCGACGCTATCTGCCGCCGTTACCCGGAAACGGACACGGGGGCAGCGCTGTTGCCGGTTTTGTGGCTGTGCCATGAAAAGTGGGGGTGGCTCTCGGCCGGCATCATGCGGGCCGTCGGCGATCGACTCGGACTCGCCCCCGCCTTCGTCGAGGGTGTCGCTACCTTTTACACCATGTACCAGCAGCGCCCTCCGGGACGCTACCTCCTCCAGGTCTGCACCACCTTGTCGTGCCAGCTGTGCGGCACATCAGGCCTCGTCAAACACCTGCAGAAGAAACTCGGCATCGGTTTTGGGGAAACCACAGCAGACGGAAACTTCACGCTGGTGGATGTCCAATGCCTGGGGGCCTGCGGCGAGGCGCCGGTCATCCAGATCAACAACGACTACTACACCGACCTGACCGCCGAGAGCCTGGACGGCATCCTCGACGGGCTGGCCACACGATGAAGGATCCGATCCTCCTGCGCGCCCGCGGCACGAAGAACTCGCGGAAACTGGCGGTCTACGTCAAGAGCGGCGGTTACCGGGCCCTCGACAAGGCCCTTGGGATAGCGCCGGCGGAGGTCATCGCCGAGGTCAAGGCGTCGGGTGTCCGGGGTCGCGGCGGTGCGGGCTTCCCGGCCGGGGTCAAGTGGGGCTTTGTGCCCAAGGACACGACCAAACCGAAGTACCTGATCTGCAACGCGGACGAGTCCGAGCCCGGGACGTTCAAGGACCGGGAACTCATCCTTGTCGACCCGCACATGGTGCTCGAGGGCATCGCCATCGCCGCCTACGCGATCGGAGCCCACACGGCCTATATCTACATCCGCGGCGAGTTTGTCCGCGAAACCGAGATCCTTGAAACCGCGATCGCCGAGGCGCGGAAGAAAAACTACCTCGGGACCAAGATCCTGGGCCACGACTACGACCTCGAGATTCAGATCCACCGCGGCGCCGGGGCCTACATCTGCGGCGAGGAGACCGCCCTCATCGAGTCACTCGAGGGCAAACGCGGTCTCCCCCGCCTCAAACCGCCCTTCCCCGCCGTGGTCGGCGTCTTCGGGTGTCCCACCGTGGTCAACAACGTCGAGACTCTCGCCTGCATCCCGCACATCATCGACCGCGGCGCCGCCTGGTTTGCAGGCATCGGCACCGAGCGCAGCACCGGCACCAAGCTCTTCTGCGTCTCTGGCCACGTCGAACGTCCCGGCGTCTACGAGGAACCGATGGGCATCACTTTCCGCGAGATCATCGAGGACCGGTGCGGCGGTATGCGCGGTGGCGGCACACTCAAGGCGTTTATCCCGGGCGGCTCGTCGGCACCCGTCCTGCCCGCCGACAAGGTCGACACACCGGCCGATTTCGACGCGGTCGCTGAGGCCGGATCGATGCTCGGTTCCGGCGGGCTCATCGTCATGGACAATACTGTGGACATGGTGTGGGCGCTCGAAAACCTCCTGGTCTTTTACGCCCACGAGTCCTGCGGCCAGTGCACCCCCTGCCGCGAAGGCTCCGATTGGGCGGTTGATATCGTGCGCCGGATCCGCCGCGGATACGGCCGCCCCGAAGACATCGACGCCTTGCGCCGCATAGCCCGGTATGCGTCACAGGGAATGACGATCTGCCCGCTCGGAGATGCCTTCTGCGGGCCCATCGCGAGCTTTCTCGATCATTTCGGACACGAATTCGATGACGCCATTGTCAAAGCCCTGCCGCTGCACAACCGCAACCTTCCGATCCTGCCGGTCAGATCCGATGCCGGCCTCTTTTTGAAAACTGAGGCTCAATCGTGATCACCCTGACGATCGACGGCACCACAGTCTCGGTTGCCGAGGGCACCAACCTCGTCGAGGCGGCGGCCCGAGCCGGCGTCGAGGTCCCGACCTATTGCTACCACCCCGGTCTGACGGTGGTCGGCCAATGCCGCATCTGTTTTGTCGAGGTCGAGGGCATGCCGCGACTCGTGACCGGATGTTCGACCTCCGCCCAGGAAGGCATGGCGGTCCTCACCGGGTCGGAACGGGTCCGCGAGGCTCGCTCTGCGGTGATGGAGTTTCTGCTTGAAAACCACCCGCTTGACTGCCCCGTATGCGACCAGGCAGGCGAGTGCGGTCTCCAGGACTACTCGGTGGAACACGGCCTCGACACCACCCACATGGTGGATGAGCGTCGCACCTTTCCGGGTTTCGAACGCCGCATGATCGGGCCCCACGTGGTGCAGAACCAGAACCGGTGTATCCACTGCACACGCTGCATCCGATTTACAACCGAGATTTCCGAGACCGCCGACCTCACGATGAAGTCGCGCGGAAACCATTCCTATATCGACACCTTTGACTCATCACCCTTCGACAACCCGTGGTCGGCCTGCGCGGCCGACGTGTGTCCGGTTGGCGCGTTGACGGTCAAAGAATTCCGCTTCCGAGCCCGCGTCTGGCACCTCGAGGAGACCGACAGCGTCTGTCCCGGGTGCAGCATCGGCTGTAATGTCCACCTCGGCCACCTCGACGGCGTGGTCCACCGTTTCACCCCCAGGGAGAACCTCGAGATCAACGGATGGTGGATGTGCGACTACGGCCGGTTTCTCGCCGATAGCCTCAACGATCGTGAGGTCGAGCGGCCCCTCCTGGGCGGCGACACGGGGCAGCGCGGGGTGTCGTGGCCCGCCGCCCTCGAGCAACTCGCCGACGAGTTGAAAAACGCTCCAAAACCGGTCGTGGTGGCTTCGGCCAATCTCTCGAACGAGGCCCTTTTCGCCGTCAAACGCAACCTCGTGGACGGTGCCCACATGGAGGTCATCGTTCCCATCCACGAGGGACAGACGCGGCGGATGAAGAACGGCCGCGGCGAGTGGATCGAGAGCCTCGACGCCCACCCCAACAGTTCGGGCGTTAGACACCTTGGCCTCGCGACGGTCGATGGCGCGAGCCTCGAGGCCTACTTTCGTGACTCCACCGGGCCCTTCCTGGTTCTCGACGCCAATGCTCACCCCTGGCTCACTTCTGAAGCAGCGGCGGCGGCTGTCGCCGACCGTTTCGTTGCGGTCCTCGCACGAACCCGAACGCCTTTGGTGGACGCCGCCACCCTGGTGCTGCCGTCCGCCTCGTGGGCCGAGACCGAAGGCACCACGACCTCCTCGACCGGCCACGTCCAGTTGCCAAAGAGGGCGATGCCGCCGCGAGCCCAGGCACGCCCAACGTGGGAGGTCATTTACCGCCTCGCTCTCACGCTCGGCCTCGAACAGGAAAGGGTCATGTCGCCGCACATCCTGTTTGCCGAGATGGCGGCCGAGGTGGACGCGTATTCCGGGATCACCTGGGGCCATCTGGTGGCCGAAGGCCAAGCAGCGATCCGCCGGGAGGTGACCGGTGTGGGCTGACGTCGCGGTCATCGCCATCAAGCTCGCGTTTGGACTCGCGGTGCTCCTGACCACAGTGCCGATCATGGTGTGGGTGGAACGGCGGGGCTCGGCCCTCATCCAGGACCGTCTCGGCCCCAACCGCGTCGGTCCGTTCGGTCTGCTGCAACCGGTGGTCGATGTGGTCAAGCTGATCGCCAAAGAAAACATCATGCCATCGCGAGCGCTCAAGGGCCTGTTCCTTCTCGCACCGGTTTTTGCGGTCGCGATCGCCCTCAGCACTTTTGTGGCGGTGCCGATCGGCGCCGACAGCGGGCTCGAACTCTTCGGGCACACGGTCAATGGTCTGATCGTTGCACCGGACCTCAATATTGGAGTTCTCTACATCTTCGCCATCGCCTCACTCGGGGTTTATCCGCTGATCCTCGCCGGCTGGGCTTCTGGCAACAAATATGCGCTCTACGGCGGCATCCGGGCTTCGGCCCAGGCCATTTCGTACGAGCTCGCCATGACCCTGGCGGTGGTCGGGGTGCTCATGGCGGCCGGTTCGCTTCACCTCCAGGAGATGGTGACGGCGCAGGGGGGCACTTGGCTCGCATTCCTTCCCCACTGGAACGTCGTGACTCAACCCATCGGTGCGTTGGTCTTCGTGGTCGCCGCGTTCGCCGAGACCAACCGCGTCCCGTTCGACCTCGCGGAAGCGGAGGCCGAATTGGTGGCCGGCTACCACACCGAGTACTCCTCCCTGTCCTTTGCCGCCTTTTATATGAGTGAGTACATTCACATGACGGTGGCCGCCGCCCTGATCACTCTTCTCTATTTCGGCGGCTGGAACCTCCCGTGGATCGACGTGCCTTTGACCGGGTGGCCGGGAGCGCTGCTCTCGATGTCGGTCTTCGCCATCAAGGTGGCTTTCTTTCTGTGGTTTTTCGTCTGGGTTCGGTGGACCGTTCCGCGGTTTCGATTCGACCAACTGATGGCCCTGGGCTGGAAGGTCATGATGCCCCTGGCTGTCATCAATTTCCTGTGGGTGGGGTTCGCCCTCGCCCTCGGGTACCTGTAGGGTGCGGCGATGGTGACCTGGGTCTTCCTCGCGGCCGCGGCCCTCGCGATCCTGTTCGCCGTGGTCGCGGTGGTCGCCCGCAACCCGATAACCAACGTTCTCGCGCTCGTGGTGATGTTCTTCGCCATGGCCGCCGTCTTCGCCGTCATCGGTATGGACTTCCTGGCCGCCATCCAGGTCATTGTCTACTCGGGCGCGATCCTGGTTCTTTTCCTCTTCGTGATCATGCTGCTCAACGTTCGCAGGATCGATCGCCTGGGCAGCGGTCGACCGTTTCAGGCCTTTATCGGGACCCTCGTAGCCGCCGGCATCGGCGCTATGGTGCTGGTGATTGTTGGGCTCCTCCTCCCCGAACAGGGGGCCGTGCTGCCCGGGGCGGCCGCCGCAGGCACCGCGTTGCCCATCGGCAGGGCGCTGCTTTCCACGCATCTCTTTGCGTTCGAGTTCATCACCCTGCTCCTGGTGGCAGCGATCGTCGGCGCCGTCTACCTGGGAAAGAAGGATTTGCGATGAACGCCGCCGACGTGGTCGCAATCCCCTACACCTGGGTGTTGGCGCTTTCGGCCGCTCTCTTTGCAATCGGGACCCTCGGCGTCCTCCTGCGCCGCAACGCCATCGCCATCTTTCTGTCACTCGAGATCATGCTCAACTCCGCCAACCTCGCCTTTGCGGCGTTCGCTTTTCGCTTCGCCACCGGCCACGCAACGGCAGCCGCAGCCATTGACGGCCAGGTGTTCATTTTCTTCGTTATCGCCGTCGCGGCCGCAGAAGCGGCGATCGGCCTGGCGTTGTTCATCGCTTTGTACCGTCACAAGGAAACCATCGATGTTGATCGCTTCAACATACTCCGCTGGTAGGCGCCGGTGATTCTCGGCTCTCTCTGGCTGATTCCCGCCCTGTGTCTGGCGGGTGCGCTGGTCAACCTGGCGTTGGGTGCCGCCCGGGCGCCGAAATCCATGGTCACCGTCGTCGGCGTTGGATCCGTTGGGGCCGCCACCGCAGCTGGCTATGCGGCGTTGTGGGAATACCTCAATCAGCCCATCGGGGTCGTGATCGAGCCCTATTTCACGTGGATCTCAGCCGGGCGCATCACCGTCGATGCGTCGCTTCAGTTGGACCCCCTTTCGGCGGTGATGGTGGCCTTTGTCACCCTTGTCGGCTTGCTGATCCACCTGTATTCGGTCGGCTACATGCACGGCGAAAGCCACCGCGGATACGCACGCTACTTCGCCTACCTCAACCTTTTCATGTTCTCCATGCTGCTGCTGGTATTGGGCTCCAACCTGCTTGTGCTCTTTGTCGGCTGGGAGGGCGTCGGACTCTGCTCCTACCTGCTGATCGGCTACTACTACGCCAAGCCGGGGTGTGCTGCTGCGGGCAGCAAGGCCTTTATCGTCAACCGCATCGGGGATGTCGGCTTTCTGATCGCGGTGTTCGTCACCCTCGGGGTCTTTGGCAGCGTCGAGTATTCGAGGATTTTTGCAACCGCCGCGGCCCACCCCGAACAGTACGCGGCGGCGGCGACTGTCATCGGACTCCTGCTCCTTGTCGGCGCCATCGGCAAATCCGCACAGATCCCACTGTTTGTCTGGCTGCCCGATGCCATGGCGGGCCCCACGCCGGTGTCCGCCCTGATCCACGCCGCCACAATGGTCACTGCCGGCGTCTACATGGTTGTGCGGGCCAATGTCTTCTATCGACTCAGCCCAACGGCGATGCTCACGGTCGCGATCGTCGGAGGGGTCACGGCGCTTTTCGCGGCGACCATCGGTCTGGTCCAGAACGACATCAAGAAGGTCCTCGCCTACTCGACCGTCTCGCAACTCGGTTACATGTTCCTTGCCGCCGGCGTCGGCGCGTTTGTCACGGCCATTTTCCATGTCGTCACCCACGCCTTTTTCAAGGCCTGTCTGTTCCTCGGCTCGGGGTCGGTCATCCACGCCTGTGATGGGGAACAGGACATGCGCGAAATGGGCGGGCTCAGGCGCCACATGCCAACCACCTACTGGACGTTTTTTGCGGCCACGTTGGCAATCGCCGGGATCCCGTTGTTTGCGGGCTTTTTCTCCAAGGACGAGATTCTGGCACGCGCCTTCGCCGCGGGCGCCGGGGATCTCAATGGTTTCGGCCGTATCTACATCGCGCTGTGGGTGCTGGGCATGGTGGCGGCCCTCTTGACCGCCTTTTACATGTTCCGCGCCCTCTACCTCACCTTCCGCGGCGACTATCGCGGCGACGCCGAAAAGGAACGCCACCTCCACGAATCGCCGCGCACCATGACCGTGCCACTGATCGTCCTCGGTGTGCTGTCGATCATCGGAGGTTTTGCGGGCTTCCCGGGCCAACTCTTCGGCATCTCCGGGCTCAATCTCATCGATCGATTCCTCGAACCTGTGATCGTGCCGCTCGGGAGCGCCGCGGCCCACGGGGTCGAAGCGGCCTCGGACCACGGGACGCACGGTCTGACTCAGGGAGTCGAATGGTTGCTGGTATTTGCTTCGGTGGCGGTAGCGGTCGTCGGCATCCTCATCGCCCGGCGCTTCTACCTCGTGCCAGATGCCTTCGCGGCGCCTCGCCGGCTCGCCGAACGGCTGCCCTTCCTCTCCATGCTCTTACTCAACAAGTACTGGATCGACGAACTTTACGGCGCCATGATCATTGGCCCGATCTATCGATTTGCAACATTCTGTTGGCGAGTGGTGGACGAACTGATCATCGACACAATCTTCATCAACGGTTCGGCCTTCGCCGTCGAACTTACCGGCGACATTCTCCGATTCACGACCACCGGCAACGTTCGCAATTACGCCTTGAGCGTGGCGTTGGCGATTCTCGCCCTCGCCATGTGGTTGTGGTGATGGGAGGGACCAGTGTCTGATCACGTCCTGACCATCGTCCTGCTGGCTCCGGCGGCGTTTGCGATTCTCCTATTGCCGATCCCCCGCGTCTGGAAACGGGTCCACCGCATCCTCACGATCATCGCGTCGTCGGTCATGTTCGCCTTCTCGCTCAAGTTGTGGGTCGGCTTCGATGCCAACGATCCTGGATTCCAGTTTGTCGACACTTTTCCGTGGATTCCGGACTTGGGCATCAGCTTCACCATAGGTATCGACGGCATCTCGATCCTCCTCGTGCTTCTCACGACGCTGCTGCTGCCCGTGGTCGTGCTGGCGGCGTGGCGGCTCAACATCGAGCACATCAAATCGCTCCACATCTCGCTGCTGCTCCTGACCACCGGGATGATCGGCACCTTTGTCGCCCTCGATCTCTTCCTGTTCTATGTCTTCTGGGAGATCACTCTGATCCCCATGTACTTCATCATCGGTGTATGGGGCGGCCCCCGCCGGATCTATGCCTCGGTCAAGTTCTTCCTCTTCACCATGGCGGGCTCGGTCCTGATGCTGGTGGGGGTGCTCTACCTGGTGTGGTTCCACCATCAGCAGACCGGCATCTGGACGTACGGCTATCTCGATCTGATGACCACTGCGCCGCTCCTCCCTGTGACAGGGGGGCTGTTGGCGCCCGGGTTGCTGGTGTTCGCCGCGTTTGCGATCGCTTTCGCGGTCAAGGTGCCGATCTTTCCACTCCACACCTGGCTGCCGGATGCCCACGTCGAGGCGCCCAGCACCGGCTCGGTGATCCTCGCCGGAGTGCTCCTCAAGATGGGGGCCTACGGATTCATCCGGTTCAACCGCGCCCTCCTCCCGGACGCGTGGGATCTCTTCACACCGCTGCTGGTCGTGCTGGCAGTCATCGGCATCATCTACGGCGCCCTGGTGGCGATGGTGCAGGTCGATGTCAAAAAGCTCGTGGCGTACTCGTCGGTCAGCCATATGGGTTTTGTCATGCTCGGGCTCGCCGCCGGCACCCAGGCCTCGACACAGGGCGCTGTCTTGCAGATGGTGAACCACGGTCTGTCCACCGGCGGCCTTTTCCTCCTGGTCGGCATGCTCTACCAGCGCCGCTACACCCGGATGATCGCTGATTTCGGCGGGCTCGCCGGGGTTATTCCGATCTTCACCGGGTGTTTTCTCTTTGTGACGTTCTCGTCCATCGGTCTCCCGGGGCTCAACGGTTTTATCGGTGAGTTCCTGATTCTAGGAGGATCGTGGAGCGTCTTCCCGGCGGCCGTCGTGTGCGGCGGTCTCGGGATCATCCTCGGTGCGGTCTACATGCTCCTGATGGTGCAGAAGGTCTTCTGGGGCCCGCTCGACAACCCGGCCAATCAGAACCTGCCGGATCTCTCGATCCGCGAATTCTTCGTGATGTTCCCCCTGCTGGTCCTGATCGTCTGGATCGGTGTCTACCCCATGACCTTCCTGTCGCCGATGGAGGCCGCTATTCGCCTCCTGCTGGCGAATTGACGGGGAGGCGCAGATGCTGACCCCCTCCCCCGCCGATCTCCTCGCCGTCGCCCCGGAGATCATTCTCGCGGTCGCCGCCGGACTGGTTCTCATCGTCGAGGCTTTCCTGCCTTCGGTCCGCAAACACCTTTCCGAGCTCACCCTGGCTGCAGTGGGCTGCGCTCTCTGGGCACGGATTACCTTGCCCCTCCCAGGCGCGGTGTGGTCGGACACGCTCCACATCGACGGTCTGGCGTCCTTCGTCGATATCTACATCCTGGTGGCGGTGTTCCTGACCGTGTGGATGGCAGGGCCCTTCCTGCGTCGTGTTGGTGCCGACCACGGAGAGTTTTACAGCCTGTTGCTGTTCGCGACGGTCGGCGCAATGGTGATGGCGGCGTCGGTCAATCTGTTGACCATCTTCCTCGGGCTCGAGCTGCTGTCGATCCCGCTGTACGTTCTCAACGCTTTTCTCCGCCGCACCGGGATCAGCCTCGAGGCCGGCCTGAAATACTTCGTGGTCGGCGCCTTTGCCTCGGCGTTCGTGGTCTACGGGATGGCGCTCCTCTATGGCGCAACCGCCACCATGAACATTGTCGAAATCGGCCAACGGGTGGTGGACGCCGGCGCGTTGAATCCCCTCACGGCGGTCGGTCTGGCCATGGTCGTCGGTGGCCTCGCCTTCAAGCTCGCGCTGGTGCCGTGCCACGCGTGGGCGCCCGACGTCTACCAGGGCTCCCCCACTCCTGTCACCGCCTTCCTCTCGGTGGTCCCGAAGGGCGCGGCCCTGATCGTGCTGTTGCGGCTGGCCGTCGGGATGGATCTCCTGCAGGTGTCTTCAAGATGGGTGATCGGTATCAGCATCGTGGCCGTCGCCTCGCAGGTTCTCGGCAACGTCATCGCCATCGTCCAGCGTGATGTCAAGCGGATGCTCGCGTACTCGGGGATCGCCCACATGGGCTACGCCCTGGTCGCGGTGCTCGTCGCAGGCCCCGAGGGGGGCACGGCGGTACTGGTCTATTTCGCCGCCTACACTCTGATGAACATGGGGGCGTTTGCCGCTATCGCCCTGTTGTCCGAGCGCGAAGACCGCCCTCATCTGATCGACGATCTCAAGGGCCAGGGCTATCACCGGCCGGTGGCCGCCTTGACGCTCACGGTCTGTCTCTTCTCGCTCGCCGGTGTACCGCCGTTTCTCGGCTTCACGGCCAAGTTCATGGTGTTCCGGGCCGCGGTCAACGAGGGGTTCGTCCTGCTCGCGGTCATCGGCGTCCTCAACTCGTTGTTGAGCGCTTTTTACTATCTTCGGGTAATCTACACACTCTACATGGAGCCGCTGCCCGAGCGGGAACCGAGGCTGGAGCCATCGCTTCCCACCGCAGCAGTGGCGACTGTAGCCGCCCTCGGCGTCCTCGTTCTCGGGACCTTCCCAGGTCCAGTCATCGACGCCGCCGCGAGCGCCATTCTCTCTCTGGTGAGGTAAAACATGGCGGCCTATAAGCGACACATCGACACGGCGAACATCTCGGAGTTGACCATTTCCCGCCTCTCGATCTATCTCCGGTGCGTGGACCAGCTGGTCGAACTCGGGGTCGAGACGGTCTCCAGCCAGGATCTCGCCAAGAGGTTCAACCTCAATTCGGCCCAGATCCGGAAGGACCTCGCCTATTTTGGTGAGTTCGGCGTCCGCGGCGTGGGCTACAACGTGCGCGAACTCCGCCAGTACATCGTCGAGATCCTCGGTCTCGACCACGAACACCGGATTGCGATCGTCGGCGCGGGGAACCTGGGCTACGCCCTTGGCCACTACTCGGGCTTTTCCACCGGCAACTTCCTGGTGGTGGCAGTCCTCGACTCCGATCCGACCCGCATCGGCGACGCCACCCCATCCGGGCTGCTCGTCGAGGACCAGGAGCGTCTCAACGAGATCGTGGCCAAGCGTCACGTGGAAATCGGCGTCATCACAACCCCCGCCAACGCCGCTCAAAGGGTTTGCGATCAAATGGTCGCGGCGGGTCTGCGAACGATCCTCAACTTTGCTCCGATTCGGGTCAGGGCGCCGGACAACGTCCTTGCAAAAACGGTCGATCTCAAGGTCCACCTCGAGGAACTCAGCTTCTTCCTCGCCAACAGCGAAGAATGACCGACTGTGGACCCCAGAGGCGGTTGAGGCTAAAGTAGTCGAATGCACGAGCCCGAGACCATAGGCAAGTACGAAGTCATCGAACAGGTCGCTGTCGGCGGTTTCGGTGTCATCTACAAGGGTTGGGACCCATTCATTAAACGCACGGTGGCCATCAAGATGTGTGCCACCCCCGACGACGAGGTCCGCCAGCGCTTTCAACAGGAAGCCGAGTTTGTCGGCAACCTGGTCCACCGCAATATCACCCTGGTCTTCGACTACGGAGTCGAGGACGAGGTCCCGTACATCGTCCAGGAGTTCCTGTCCGGCTTCGACGTCGACGAGTTACTCAAGGCCGGGGTCGTGCAGGACGAGAACTCGATCGTCTCCATTCTGTTGCAGGTGGCGGAAGGTCTCGAGTTCGCCCACGAACGGGGCATCGTCCACCGCGATATCAAGCCCTCCAATATCCGCGTGCTCGAAGACGGCACAGTCAAAATCATGGACTTCGGCATCGCCAAGTCGATCCTCGCCGCCAGCAAGCTCACGCAGACCGGGATCGCTCTCGGGACGGCCGGCTATCTGGCGCCCGAACAGATTCAGGGTCGGACAGTCGACGCCCGGACCGACATCTTCGCCCTCGGGGTCGTTGCCTATGAACTGGTGACTGGAGTGCGGCCTTTCGAGAGCGCCACCCTCAGCAACGTTCTCTACAAGATCTTGAACGAAGAGCCCCAGTACCCGGCGGACACCGAGGTTCACTGCTCGGAGGCCCTCGACCGGGTCATCCGCAGGTGCATGGCCAAGGATCCCGAGGACCGTTTTCAAGACGCCAGCGAGTTGTTGGCCGAATTGCGGCAGATCGCCGCCGACGGGACACCCGAAGCCGCCACGACCGAGGAGCTGACAACCGGTGTGCTGCGTCGGGTCATGAAGGACATGGGCGCATCTTCAGCCGGCAGCGAGGACGCGACCAGACGAGTTCCCACCCCACGTTCGTCGCCGGGAAAATCGCGGTCGTCGTCGGGCAAACCGGCGCCGACGCCCCAGAACACCAGACTGAATCGGACGCCCGAGACGTCGGAGCCCGCAAAGGAGCACCGCAGCCCGGTCCTCTACATTTTTCTGGTATTGGTTGCGATCCTGTTGGCTGCGGCTGTGACCCTCTACCTGTCAAAGGATGCCCAGGATCTGGTGTTCGGAGAGGCCGGAGCGCCCTGGATCCCAACCCCCACGCACACGCCCACGAACACGCCCACTCCGACCGTCACCCCCACCGCCACTGCGACCCCGACGATCACGCCCGAGCCGAGCCCGACGGCGAGGCCGGCGCCCATTTCGGTTCGGTTGGTGGTTGATCCACCCGCTGATGTAAAAATTGACGGCCGCCCGTTCGGCGATGGACTCACCGCCGGCGGCACGGCTCGCCTGCGCCCCGGCACCCATACCTTCACAGTGGCGGTGCCCGATTTCCCGATCAAAACCCTGACTCGTGAAGTCACCGCGCAAACCAAGGTGCTTTCACTGACGGTCGAAGTCGGACAGATCTCGGTCCTGATGGACCCCTCCCTGACACCACCAGGCGGCGTCGCTTTTCTCGATGGCAACGCGTTGGGCCCGATTCCTATCGTGCGCTACAAGGTCCCCGCGGGCGAGCACGAACTCGTGGTCCGGTGGGACGGAAGACGACCCTTCCGAAATACGGTCGTGATTCCCCGACTCCCCAACCCGGGGCTTCGTGTGGTGGTTGCCCCACCCGCCAACTGACGCGAACCGCATCGCGAAGATATTGGCGGAATGGACCTCGTGCAAAATACGGGTTAAAGTGATGCCATGTCGAGTTTAAACCGTCTCTGCTGTGCGTTCGTGCTCCTTTCAGTGTTGGCTCTACCGTTTGTGGTCGCCGCCCAGGAGACCACTCCCAGCGAGGAACTCGCCCTGGACGCCTACCGCAAGGGCGAATCAGAACGGGCGGTCGAGCTCTACACGGCGGCCCTATCGGAGACCGATGACCCCGCTCATCGCGCCAGGATCCAGGTCCTGATTGCCTGGAATCTCTTTACGATGGGACGGACGGATGAGGTCCGAACCCACTTCCGAATTGCCCTGACCGAGGAGCCCAACCTGAACCTCCCCGGCGACTACTACACGCCGGAATTCATGGAGATCTTCGAACAGGCGCGGCGGACCACCTACCAGGCCGGCGCCGCTGGCGGGGCACCACTTCCAGACCTCGATGCCACCGTCACCAGCATCAACGACCGCATCGTTTCCGAAGCCGACCTCGAAGGGGCGCTGGCGGACGTCGACAGCCTGCTGCAGGCCTACCCTCGCGACGGGCGGCTCATCCCCCTCAAGAGCCAGGTACTTATGCTCCTCGGTCGAACCGAAGAGGCTTCGTCGCTTGCCCAGTCACGAAACGGCGGAATCGACAACCAGATCTATGAGGACAGCGTTTCGGCAACCGATCTCGTTCTCCGTGCCAACCGCCTCCTCGAACAGGGCGACGCCACGACCGCGCTCCAACTCTCGCGGCAGGCCGTGACCATGTCACCCACCAACTACATGGCCCTCGAGCTGATGGCCGAGGCGGCGCAGCAGGTCGCCGACTGGAAGTCGGCCGAATATGCCCTCAAGAGCGCGCTCTCGCTGCAACCGGACAACATCGATCTCCAACTCCGGTTGGGCGAGGTCTATCTCGCGACCTTCGAGGCCTCGGCGGCCCGCGATATTTTCAAGTCGCTCACCGACCAGTACCCCAACTCGGATCGGCCATGGGCTTCACTCGGATTGCTCGAGGCCAGATTAGGCAACTACGACCGCGCCCTCGAGGCTCTCGCGAAGGCGATCCACGAGAACTCGCTTCTCCCCGAGGTTCAGCTCGCCAACGGTGAATTGTTGCTCATGCAGGGCGACGTCGACGGGGCTTTAAAGTCCCTCGAGGCCGCGGCCAATCTCCTGCGAAACGACGCCCAACTCGAGGCCCGCCTTGGCCAGGCAAAGCTCTCCAAGGGCCGTGCCGGGGAGGCCCTCACTCATTTGAGAGCCGCTGTCGAGGGCGGTTTCGACGAGCCCGACGTTCAGCGTTCGCTGGCGCTGGCCCTCGCCCTCAACGAAATGTACGCGGAGAGCCGACGAGTGATCGACTCCACCGAGCCGGACCCGTCCGGAGACAGGGACCTGGTTCTCGGTTACCTCGATCTGCAGCTGAGTGATTTTCCCGGATCGGAGAAGATTTTCGCCGGGATTGTCGAAACGCGGCCCGGCGATCCCGCGTCGGTCAATATCCTGGCGGCGTCGATCTATCCCCAGGAGCGCTACGACGAGTCAGTCGCCCTGCTCCAGCGGGCCCACGAACTCGATTCGCTGGCAGAGGTCATCGGCGATAATCTGATCAAGGCGAAGGCCGCCGCCGCCGCGGAAGTTCTCGGCGCCAACGCCCGCAACGTCCGCCCCCAGCCCCAAAAGCGTTAGAACGTTTTTTCGAGGAAGGCCAGGAGCTGTTCGGCGGCCTGCTGCGGCGTGTGTTCAGCCTCATACGTGCGGCGTGCCGCAGTGCGCCGATCCTCCCACTGTGGCCCGCCATCGGCGGCTGCACACAGCAACCGAGCCAGCTCCGCTGAGGCCGACGGGCCCGGTGTGAGCCGGGGCGCGGCGGCTTCCGGGAACTCGAGGAACTGGCGCCGGCCTCCAACCGCAACCGGTGTGCCGCACGCCAGGAAACGAACAGCGGCGGCAGATGTCTCGCCGGCAGACGGTGTGCGATGAACGACCCCGAGATCGGCCGCCGCCGGCTCCGACGGAAAATCGACTGGCTCGATCCA
>RCNF010000762.1_pt1 | contig 16727 bp, 14 predicted proteins | sample 2041311 | NCBI WGS metagenome assembly RCNF01 (sample SAMN09708228, study PRJNA481090) | Marine sediment metagenome, whole genome shotgun sequencing project. | biome: marine sediment; feature: ocean; material: sediment; isolation source: Sewage treatment plant 2 marine sediment (STP2) ... | reverse complement strand
AAAACAAATTGCTGATTGGACAGGCCAATTTTTTTGTTAAATGAATTGATTATAAGTGTTTAGGGTCAAAATTCCCTGGTTTTTGCTGTTTAAAAAAAATGAAAAAATCGGCTTTTGAGGAAATCTACCACCCCCCTCCCCAAAGTGGGCTAATTAGCCGTGCCCCATGATCTTTATGTTGAAAACCCGGTCCCAAAGGCCCGGCCCTTCCGGAGGCCCCTTCAATCCTGGCTGCCTTCCTCCCAACCGTACGAACAGATGGGACAATGAACCCTGGTTTTGCTCCCAAGGGGGATGACCGGAATGAAGAACAAGGTGACCCAGTTGGTCACGGATGTCCTACGCCACTGCTGGTGATTATTACAGTGCCGGCAGGTGCGATACTCGTCCAGGCCGAGATCCTTGGTGCGGGGGCCGTAGCCGAAAATAAAAAACATCAGCTCACCTTTTCCGGATCAGTCACGTGCACACTGGCCCGACCGGACCAGTACCACACCGCCTCGGCGAATTCGCGCGCGGAATATTCGCAATGGGTTCCGCCGGGTTTTTCCAGAAGGTTGCGGGCCATGGTCACCGGATCCATGGGTTCGTCTTCGGTCGCCCCGGCGATCAGGCAGACAACTTCCCAGTCGAAATCTCCACTGCGCTTTCCTCCGTTTTCCTGAACAGTGTCGGCGGAGTAGAGAACCACCGAAGCAAAGCGGACCTCTTCCCGCGGTCCTTCGGCGGTGACCCGAACAAAACCGTCTTCGTGGGCCTGGCGACGATCAAACACCGCATGCAGGACGGTACTTTCTTTCACTTCCACAGTACTGGATACGAACCCCGCCGGATTCACCGGGACAACCACAACCTGGTCCAGACCTTCACGACCGGCGCCGGGCCTCCGGTTCGGCCAGCCGGTTCGCACCAGAGTTAGCAACTCTTCGTCGGTGCCTTCGTACCAGGTGTGCTTGCCCGCGGGCACGTGGCGGCCGCGGGCGAATTCGCTCCAACCCAGTTTCCCGGCGGCGATGTCATCATTTTTCAAGACGGAACCCCTCGGTTGTACTATTTTGCAGCGGAATCAATGGGAATCTTTTCGCTGCAACCCAAATCCCCCAGGAGCCATTATGGATTACCCGGTCAACGACACGCAACTGATTCGCGATTGCGAAATCGGCGAGGGCACCAAGATCTGGAACTTCGTCAACATGTACAGTTGCAAGATCGGACGCGATTCGATGGTCGGCACCTTCGTCGAGATCCAGGAAGGCGTGACCATCGGCGACCGCACCCGCGTGCAGAGCCACACCTTCATCTGCGACATGGTCACCATCGGCAACGATGTATTCGTAGGCCACGGTGTGATGTTCATCAATGACACCATGCCGCCCCAGCCCGAAAAGGACAAGTGGCTACCGACGGTCATCGCCGACGGCGCCAGCCTCGGCTCCAACGCGACCATCCTGCCCGTGCGGGTGGGCAAGGACGCCGTGGTCGGAGCGGGGGCGGTGGTCACCAAGGATGTGCCCGACGGCGCGGTCGTGGCCGGCTGCCCGGCGAAGATCCTGCGATACAAAGATGGCTACGGGCCCGAGAAGTCCGGCATCTGATGACCTTTGCTGGACGGGTTATATTCCTTCTTCCGGGTGTGCTTCTGATAGCCTCGGCCGCCGCGGCCCAAAACTCAGCGGAACCAGACACCTCGTTGGTCGATCTGGGCGACATGGTGGTCAGCGGTCAGGCCGGCGAGGCACCCGCACCGGACAAGACCCGCATCGATACGCCTGCGATCCAGGTCCAGGGTCCCGGTTCTCTGGCGGACCTGGGCGGGCTGATCCCCTCGGCCCGCGTGGCCACCAACTCACGCGGCGACAGCCATCTGATGATTCGCGGCGCTCCCGAGCGCCACGTGCAGACCTTTCTGGACGACATCCCCCTGAACCTGCCCTGGGACGAAAGGGTGGATCTGCAGACCATCCCCATCACGGGCGCCGGCCGCATCGAGGGCACCCGCGGCCTGACCACCCTGCTGGATGGACCGGGTGTGCTTGCCGGCAGCGCCCGCATCCTGCCTCCCGGTCAGGCGGATCCACTCCGGCGCACTCGAGCCGGTCTCGCCTTCGGGCAGCACGGCCAGACCATCGCCGACCTTCAGCACCAGGACCGCCTCGGGGACTGGGACGTTCTGGCCGCCGCCGGCTGGCAGGATCGCGACGCCTGGCCGCTGCCGGCCGAGGCCCACGATGCTAAAAGCGAAAAACTCCGGCAGAACAGCGACCTGAATCAGTACTCCCTGTTGCTGCGCGGCAGCCGCCCGGTGACGGAGACCGGCCGCTTGAATCTGCTGGCCACCGGATGGTCGGCGGAAAAAGGCGTCCCGCCGGAAATGCATCTGGGCGATGACGCCCGTTTCTGGCGTTACCCCGTGCGCAAGCGCGGCCTTTTGGGAGCCTCTCTGGACCTGCCCTTGGACTCGGCGGGATTGTGGGAAATGAAGACCGCCGTTTCCGCGGATTTTTTCGAACAGGAAATCGACCCGCGGGGTCCGGACGGCTGGGGAAAGCCCCAACAGCCCGGTCAGGACTACGAAAAAAACTGGGACCGCACCGGGTACGGAAAAGTTCAAGTGAACCGGTGGCTCGGAGACAGCGCCCAGGTCACCGCCCAGGCCGACGCCCGCTACACCCATCACCGGGAAAGTTTGACCGTGGGCGGTCCGGTCGAAGCCTACGCCCAGTGGCTGACTTCCCTGGTGGTCCAGGGCGAATTCCAGCCCGGTGGTCTCTGGATTGTCCAGGCGGGCCTCGGCTGGGATCACGCCGCCACCCCGGAAACCGGCGACCAAATTGCCAATGAATCCGGCGATGCGGCGGCGTTGAACCTTCGCGCCTTGCGCCGGCTGGGGGACAGGACCCGGATCTATGGCGCGGCCTCCCGCCGCAGCCGCTTTCCCTCCTTGCGGGAGCTCTACTCCGGAGCCCTGGGCCGCTTTGTACCCAATCCCGAACTCCGCCCCGAGCAGCAGGACCTTTTCGAGGTAGGCCTGGCCACCGACGGCCGGACCTGGGGACTTGAAGCCGCCGTCTTCCTGAACTATCTGCATGACGGAATCGAAAAGACCACGGTGCCCGGAGACGGCAACCAGTTCCGGCGCGTCAACCGCACCGAGATCCGGGTGCCCGGGATCGAGCTGGTAGGTCACTGGAACGTCGCGCCCGACCTGGTGCTCGATCTTCAGCACACGGTGATGTCGGCGCGGGTGGAAAAGGACGGATCCTTTGACCGACCCGCCGAAGATAGGCCCGACTATCTGTCCCGGGTCGGGGTGAACTGGCGTCCACAGGCCGGGCCGGGAGCCCTGCTGGAAGCCGTCGTCACCGGGCCACGCTGGAGCGCGGATGCCTCGGGGGCTTCGTCCGCCACGGACGACCTGCGGCGCCTGCCCGCCGGTGTAACCTGGAATCTACGCCTGAGCTGGCGCTTTCCCGGGCCCCGCACCCAAACCGAAGCCCACCTGCGGCTGGTCAATCTGTTCGATCAACTCGTCGCCTACCAGGTGGGCCTGCCGAATCCGGGTCGCGTTTTTTCCGGGGGCCTTTCGGTCAGTTTCTGAGCCGCCTAGCGGACATCTTCCCACTGGTTGGTCGAAACGCTTCCGTGCAGATCTTCCCTTTCATCGTCGGGAACCTCGACTGTCTTGGTTGTCTTGCCGATCGCGTATCCGAACACCAGGGAATACCGATTCCCTTCGGGCGCCATCGACATGGCCAGATTGATCGGGAGACTCACTCCGCCGTAGTTGATGCTCTTGCCTATGGCGATGATCAACGAGGACCGGGCCGTCGTTTTATTATCTTCCTTCTTGGAAGCCACGACGTTCGGCCCCATTCCAACTTCCCAGCCGCGGGGCATGCGGATTCCCATGGCCAGGGTTGCGCCGGGAACGAACTTCCCGTATTCCACCCCCGCGATCATGGGCACGAACTGGACGACGAACTGGGGTCCACCGCCCTCGGGAATGACCTGGGTCTCGAAGTGCCAGCCGAACTGACTGATGACCCTGCCGACATCCTGACGCTCGAGGCTCTGATAGAGCTCACCATTTCCGGCCACGTAGGTCACCCCGAAACGGGGGCCGCCCATGTTGCGTCGGTCAAAAGCGACGGGAACTTCAATGGTCTTGGCTAAAACGGGCATGAATCCGGAAATCAGGAACAATCCAAGCATGATGTACATGGTTTGGGTTTTCATGACCTTCTCCTTCCAATTCGGGGTTGCGTGTTCACCCCTGACATATCAAGAGGGAGGCCAGTTTTTTTCGGCCAGGCGCCGTTCCTTCAACACACTGGCGGAGTTATCGTTACTGGTACGCAGATAAAATCCCGGCCCCTTGCGGGAGCCGGGTTTTGTCTGGTCCGGGGCACTGCGGAGTGCGGAATCGAATACAATCGCAGGTCAGGAGGTGCGCAGGTCCAGGTCCTTGATCATCCGGTTCAGATAACTGCGCTGAAGGCCCAATCTGTCGGCGGCCTTGGTCTGGTTGCCCCCGCATTCGCCCAGCACCCGGCCGATCAACCGTCGTTTGAATTCCACCACCGCCTCGCGGTAGTTCAAATCCGGACTGATGTCCGGTCCCACCGCGCCGACATCCTGGTTGGCCAGCACCTCGGGCGGAAGAAGATTGGGTGTGAGAACCTCGTCCACCGCCAATACCACCATGCGTTCCATGGCGTTCTTGAGCTGACGAACATTACCGGGCCAGGCGTATTCCCCCATGATTTTCAGGGTTTGCGGAGCCAATCGCAAAGGTCCGCGTTTGAGTTCCGTGGCAAAGCGGGTCAGGAAGGCATCACCGAGTAGCTGGACATCCTCCGGGCGTTCCCGCAGGGGCGGAACGCGCAGACTGATGACGTTCAAGCGGTAGTAGAGGTCCTCCCGGAACCGGCCCGCGGCGACCTCGGCCGCCAGATCCTTGTTGGTGGCGGCCAGGATACGGCAATCGACACGAATGGTCTGGTTGCCCCCCACGCGTTCGAATTCCCCGGCTTCGAGAAAATGCAGGAGTTTGGTCTGGAGGTTGTCACTGATATCGCCGATCTCGTCCAGGAAAGCCGTCCCGGCCGCAGCGGCCTCGAGGCGGCCCGGTTTGCGGGTCTGGGCTCCGGTGAAGGCTCCTCTTTCGTGCCCAAACAGGGTGGACTCGATCAGGTCATTGGAAATGGCCACGCAGTTGACGTAGACGAAGGGACCGTCCCGGCGGGGACTGCGCGAATGAATGTATTCGGCGACCACCTGTTTGCCGCTACCGCTTTCTCCGCTGATGATGACCGTGGTTTCGGCAGCCGCCACGCGGTCGGCGACCGCGAGCACCTCTTTCATCGCCGGGGCGGCGGCCAGCACCTGGCAGCCGGACCTTTCGGCCAGAGCGTCCAGAGACAAGCGAACCTTCCTGCGTTCCACCGCCTTCTTGACAATCTGTTCGAGAAGATCGAAGTCCGCCGGCTTGGTCAGGAAATCGTCGGCGCCACCCTGAAGCGCCCGGACGATCTTGTCCACCGATCCGTGGGCCGACAAGACGACCACGTCGGCCGGATAGCCGTCGGCGCGAAGCTTGGCCAGGACCTCGAAGCCGTCCATGACGGGCATCGACAGATCCAGCAGGATCAGGTCGAAGGTGTTCTGCGCCGCCGTGGCCAGGGCCTCGCGTCCATCGGCTGCCACCGAAACCTCGCAGCCCCAGAATTCGAAACGATCCTTGAGGGCCCGGCGCAGAGACTGGTCGTCATCAACGATCAACACCTTGCCAATGAGGCCGGTCATGGTGGTCCCCCAATCTGATTTTCGGACTTTTTCAGTTCGATGGTGAACACCGCACCCCCCTCGGGGTGATCGTTGCCTTCGATCGTCCCGCCCATCAACACAACATACTCCCGGGCGATGGTAAGGCCCAATCCGTAACCCCCGCGCTCGCCATCCGGATTTGGCGCTCCTTGCACAAATCGTCCAAAGGGATCGGCCAGGTTTTTGAGACCTGGTCCCTGGTCGCGAACGGTGATCAGGATTCTGTCCGCCAGAGTCTTCTCGGTGGCGACGGTGACCGTTCCTTCGCGGGGTGAATATCTGACAGCGTTTTCCAGGAGATTGACCAGGACCTCGGCCAGCTTGTCATCATTGGCCAGCACCGGATCCGAATCCGCCAACCCCGTGTCAAGGGTCACCCCCCGAGCTTCAGCCAACGGTTTGACCGTGCCTATGGCCCTGAAGATGGGCAATGATGGGTCCAGGGGACCACAGGCCACCTCCACCTTGGACTTTTCCAGACGGCTGATATCCAGCAGACTCGTCACCAGGCCCGCCAGGTGGTCCACCGCATCCCGGATGGAAGACAGATATTCCTTCTGCTTTTGATTGAGTTCTCCGGCCAGGCCGTCGTCGAGATTCCGGATCGACCATCCCATCGAGGTTACCGGTGTCCGCAGGTCATGGGCGACGCGGGAAAGGAAATCGTCTTTCAGCCGGGACAGTTCATCCAGCTGACGTCTTTTTCTCAGCTCACCGGCGGCCGTTCGGGCCAGGAGCATCTGTTCCAGGCGACGGGCGGCCAGTTCGGCGGCGCGCTCCAGAAAATCCAGGTCGCCGGCGAGAAAAAGGCGGCCGGTCAGCTTCGGGCGCAGGAAGACAGCACCGTGGGACCGGTTATTGGTAGTCAGGGGCATGACAGCGATGAATCCAGCCTCCGTCAACAGAGGGGGCATGGGTTCTCGATGGCTACCAACCTCGGCCCAAACCTCGGCTGCACACAGGAAGGAAGCAGGCGGCCGGTCGCCCGTGGATTGCTGGAGCCACCAGTTTTCGACCCCCGCCAGATCTCCCTGACCAGCGGCCATGATCTCGGCACCCTCAACGACCAGGACCGCCCCCGGTTCGAGGTGAAGGGTAGCCTCGACTTCGCCCAGGAGAATTTCCACGAGATCCTGGGGATCGGTCGCCGTGTCCAGAGCGGCCTGGTAATCGCCCACAGCGTCGGCCATTTCGCGCTCGATCTTGAAAAAGGTCCGGTCCACTCCCCGACCGATTATCATGTGCAGAGGCCGAAACAGAATGCCCGCCAGCAGACCGCATGACATGACGACCAGGCGCCACCACCAGGGCCAGGGATCGGACCAGGAAGGTCCCAGCAGCAAAACCGGCAAGACCACCACCGCCGTCAATACCGCCGCCAGAAAACCGTAGATCAAACCCCGCCGCAGGATGATGTCGATATCCAGGAACCGGTACCGCACCACCGCGAAGACAAACGCGGTTGGAACGGCCAACTCCAGAATGCGATCGACATAGGCAGGCAACAGGGCCGGCGCACCGAAAAGGTTGGGCAGGGTGCGAAGAAAAACATAAGGGGCCGATCCGATCAAAAAACCCAGGATCAACCAGCGCCCCTGCTGACGCTGTCGGGCATCGGCGAGTCGGCTGGCCCTCCTGACCAGAACCGAGAATCCTGCGACAACCTGGAGAACCATCAGCCCGTCGGCCACCACCTGGGGCGGGGCCAACCGAGCCCAGGCAGCCGGCCCCGGATTCCGAAAATACCCCAGAAAAACCGTCGCCTGCCAGATGACCAGAACGGTCGCGATCAGGTAGAGAAAAACCGGAAGCCACGGACGTCGAACCAGGGGAGCCGCCGGGGAAGGAAAAGCCAGACTCAGGTGCAGGAAGGTCGCCGGCAAAAACGCCAGGCTGGCCAGTTGCAACAGGGGACGGAGAAAGGCAAAACCAAGGGGCCAAGACTGGCCGAAGACACCTCCGACCAGAACCCCCGTGCCGTAAAGAAGGGAGATCCAGAAAAAAAGATGCACGGCCGGTTGGTTGACCCGGGGAGCAAAAACCAGCGCGGCCACGGACCAGAAAAATAGTCCGCTGATCAAGGTCACCAGCAGATAGGGCCGGCTGTAGGCCGGGACCAGGATCACCTTCGCGGCAGGGAATTCCGTTTCCCCAGCACCGGAAGCGACGAGGATTTCCTGTTCGACCGCATGGCTTTCGGCCTGGAAGCGAGCCTGATCCTCGGAACCGACCTTGACACATTCGACCCGCACCGGCCAAGTCAGGCCGGAAAGATCCAGGTCCGGAGGAAACGCCGCCAGCCGCGCCTGGTGGACGTAGGCCCACAGACCCAGCCCCAGGGCCAGAACCGCCACCAAGCGGAACATCAATGGCTTCGATATTCGGATGGGTCCCCCATTTCAGACCACCCCCAGCACAGAACAGGCCGGGGCTGTTGCCCCTTGAATCTACACCAAACTGGGGGCCGTTGACCAGGGATCTGACCAAACCAAGAAAAAGGGCCCACCCCCTGGTAGGCCCTCGTCCCTTGAAGTTGGGTTTTAAGGATTATACCTGCACGAACTTGGCCGCGGGCACACCGCAGATCGGGCAGTTGTCCGGCGCCTTGCCGAATTCGATGTAACCGCACACCGGGCAGAGATAAAAATCCACCTCGGTCAGGTCCTCACCATTTTTGGCCGCTTCCAGGGCCAGGGTGTAGAGTTTGGCGTGCACCTGCTCGGCTTCCACGGCGAACTTGAACATGCGCTTGGCCTTGTGACCTTCGGCCTCGGCGGTTTCAAGCATGGGCGGGTACATTTCGGTGAACTCGAAGGTCTCGCCTTCGATGGCGCCCTGCAGATTTTCCACCGTGCCGCCGATTCCTTCGAGAGCCTTGAGGTGACCCTCGGCATGAATCTTCTCGGCCTGGGCGGTGGTGCGGAACAGGCGGGCGATGTTGGGCTTGCCGTCCTTTTCCGCCGCCTTGGCAAACGCGCTGTACTTCTGGAACGCCTGGCTTTCACCGGCGAAGGCTTCTTTCAGGTTTTCAATCGTGTTCGGCATGTCGTTTCCTCCACGGGTTGAGGGTTATTGGGGATCATGAGCGGCCAGACGACAGCCCATGGCAATGGACAGGAACTTGGTTTCTTCGCTGTCGGCGCGGCTGGTCAGGACGCAGGGTGCGCTGGTTCCCACCACCGCGGCGGCCAAGCGTCCGCCCGCCAGCAGGGTCGAGCTCTTGTAGAAAACGTTGCCCGTTTCGATGTTCGGAAAAATCAGGATATCGGCGCTGCCGCCCACGGGCGATTCCAGACCCTTGATGGCGCAGGCCTCCGGCGACAGGGCCACGTCCAGGGCCAACGGACCGGCCACTATCGCCCCGGTGATTTCCCCACGCGCGGCCATGGCCGCGATCTCGGCCGCATGGACGGTGGCCTTCATCTTGGGACTTACTTTTTCGGTGGCGGCGATCAGTGCGGCGCGGGGTTCGGCGATCCCGAAGCTGTGCGCCACGGCAATGCAGTATTCCAGGATCTGAACCTTGGTCGGCAGGTCCGGGGCCGGGATGATGGCCACGTCGGCGACAAACAGCAGCTTGCCATGCCGTTTCAGATAGGCCGGAATTTCCAGGACGGTCACGTGGGTCAGGATCCGGCCCTCGGGCAACAGGCCGGTTTCCTTGTCCAAGATTTGCTTCATGTAGTCCGAGGTAGCGATCAGACCCTTCATCAGCACGTCGGCTTCGCCGGACCGAACCATGGCGACGGCCTTTTTACCCGCGGCCACGGGATCGGGTTCCTCCACGATGTCAAAGCTTCCCGCCACCAGCCCCGCTTCATCGCAAAGCCTGCCGATGCGCTCACCATCCCCCACGAGGGTCACCTTGGCGATGCCCTCGGCCACCGCCCTGGCCGCCGCGCCGATCGTGTTGGGATCATGGCCCGCCGCCACGGCCACCCGGCGGCTGGCTTGGTCCTGCAGGTCGCGGATGAGCTGATCGAGGCTGCGGATCGGATTCATTGTCTTTCCCATTTCTTGGCGACTACGTCATGATTCCTGCTGCGGATCGTAATTGCGGGCCTCTTCCTTGCCGTTGAGCACCCGCAGGGCACCCTTGACCAGGGCCCGCATCTCGTTTTCTCCCGGATAGGAGGTCACGCCACAGGCCAGAGCCTGAACCCCGGTTGTGATGTCGGCCACCAGTTTTTCGCTGCGGGCCAGCCCACCGGTCAGCAAGATCCGGTCGACAGCCTCCCCGTTGAAAGCCGGCAGCAAGGCGGTGATATTCTTGCAGATCTGATAGACCATGGCCTCGTAGACCTCGCAGGCGTCGGGTTCACCGTCGGAGACCCTCTGCTCTACTTCCCGGAAATCGGACGTGCCCAAAAGGTCGATCAATCCGCCCCGGCCCTTGTTCAGTTTGAGCAGTTCCTCGAGGGTGTACTGGCCACTGAAACAAAGGCGGATCAGCTGCCCAGTGGGTTCGGACCCGGACCGCTGGGGACTGAAGGGGCCTTCTCCGTCCAGTCCGTTGTTCACGTCGATGTAGCGGCCCTTGGCGTGGGCGCCGATCGTGATACCGCCCCCCATGTGGCAGACGATCAGATTCAGGTACTCGTAGAAGGTCTCGTTTTCCTCGGCGTAGCGGCGGGCGGTGGAAATCTGGTTCAAGGCGTGCGAGATCACCCGGCGACGCAGAGCCTTCATGCCCGTGATCTTGGTTCTGACCGGAGCTTCGTCCACCACCACCGGATCGACGATGAACGCCGCCTTGCCCGAATCCTTCACCAGTTCACGGGCGATCAGGGCGCCCAGGTTCGAGGCGTGATCGCTGCCCGTTCCGGAAAGCAGATCCTCGCGCATGCGATCGTTAACATCGTAGGTACCGTGGGGGATCGGCTGCAACAGACCGCCCCGACCCGAAACTGCGTCAATATCTTCCACGGTGATTCCATGGTTGCCGAGGGTCGACAGGATCACGTTCTTGCGCATGCCGTACTGCTCGACAATGCGTTTACCTTCGTAGGGTTCCAGTTCGGCGGACGAATGCTGGATCTCCTGGGAGAAACGTTCCAGCTCGCCCTCGTACACCGCGATCTTGGTCGAGGTCGAACCGGGGTTGATGGCCAGGATCCGGTGGCGGGGAAAGAAGGTATCCTTCGGCGTCCGGGACCAGTGCTTGAACCGGTGCAGGCGCAGGACGCAGGCCTTGACGCCGAGGACCGCGTCTTCGGCGGTGCTGTCCATGGGAAGATCCACGCCCTGGAAACGGATGCCGAACATGACGCTGAACTTCTTGGCGTCCGGATAACGTGTGGCGTAGAGGTGGAACAGCAGGTTGCCGGTATCGAGATTGGGCACGATCAGGACATTGGTGCCGCCCACGAAGGATTTTTCCTGGCCCTTGCGGTACAGGTGGGCGCTGCGGCGGGAAATCGCCACGCTGATCTTGACCTCGCCCTCGATATTGATGGTGCTGTACCGGTGGCCGCGCTTGATGCGGTCGGCCAGGATTTCGGGCACCAGGGCACTGGCCCGTCGTACCAGATCGGGACTCGGCCCCTCGTCCGAACCCTTGTTGGAATAGGACACCATGGCGCCGTTGATGGTCGGCAGCACCGCCTCGGGGAACAGATCCCGGGCCACGGCGCAGGTTCCGACGGCCACGTTGGCCAGGACCTCGGCGTTCATGGTGGCGTTCGACCCCACGTCCCCCACCACCAAGATGTTGTGGGGAAAGATGTCCGCAGGGTGACTGTCCGGCAGCACGATGACCCCGGCCTCGGAAAGCACTTCCTGCTTGGCCAGCAGCCGGCACATGGGCCGGAAGTATTCCCTGGGTTCATGGGTAATGCCCCCCACGACGATGTCCGCATGTCCCTGCCTGACGGACATGATGCCGAACTGGGCGGGGTCCCTCATCATCTTAAGGGCATCGTGAAAATTTTCGCATCGCCTGATGGAGCGTGGTAGTTCGGTACAGGCCCGCGCGAATTCTTCCGCCAGGTCCGTCCGCTCTGCGGGGTCGACAAAGGTGCTTTCGGAAAGGGCGAATTCGATGCGGGTGGAATCCATATGACCGAGATCCCGGTGGATGACTTCCTTGACCGCCTTTTCGGACGCCAGGAAAACCGGGCGGACGAAACGGGGCAGGTAACAGGCAGCCTCGATGATGCGTGGGTCGGTGGGTTCGGTGAAGACCACGGCGGGCTTGTTGTTCATGACCGCCAGGATCTGTTTGTCCAGAGACCCTTGGATATCGTACATTGGAATTCTCCCGGGGGCCGGTCGCCGCGAGAGGCGGCCCCAGCAGACTTTGGCGGTCCCGAATGGCCGATGGGCGCCCTCGGCTGACCGTTGGTGCGGTCGATAATTCTTTAACGGGTAAATTGGTCAGAAACAACCCCGTTGGCAAGGAAGCCGTATGAGCTCATCCAGCAGAAACTCACCCGGCCAGAACCTGGCCGATCTGATTGCCGCCGGTCGGGGAAAAATCCGCTCCTGGCGGCCTGATTTCCGCGGGCGTTGGCTTCTCGTCGATGTGGCCACCCAGCGCCTGTTCCTGCTGACCGAGACCCGGAAGGCGGCCGATTGGCCCGTATCTACCTCGGCGGCGGGTCTGGACAACCGGCAGGATTCCGGCGGAACCCCTCCGGGGCTGCATCTGGTCCACCGGAAGATCGGCACGGACGCCGAGCCGGGCATGATATTCGTCAGCCGCAAGCCCACGGGCATCCTGTGGCGCAAGGACTCGATCCCGCCCACCGAAACCCAGCAGGACGATCTTATCCTGACGCGCATCCTTGCCCTGGACGGACTGGAAGAGGGCCTCAACCTGGGCCCGGGCATCGACAGCAAACAGCGTTACATCTACATCCACGGCACCAACCACGAGCAGGCGATCGGTTCGCCGGTATCAGGGGGCTGCGTGCGGATGACCAACGACCACGTCACCGAACTTTTTGATCTGGTACAGGAGGGAGATCCCGTTGTCATCCTCTGACAATCCTGATATTGGCTCCGGCCCGGAGACCTGGCTGCATTTCGCCGGTGTCGGCGGCAGCGGCATGAGCGGCCTGGCCCAGTTCCACGCCCTGACCGGCGGAACGGTCACCGGCAGCGACCGGGCTTTTGATCAGGAAGAGCGGCAGGACATCCGTTCGCGGCTGGAAGATCTCGGCATCGGGATCCTGCCCCAGGACGGGCGGTTTTTGACCGCAGGCCAACCGGGCGGGATCTGCGCCGGAAAAACCTGTACCGCCGTGGTGGTCAGCACCGCCGTTGAGGATCGCGTGCCCGACATCGCGGCCGCCAGGGAAAATGGGATTCCCGTTTGGCACCGCTCCGAACTGCTGGCCAGGTATGTCGCCGAACATCGTACCATCGCCGTTTCGGGCACCAGCGGAAAATCAACCGTCACGGCCATGGTTTACACCATCCTCGAGGCCTGCGGCCAAAACCCCGGCCTTTTGACGGGCGGCCCATTGGCTGCCCTGGTAAACGAGGGGCGGCTCGGCAACGCCTGGGCTCCCAGCCCGCCGCCGGATCAGGGCCGGCCTTTCCTGGTCATCGAGGCGGACGAGAGCGACGGCAGCCTGGTCCGCTATCATCCCTGGGCCGGTATCATTCTCAACCTCGGGCTGGACCACAAGGAGCCCGCCGAAGTCATGGCCATGTTCCAGACCTTCAAGGAAAATGTCGGCGGCCCCCTGGTGATCGCGGCCGAGGCAAATCTCGCGACCTTGGCCAATGGAGCCGAACTTTTCGGGATCGGTGACGGCGACCGGCCCGGCACCTGGGCCCAGGAAGTTGAACTCCGGCCCAACGGATCCGATTTCCTGGTGGAAGGCGTGACGTTTCACTTACCGGTGCCTGGCCTTTACAACGTGAAAAACGCCGTTGCCGCCATCGCTGTGTGCCGGTCGTGTGGGATCGCTGTAGAACAAATGGTGCCGGCCCTGGCCGGTTTCGCGGGCGTGGCGCGGCGGTTCGTCAGCGTCGGTTCGGCCGCCGGGGTCGAGGTAATCGATGATTTCGCCCACAACCCGGACAAGATCGCCGCCGCGGTGACCGCCGCCCACGATCGCGTGACCCGGGCGCAGGGCCGCGTCCTGGCGGTATTCCAGCCCCACGGTTTCGGCCCGACCCGTTTCCTGCGCGATGCCCTGGTGGAAACCTTCGCTGCGGAACTGGGTCCGAACGACGTCTTGTGGCTTCCGGAAATCTACTTTGCCGGAGGAACCGTAACCCGGGATATCTCGTCCCGGGATCTCGTCGAAGAGATCAATCACCGCGGGCGCAACGCCCGGTTCCTGGCGGAGCGCGATGAACTGCCCGCCGTCATCGCGGCAGAAGCCCGGCCGGGCGATCTAGTGCTGGTCATGGGGGCACGCGACCCGTCTTTGACGGAGTTTTGTCGGGTGATTCTGGGGGAACTGGGAAAGAAGGCGGGCTAGTCGTCGCTGTCAGGTGATCCTTTTCCGGGACCTCCTGTCGTTGGTAACGGAAGCAGTCTCCGCGTTTCGACGGTCGACGAAGAGGTTGCTCCCGGATATTGATTTGGCCTGGTGTTTCACCTCGGCGCAAACCTCCGCCACTTCGACGTAACGGGTGAACCAGTAGTCGCGAAGATTCATGCCTCCCATGGAAATCGATACGATGGGAAAGCGGCCAACGTTGCCCCGACGATCGACCGAGGCGATATGCCCCTGCTCTCGATCCGTGTCGTCGTAAAAGGATGGCGCCCCCTCGTCGAAGCTCCGGACGACTTCCGCCCCGAACTCGTCCATCTTGTCCGCGGGCAGCATCACCACGAAATCATCCCCGCCGATGTGGCCGAGGAATCCCTGGCCATCGCAGATCTTCCGCAGGGCGGTGTGCAGGATTTCCGCGTTGAAGATGAGCACGTCATCTCCGATGATGAACCCATAGGCGTCGTTGAAGGCCTTGAAGTTGTCCAGGTCGGTGTGGATGATCCCCACGTCCCGGTTTTCTTCGATAGCCTCTTGAATGGCCTTCTGGATGGAGTTGTTTCCCGGAAGCCGGGTCAAGGGATTCGCATCGATGGCAATGGCCTGCATCTCGGCGTTCTGGCGCACCAGCTGGTAGAGCTGGACCTGGGTGCGCACCCGCGAAAGGAATTCGCTCAGGTGGCAGGGCTTGACGATGTAGTCGATCCCACCGGCCAGATAACCCTTGTCGATGTTCTCCGGCGATCGGCTGTCCGTCACGAAGATGACCGGGACGTTCCGCCAGGTTGAATTCTGTTTGAGGCGCCGACAAAGTTCGTACCCGTCCATGGATTGCATGTCGGTGTCAATGAGGAACAGGTCGGGGATCATGGATTCGAGGATCATGAGCGTATCCTCACCACCTCGGGCGCAGAAAACCTCGTAACCCTGGTTGCGCAGGGTGGTGGCGTGAATCCTCAGATCCTGGAGGGATTCATCGACGATCAGGATTTTTGGCTTGCCCGCGACCAAGATCGATTACACCCCGTAAGTTACGGCCAATTCACGGACTACCTCCTCGCCGAGGTGGTCCGAACACACGTGTTGCAAGGTCTCTATAATTGGTTATCGTTAACTGGCGTAGGAAATTAACCAAAAAGTGCGGGTATTTCATGCCGGGCAAGATTCTTCATCTTCTGTCGCAGCGACCTTCACGCACCGGTAGCGGCATCACCCTGGACTCGGTGGTGCGCCTGGCGGGCCGGTCCGGTTGGGTCCAGCAGGCCGCAGTCGGGGTGCCTACCAGTGAAACCAACCCGGTTCTTGGGGACCTGAAGGCCGAAATAATCCGCCCGGTCTTTTTTGCCGGAAGTGGGGCGCAGACCCCGGATCTCGATTTCCCGGTGCCCGGGATGAGTGATGTCATGCCCTACACCAGTTCGGTCTGGTCCACTCTGGAAACCGAGCAGCTGACACAATACCGGACTGCCTGGCGCGATCATCTTTCCCGGTTGGTGGACGACTTCGAACCGGACCTGATCCACTCGAACCATATCTGGCTGCTGTCATCTCTGATCAAGGACGTCGCTCCCGAAATTCCGGCCGTGGCCACCTGCCACGCCACCGGACTTCGTCAGATGGAGCTTTGCCCCCATCTGAAAGAAGAGGTCATCGCCGGTTGCCGTCGGATCGACCGCTTCTGCGTCCTGCGCCGGGACCACCGGGAGCAACTGGGCGCCGCCCTGGACATTCCTCTGGACCGGATCTGCGTCACCGGCGCCGGCTACCGGGAGGAACTTTTTTATCCCGGGCCGCCTTCCGCTTCGCATTCCGTTTCGTCAAGCGGGGAACTTTTGTATATCGGGAAATACAGCGCCGCCAAAGGACTGCCCTGGCTGCTGGACGCCGTGGAAAATCTGTCGGCGATTCATCCCGAATTGCGGCTGCACGTCGCCGGCAGCGGAGCCGGGCCAGAAGCTGACCGGTTGCGGCGCCGCATGGAGGCCCTGTCGCCGACGGTCATCCTGCACGGCCAGATCGGCCAGGCGGAACTCGCCGACCTGATGCGTCGGTGCTCGGTCTGCGTTCTGCCTTCTTTTTACGAAGGCGTGCCCCTGGTGCTGGTCGAAGCGGCCGCCTGCGGTTGCCGGATCGTGGCTACCGCCCTGCCCGGGGTCATTGAACAGATCGCGCCTTTCCTTGATGATCGGCTGGACCTTGTGCCGCTACCCCGGCTGGCGGAAATCGACCGACCGGTCCCTGAAGACCTGCCGCGCTTCACCGCCGACCTGACCAAAGCCTTGGAAAGGACCTTGTCCGCAAGTTCCGCCACCCCTGCCGATCTGGGTCACTTCACCTGGAGTTCTGTTTTTTCGAGGGTGGAAAAAATCTGGCGAGGACTGATCTGAACCGGGCAGGGCGCGCCCCCTGACCGAGGGCGCGCCTATGCAGGAAGATCCCTAGTCCGTG
>RCNF010000760.1_pt1 | contig 16749 bp, 18 predicted proteins | sample 2041311 | NCBI WGS metagenome assembly RCNF01 (sample SAMN09708228, study PRJNA481090) | Marine sediment metagenome, whole genome shotgun sequencing project. | biome: marine sediment; feature: ocean; material: sediment; isolation source: Sewage treatment plant 2 marine sediment (STP2) ... | reverse complement strand
GGTAGGGCGATCGGTCAGCACCTGGAAAGTCATCGGCTGCTGATGCGCAGCACCATGGATGGCCGCAGACGACAGCAAGCCCACGTAGTACGGCTGTTCGAGAAAGCGCATCAACTCATGGATGAACCAGCTGGCTGGCGGGCAACCTGCCGAGCGGTACTCGACCGGGACTACCACGTAGAATCCTCGCCTGGGGCTAACCACGCGACCTCGCAGCTTCAGCCGGCGAAGTGCTGCCTGGATGCCAATCTCGGAACGGTCGTGCGCCCTTTCAACGTCGGCTCTTGTAAACGTGTACAGGCCCCCTGCTTGAAGATCATCCACAAATGAACCTACTGATTTTTTTTCAACGCTCCTCGTTTGTTTTTTGCATTTAGTCTTCTTAGCTTCGAGGCTTTCGTCGGCCTTGTTTTTTTTCTAGCTTTTCTTGTGGCAAGCGCCTGAAGAATAAAGGATTTCAGACGCAATAAAGCCTGTTCTTTATTTTTCAGCTGGCTTCGAGTTTGCTGCGACTTAATAATAAATACACCATCTTTAGTCACCCGCTGATCATTCAACGATAACAGGCGCTGCTTAACCACTACCGGCAAGCTGGAAGATATAATATCAAATTTCAGGTGAATTGCTGTAGAGACCTTATTTACATTCTGCCCACCTGCCCCCTGCGAACGTACCGCAGTCATCACAATTTCGTCATCAGGAATAATTAAGTGTTTAATCCGCATTAAAAATCACTCATAATTAACCACCATTAAATATTATATAGAGTGCTTTGCACGATGCAGGTTTTTCTTCTTAGCATTTTTATACCTTAATAGCGGAAAATATGTTTTGGGCAATGCACTCTACTAATTATAATCTACAAAAGTTATCAATATAAAATAAACACCATGAAAGCAAATGAAATTAAAAAAGGCCTGGTCATCAATCAGGACAACAAAAAAATATTGATCAAAAAAGTTGTTGTACAGTCCCCTTCTTCTCGTAGCGGCAGCACCTTATACAAGGTTACCGGCAGCGATATCAGTAGTGGCCAAAAATTCGAACGTCGCTACAAAGGTGACGACGCCATTACAACTGTTGATGTATCCAGCCATTCTGTTCAATTATTATTCCACGATAACGATTCATACACTTTTATGGATAGTAAAAATTACGAGCAGTTTATGTTATCCGCTGATGCCTTAAAAGATGAAGCCGCTTTTCTTTATGATGGCCTGGAGGGTTTAAGCGCACTAATCAGCGAAGGTGAATTGCTTGGCGTCGAATTACCGACAACAATGACACTTGAAATCAGCGAATGTGCGCCAGGAATGAAAGCAGCATCTTCCTCAGCGCGAACCAAACCGGCAACATTAACCACAGGTCTCGTAATACAGGTCCCTGAGTATTTAACGCCTGGCGAAATAATCAAAATAAATACAGAAACACGTGAATTTATTTCAAGAGTTTAAATTTTCCGCACTAAAATGCCGGGAGCATTTTGAATGCACGTAAGTGCAGCCTGCAGGGCATAGCGCAGGAAAGCGTGTAGTAAATGCACGCAAATAAAAACTTTAAATTCAAAGAAAATACTCATGATGCCATTAATAATCAAATTGCGTTTTTTGCGTGCATTTGCGGAAGAATAAAATGAATCTACCCACACCAGTCATCCCGCCTCTTTCAACTGAACAACAGCGACAGGTTATTGAGCAAACGCATGTATACATAGAACAGGCAGTTGATTTATTTAATATAAAAAATAAGGCTGTAGAAATCAGCTTCAACCTGAAAGGTCGTTCTGCCGGCATGTATCGTGTCAGCCGTCATAGCACCTGGCATTTTGAGCAGGTGAAAAGAGAAATACGCTATAACTCGTTTATATTTTCAAAATATTACGATGATAATTTTAGCACCACCATACCGCATGAGGTTGCTCACTATATAAGCGATATTCTTTATGGATTAAAAAACATAAAACCACATGGTACGCAATGGAAGGCGATAATGCAGGCGTTTGGCGCAAATGCAGCCGTTACAGCCGACTATGACCTGTCAGGTATACCACTAAAGAAGCAGCCTTTATATACTTATCAATGTCGCTGTCGAGATCATCAGTTAAGCACAATAAGGCACAACAAAATAAAAAAGCGACATTACCGGTATTATTGCAATTTTTGCAAGCAGGCACTGCAATACAAACAACAGGAAGAAGCCTGCGCCTGAGATGATTTTTTAAGGAATCGCTGATTAAGTTAATTAGCTAAGTTAATTAAGAAAGAGCACAGAAACAAGCCTGGAACAATTGGACTTGATCAGGGCTTGCTAAATTATGGCTCCTCGCCATAATCAATAGTGATTTCTTCATCTGCTTTAATATCACACACTGCATACAACTCAAAACCGACAAATTCAGCATGAGGCTTAGTACTATGATTTAAATAGCGCAATAAATTTTTCCCATCACGTCCCACCCAAACATCATCATATTTCTCAATCCACAAAACATGTGAATCATTTTCGTTGACGATAGGGCCATCGTATTCACCCATATATTCGCCTTGCTTAATTTTAGCTCGTGCGAATAACCCGCTACCATGTATTCCTGATTTTTTTTTGTAAAACAACTGGTGCAATTGTTCATCTGATAACATATGTGTAACCCATGATAATTATCTATAAAAAATGTCTAACATGAAAATTTCTTAGAGACCTTTGCATGAAGCAGTATCCTTTGCTCAATATTTTATCACCAGATTAGTGCTGGTGGCCATGCTCACCGTGTACATGACCATGAGAAACTTCTTCTTCAGTTGCTTCGCGCACATCAACCACTGAAACCGAAAAATTTAAATCGACTCCCGCAAGTGCGTGATTACCATCGATTACCACTGCCTCATCTTTTACTTCAATAACCGTGACAACAACAGCGTTACCATCCGGACCTTGCGCATGAAACTGAACACCCGGTGTAATTTCATCCGCATTTTCAAACATCTCTTTTGGCACCTCCTGAATACGTTCAGGATCTTTTTCGCCATAACCCTCTTCCGGAGAAACAGACACAGAAAATTCATCGCCTGCAGACTTACCTGCCAGGGCGTTTTCCAGTCCGGGAATAATATTCATCGCACCATGTAGATACAGAAAACTGCCATCATCCGACTGGTCAATAATGTTGCCATCATTGTCTTTTAGTGTGTAGTGTAAGGTTACAACTGAGTTTTGTTCGATTTGCATGGTATATAAGATAAAGGTTGTTCAAAAGGACGTTTACATTAGCAGAAAATGTGACAGATAAAAAGAGACTACAGGCTCCAGGACTGATTGCCAAAATAAACCCTTAAAAATACCAGTATAGCGCAGACAAGTACCACGAAAAGCGTTATAGCAAGTGCGACTTTATCCATAATCGAGTTATTTTAAACCGCATACGCTTCGACAAATCACCAATATTTTATATGCCACCACCAATATAACTGGCAGCAAAGATCAAACAAAACATTATAACAATTAACACCGCTATTACTTTTGCTATATTGGTCAATATTGATTTATCACCTTCTTGCAACATCAAACACTACTCTTTCCGATAAACATGACAGGCTACTCTGCAGCAATCACAGCTTTTTAATGTAAAGTAAGAATTTATAATATCACTGATGGTCATAAGAAAATATATAGTTAACTGATATATTGAAAACAAGTGGATTTTTATGAATTTCAGCTTAATATTAAGTATGCCTGTTAACTGCTACAGCCAGAGAATTCTTAATCCCTTTCGCGGTGTGATGAACATTATATCCACCGGTGGCGCAGATGCAGTCACTATTGATGGTCGCAACTGGACACTTTACATCCACGATAATTTTGATTGCCCGACAGATGACCCGGAAGAGTTTTTCGAAATCGAGATGCCTGATATTCGTTTTGCTGACTGGAACAAAAACACAGGTTTAAAACGCTCACCGCTCATCGCCTCATATCACTACAGTGAAATCCAGGCCATTGGTCAAGCTCTGCTTGAGGCAGTACTACAATACGCCGATTTATGCCCCTATCCGTTTACAGACAAATATGAACTGTGGCTACTTGATAAAAAAACCAGCGAACCACTGGCTCTACTGGATAGCGCCTGCAAACAAACGGATCTTTACAATCCCGATAATTTAATCTGGGATGCGGGTTTACGCTGTAAACAGGAGTTTATGAAAGAATTTTCGTTGCCAGATGAACAAAGCACCAATGCAGGTGAATTCCTCAACCAGATAATTAACAGCCGCGCTGGCGAAAATCCATGCGCGCAGTGGTTTTATCGAAACCGATTCAGTTATGGCAAAGGTCTAACTGGAGTCAACCTCAACCAGCAATTAGTTGGTCGTGAATTATCTGCCCGCCTATTTCCTAAAATGCTAGTACAGGAGCAATGGCAGGATAATACTAAAGCGTCACTCGTCAAAGCATTCATTCACTGGCTATCTCCTTATTTACTGGTGCTGGATTTTTTAAGAGATACACAACGGGAAGCACTTGAGCTGACTGCAAAAAATCATGCGCTGTTAGTCGACAAAATGTTTCCACTGTATCCAAAAGTTATTAACCAGCAAGTCATCAATGCTGCGCGTGTTGAAGCAATGATGCGCAAATCAAATCAGACTAAATCTAAAGATAAAGCTGTGGAGACAATTGAATATATAGAAACACAACATTCACTTATTTGAGCAGCTCTGTGTGGAAGATGGTTTTAAGTTTTTCAACTAAATACTTACAACTATTCCCCTACATCCCATTGCCAAACTTATCATGATGTATTTCTGTGGATTCACGCATGGTTTTTAATGCAACCGCATAACCGCGCAATATACCCAGCGTCCATAAAATACGTTCTTTAAAATAACTGTCCGCATCTTCATCATTATCTTCAGCTTGCTCATTCAGTATTTTTTCTATATTTCTCAAAACCAGCTGTTCAGGGATATAACACAGGCGATTATTTTTATAACTGCTCATGCGCAATTCTGCAACCGGATAAGCGCCGCCATCAGCAGACGACAGCGTAACAATTAATGCCGGCTTATGCCCTAATTCAAACCGATTAAATAACAAAAAGAAATTTTTCAACCCTGCCGGTACCTGTCCATGCCATTCGGGCGAGACAATAACAAATGCATCACTTTCAATTAATTGCTGTTTTATCGGTGCCAGCCGTTGATTCCACTCTTCATTATCTTCCCATAATGTTTGATCCCATAATGGTAAAGGGTTGTCGGCCAGGGTAAAAACCCAGGGCTCTATGTCATCAAATTCATTAGCTAGTGTTTGCTCAAGATGACGCGCAACTTTTTCACTTTGTGATGGGTTGCGGTGACTGCCGCTGATAATACTTATTTTCATAATTTTTAACCTGTAAATAGGAATAACTTATTTAGCTATAAAAGACACGACGATTATTTTCCGCAAATGCACGCAAATTAACGCTATTAAAATTATTTTAAGTTTAAAACATTTGCGTTTATTTGCGTGCATTTGCGGAATACTATTTTTTATTTCATCACACAACCAACACAGGTTCATGTAATCTGGATAGTTGCTCTCTTAACTCCAGCACATGCTCTTCCCAATACTGATTGGTATTAAACCATGGAAAGGCTAAAGGAAAAGCCGGATCATTCCAGCGCCTGGCCAGCCATGCTGCGTAATGCATCATACGTAAACTACGTAACGCCTCAATTAAATTCAATTCTTTTAAATCCAGGCTGGCGAATTCTTCATAACCTTCCAGCAAATCACACAGCTGCTCTGTCATCTCCTGGCGCTCGCCGGATAACAACATCCATAAATCCTGTATTGCCGGTCCATTACAGCAATCATCAAGGTCAACAAAATGCGGGCCGTCATCCGTCCATAAAACATTACTGCGATGGCAATCACCATGCAATCGACTACTTTGGTAACTGCCACATCGATCAAAAGCCGCCTGAATCTCTATTATCAAATCATCGGCCAGTGTCTGATAAGCCAGCTCAAGATAGCCGGGGATAAATCCAGACTCCTGTAAATAGGCGACTGAGTCATTGCCCATCCTTTTAATTTCTATCTTGTGGCGATAATTAAAAACTGAAGATCGACCCACATTATGAATTCGTGCAATAAACCGTCCCATCCAGTTCAGGTCATCTCGAGATTCAAGATCCGGCCATCGACCGCCGCGCAAAGGGTATAAGGAAAAACGATAGCCCTCATACTCAAACAGAGACTCTCCTTCTATAAATATGGGCGCAACCACGGGGATTTCCTGCTCGACTAACTCCTGAGCGAATTGATGCTCCTCATGTATTGCCTGATTACTCCAGCGGCCAGGACGATAAAACTTGGCTATGATGGCGCCGCCCTGTTCCAGCTCGCAGCGGTATACGCGATTTTCATAACTGTTTAATGCAAGCAAACGACCACTGGTTTCATAGCCCAAAGACTCGACTGCATCCAGTGTAGTCTCAGGCATTAAGTCGGTATAATCCTGTTTTAATATATTTTTATCTTGCATCATTCAAACTTACATCAAAGATGACAGCTACTATGGAGAAAGCCGTATTAAACAAGCCTGCACCGCAGCCTGAAATCGAGTGCTGGGTGCAGGGGCATGAACCTGCAATTAGCGAACTAACCGGCCAGGTTATTCTTATTGAAGTTATTCAGGTTAATTGCACCGGCTGTATCGTGCACGCGCTGCCTGAAGCCATCAGCTTACACGAAAGGTATGCATCACAGGGCTTAAAGGTATTTGCAATAGCCACGGCATTTGAACACTTCGAGCATAATACATTGAATATGCTGCAACGTCTTCTATCAAGCGGAGAATTACAGGGGGATCCATTATTTCAACTGAACAAGGCGGGCTTTCTTGAAGATAACAAACTACCCTACTCCATACCTTTCAGCGTTGCTATGGACAAACTGGTAAAAAACAAAACATCGGTAAATGAAGAAGCTATCAAGCAGTTTATTTTAAGCCAGATTCCTGATTTTTTTCAGGGCACATTAAGTGAAAAAGACAAACAGTCGATTTATCAACAGGCTGAATCCTACCTGAACACTAAAACATATAATGCCCTCACCTTTGAGACGTATCAACTACAGGGCACGCCATCAAGCATACTGATTGATAAAAAAGGAATCCTCAGGCAGGTATCGTTTGCTGCGGTGAATCAGCTGGAAGAAAATATAAAAGCGCTATTAAAAGAAGAATGTTGCCGCAAATAACACGAAGATCACGAAAAATAAGTTTAAATCAGGATATTTTTCGGTCTTTATACCCCAGTGGCATTTGTCGCTTCGCCAGCTCAGTCTTTCGCGGCGAAACAGCCTTAAATCTTCCATTAAAAAGCTATTTAGTAATCCAGCTAAATAAGCATTATAATTCGTTTCATCTTTATTAACTAAAAATCATCATGATAGAAAGCATCGCAGAAAAGTTCCTCTATGCCAGCCGCTGGTTGCTGGCACCGATATATCTGGGCCTCAGTTTTGGCCTGCTGCTGCTAGGCCTTAAATTCTTTCAGGAAGTAATCCATGTATTACCGCTGGTTTTTTCGACCAAAGAAGCTGACCTGGTACTGCTTATATTGAGCCTGATTGACCTGTCACTGGTTGGCGGGCTGCTCGTCATGGTGATGCTCAGCGGCTATGAAAACTTTGTTTCCAACATCGATTTGGACCATGGCAAGGAAAAACTAAGCTGGCTGGGCAAAATGGATGCCGGTTCGCTGAAGCAAAAAGTCGCCGCCTCTATTGTAGCCATCTCCTCGATCCACCTGTTACAGAAATTCATGAATGCAGAATTGATCGACAATGACAAATTGATGTGGTATGTCATCATCCATCTAACCTTTGTTGTATCCGCTATCGGTATGGCTTATGTTGATAAGATAAATAAACATTAGATGAGATCGTATTAATATGCGAGGCATAGTCCCACCGGATCCGGAATCTTCAGTATCAAACCTTGAATATGCTGTGGTCTACGTACCCAAACGCAGTCGCAATCGCTTTTCTGCTAACTGTGTAGAAATTAAATCATGCGCTGCTGACGCATTAGATGATGCTAACCCAGAGAATAAGCGATTTGCCGCACGGGTAAGTGGTCCATCCAGGTCATCTGAAGGACAATTTATTTATTATCTTGTTGAGTGGCTGGAGTGAATAAAGTTGTAAGTTATAAGGAGCAAGTTTAAAGTTTTTGTACTTACTACTTACTAATAAGTACGTTGATTATGCGACATGCTATTGCAGGTCCGTCAGCAGCAGGGATGCTGCTGTCGAGCTTACAGGGATGTATTTACAGCGCGACCTGCAATAGCGGGTCGCATAATTAATAACCTCATTAGTAAAACTTACAACTTTATTCACTAAGCCACATCCAGGTAATCTTCTCCCATCACGTAACCCGCCTCATCAAGATACTGCCTGCAAAAATCACGAGCACCGTGATTACGCACATAGTTTAAAACAAACGGTTTTTTTTCCTGCTTCATTAGCCAGTCAGGAAAAAATGTTTTTACGCCGTGATAATCATTTCCCACTTTTTTACGATCAATATCAAGCCATGCAACAGGATCTATTCCCTGGTCAATCAAATACTGTGTCCGCTGTCTTGTTTTTCGGCCAGCACCCCAGAAAACAATTTTTCGGTTTTGCAGACGTTTATCTTTAACCAGGTATTCAGCGCGAAGTTGTTCGAATGCCGCCTCGGAATATCGACTTGAAGTTCGCGATAACCGACTATCTGACTCCCGCCAGTCAACTAAAACCTCATCCAGCTTCATCATAGATTCGCCCGCATGAAACAGTCTTAACCATAATTCATAATCTTCCGGAAACTCACCGTCCCTGTAGGCACCGAGCTCAGTTACACGTCTTTTACGAAACATGACGGAAGGATGCGCAAAGGGTGATTCGATATAAATCTGATTTTGAATATCCTGCCTGGTTAAACAGGCATTTTGCCAGCGCATATACTCGATGTATCCACGCTTAATAATTTTTTCGGGAAACTTTCTCGCCTGTGTTGCACACAGGGTGATATCAGGCTCATTACTTAAAACATCAAACTGCTTTTCAAGACGCTGCGCATACATCACATCATCTGCGTCCATACGCGCAACAAAGTCTGACTGGCACAGTTTAAGCCCGCAATTTAATGCCGGCACTATGCCTTTGTACTGGTTATCAACAACATGAATACGCGAATCATGATAAGACCGCAGGATCTCTACTGATCTATCAGTAGAAAAATCATTCACGGCAATAATCTCAAAATTTTGTAAGGTCTGCAGAAAAATACTGTCCAGACATTCCGCTAACGTTTCCTCTGCATTAAACACCGGCATCAATATACTAACGTTTAATGTCATTGTTTTTCAGATAGCTCATCCAGACTATCCTGTGCTATCTCTCTGACTTCCTCACTTTCATCCGACAATAATCGCTCGATCAAAGGGATCAGAGAAACGTCTCTGGTTAATGACAGATAATGACAGGCATCACCCCGAATCCGCGCATCCTTGCTGGATAAATAGTCAATTAATCGGGGTATTACTGCTTTAAATTCAACTGATTCAGCCATGTCTTCGATTAATACCCCCACACCCAGGCGCACATTAATTTTTGCTTCCGGGTCAGCCATCATCTCGATTATAGTTTCCAACGCCTGTGGATATGATTCAAGCAGCCTGCTGGCATACTCAAGCTTGCCTTCAGACAATACTTCGTCAAGATAAGTTTTGAAACCTGCCGAGCTCGAACTCCGCTCTATCCATAACAACATTTCCTGTTTTGAACGTGAACCGAGCAACTCAAAGGGACCTATCCGCAACCAGGGAACACTACGCACACCGAGTCGCACAGCGACTTCCGGGCTGCTTTCAATGTTAACTATACGTAACTCCGCAATTTGCCCGCCTTTCATTAACTCCGTCAGCGCCTGCATCATCGGGCCGCAATACGTGCATTGTCTGCTCATAAGCATTAAAACCGCGGGTGATTCGTTTTTTTTCTGGTCTTTTGTCATATAATCTATATCATTAAATGTTTTTAAAATAACAGGCTGATAATGTACAAAAAATCCATCGCACTTTCCATACTGTTATTATTTTCTTTTACAGTTTACTCTGCAAACCCGTCAACTTCAGATGATATCGATTCCACCATCGTGTTTGATGACGCACAGCTAGAAGAAGCGCTGGCTTATCCAGACTGGTTCAAACTTTCACTGGGCGAGCTGAATGATGACCTTGCTGAAGCAAAACAAGCAGGCAAAAAGGGCATCATCACTTATTTTGGGCAAAAACGCTGTGCTTATTGTGAGCAGTTTTTCAAAACCAGCCTGTCAGACATTGATATCAAAAATTACTTACTAAAACACTACGATCTGATTGCTTTCGACATCTGGGGCATCGACGATATAACCGACACTGATGGCACAAGCTATACAGAGCGCGACCTGTCCATTCACTACAAAGCCAACTTCACCCCATCACTGGTTTTTTATAACGAAGAAGGCACTCCCGTATTTCGTTTACGTGGTTTTTATCCGCCTTACAAATTTCGCGCAGCACTGCATTACGTTACCGAAGAATTCTATAAAAAAGAAACTTTCTCTGATTATTTTGCCCGCGCCACTCCAGGAGAATATTTCCTGTTAGGCGGTTTAACAGAACGTGATTTTTTTCTTGAGCCACCATATGACCTCGAGGTTTTGCGCGAAAATCACAAACCGACGGCTGTATTTTTTGAACAGGGAAACTGCCATGCCTGCGACCTGTTGCATAGTGACCCGCTATCAAACGAGTTGAGCATTGTCGAAATCGAAAAAATGAATGTTATACAGCTTAATATGTGGGCAGATACCGCTGTTATAACACCGCAAGGTAAAAAAACGACAGCAAAAGAATGGGCCAGGTCGCTTGATCTTTTTTATGCGCCTAGTATTGTCTTTTTTGATGAAAATGGAGAAGAAATTATTCGTGTTGATTCTGTTGCACATTTTTATCGCTTATGGGGTGTAATGGACTATGTAAATCAGCAGGGTTATAAAAAAGCCAAAGATTATCAGGACTGGCGTTTAAAACAGCGTGAAGTAAGTAAATAGAGAGCTTTGCATGATGTAGATTTTTCGTCATGGCAAGGAAAAAATTGTCGAAAAAGCGCAGTTTACGCGCAGTTTGACACTTCGTGTCCCCGCATTTTGAGACCATTGTTAACGCCGCAATGGCAAAAAAGATGCTTTGTGCAAAGCTATCAAATAGGATTTCTATCAAAAATGCTTACTAATATACAGGAAATTATTGACCATCTGTTGTGGAGCATTAACCTTGACAAGGTAAATAAGTTTCAGGCATTCAGTATACAGGCACTAAGAATTTTTTATGGCACGTTCCAGGATTTAAAAAGTGGCCTGCCATCGCTTCGTGCCATGAGCCTGGTTTATACAACTTTGCTCTCAATCGTACCGCTACTCGCAGTTAGCTTTTCTGTATTAAAAGGTTTTGGTGCTCACAACCAGCTTGAACCTGCCCTGCAAAGTCTGCTAGAACCGCTAGGTGAAAAAGGATTACTAGTAAGCCATCAAATTATTTCTTTTGTAGACAATATGAAAGTCGGTGTGCTGGGCTCACTTGGCCTGTTAGTACTTATTTTTACCGTATTGTCTCTGGTAAAAAAAATCGAAAGTGCTTTTAATGCTACCTGGAATATCTCCGTCACTAGAAACATCATACAACGTTTCAGTAATTATTTAAGCGTAATATTAATTGGACCGCTGTTACTGTTTACCTCCGCCGGAATTACCGCGTCCTTTAACTCATCTGACATTGTTGATAAGTTTTCATCTATAGAACCCTTCGGTACATTACTGTTATTTTTTGGCGAACTAACACCGTATATTCTCACTACTATCTCGTTTACATTAATTTATTATCTAATCCCTAATACAAAAGTCAGGTTGAGATCAGCAGTGTACGGTGCTGTTGTTGCAACTATTCTCTGGAAAATGATTGGCACACTTTTTACCGCTTTTATTGTTAACTCCACGAATTACACGGCGATTTATTCGAGTTTCGCCATCCTGATTATTTTTATGATCTGGATATATATGAGCTGGCTGATTATATTAACCGGCGCTTCAATTTCTTACTATCATCAAAATCCTGATCTCATCAGTAATAAATCAAAAGTCATTCGATTAAGTTGTCGTCTACGTGAAAAACTTGCATTAACAGTAATGCAGCTTATCGGCAGCAGTTTCCATAACAATGAACCACAATGGACTATGCAAACACTGTCAAAAAAGACCCGTATTTCTGAACAGGCACTAATGATAATCATGCCTTCATTATCATCAGCTAAGCTGATTACATCGTCGGGAACTGACAGGCAGTACTATATCCCCAGTCAGTCGCTTGAACATATTACCATTGCCATGATTTTAGATGCTGCACGCAGTGCAGAAGAGGCACATCATCTGAGCCCGGATGATGTTGAAACCACGCCGCAGGTTGAAGACACCCTGTCGGACGTGAATAACGCCATCTATGCAGCAATAGAAAGCAAAACATTAAAAGACCTGGTTTAACCCCAGGCCATCTCTACTGTATGAGCTGAAGGTAAAAACTAATTTGTAGAAGATTCCTCCAGCCACTCGACCACTGTTTCAACCAGTGTTGCTTCATTACCATCAAAAAAATGGTTTCCCTTTATTTTAATTTGCGTGTAGTTATTATTACCGGCTTTTTTTGCAGCCGCTGCACGCGACTCGACCGAAGCAAGAATATTTTCAAGATCGTCATCACCATACAGATCAAGCACAGGCACGGTGATTTTTTCTAACGACATGATACTGTTCATGCGCGGATCTTTAGCAAAAGCAGCCATACCGATTGCCACAAAACCTTTTACATTCTGCTCGGTGGTAGACAGGTAATAGGCTGTCATCGATGAGCCCTGACTGTGGCCTATCAGTACAATGTCTGTTGAACCATGCTCTTTCAGATATTTAATGGCAGCATCTATGCGTGGTGCCACTTCGTCGTATAGCGGTGCATAATCGTTATATTCAGCTTCGTTAGACAGTACTGGCATCTGAATAGACAGTGTATTCCAGTTATGTTCGGTCAGGCCGACGCGTAGCGGTTGCACCACCTGCTGCCAGTCGGGATGGATACCGGTACCGTGCATCACGATAACAGCGCGAGCTTTATCTTCCTCGGCTTCTGTATAAATACTAAGGAAATTATTTTTTCCGTCATTAAGCCAGACGGCCTCACCATCGATAATGGCATCTACTACCTGATCGGCCCAGCGTTTCTCTTTCTCCAGGTCAGAGGCGTAAATATTAAATGATAATGTTAATAGGCTTGCAACCAGCCATGGTGTAATTAATTTCATTTTTCAACTTCAATTCTCAGTTATTAATACAATATCAAGCAGACACACAGCGCTGACAGTTTTAGTGATATTATCATCTTTAATGATGTAATCAGCAATATCAAAATTTATTATACCGATATAGAAGGACACTACCAGCGGCCGTGTCTCGTTACCAGTGTTATGATTAATAATTACACTAAGTTTACTTACAACAGTGTTATCATGAACTTAGCAAGCATGAAAGACTCAAATTGCTAAGCTCAACAGCAATAAATTTCAAGTATCAGAGATAAGCTATGGGATTACTGGATTTACCCACAAAAGAACAGGCCCTGGCCGGACGTGACACTCGCATGCCTGTGGCTGACAAACACTTTGTCAACGGTAACATTATACAACCACCCTTTTGTGAAGGCCTGCAGCAGATTATTTTTGGCTTTGGCTGTTTCTGGGGCGCGGAACGAAAATTCTGGCAGCTTGATGGTGTCTACACCACAGCGGTCGGTTACGCTGCCGGTATAACACCTAATCCAACGTATCAGGAGGTGTGTTCAGGCAAAACTGGGCATAATGAAGTTGTTCTGGTGGTGTACGATCCAAAAAAAATCAGTATCGAAAAACTACTTAAAACTTTCTGGGAGTCACACGACCCTACGCAGGGTATGCGCCAGGGCAATGATCAGGGCACGCAATACCGCTCTGGTATCTATGTATTTACCGATGCACAAAGAAAAGCAGCTGAAATATCTCGCGGTTTTTTCCAGCAGGAACTGGCAAAAAATGGGTTTGCAGCCATCACCACAGAAATTCTGGATGCGCCAACGTTTTATTACGCCGAAGATTACCACCAGCAGTATCTGGCGAAAAATCCGAATGGTTATTGTGGCCTGGGTAGTACCGGCGTGTGCTTTCCTTGAATGACTACTATCAGCAATAATTAATCAGCTAGCGACGATAGCGAGCAGCGATAACTAGTAGCGATTATTCTACTAATTGTAATGACTCCAGACTACGTTCCCTTCCAGTCCAATTACTTCGACCATAAAGTACACACTCGATACCCGGGACGCATGAATAAAAGCTTGTGCCTTGTTATCATAACAACCAAGAATTGACCATGCCTGAGTATTGTTATTAGGTTTATATCGAACTTTCCACATATTTTTTCCCAACCAGGGGCTGTCATACAAAACATCTCAGTCAGCATTACCAAACGCTATGACTGAAACGCGACATTACCTTTTTAATTAGAAAGTCATTTTGACAAAAATGTAAAGAATAGCTACGACAAATATCCACGCAACAATCTCTGTAATTATCAGCTCATGTTGTTTTGATTTTTTAGTGTTCATTTTTACTCTCTTACAAATATAATTTTTAACTATTTTTATAAGTGCAAGACACATGCCAGAAAAAAAGTTTTTTAGCACAGGTTCGATAAAGGTACAGCATAAAATAGCCCTATGCGATATAGATAGCTAATACCCATTCATACGAGCATTTCAACGGATTTCAACAATCACTTTACCGTGTTTTTTTACAATAGTAGTTTGAGTATTAGCAGAGGGATGGCTAACGAAAATGTCAGATATTAGTCAAGCTGTCATTTGCATGACAACTCAAGGCCTTCCGAATATTCCGACATAATTATATTGACGGAGTACCATGAAGCCTGTATTTGTTTAATAAACAGGGCCATAGGTGATGGCCCTTTGGTATAAGGTTAAAAATAGTAGTTAAAAATAACACAGTGAACACAGCGTTTTTTTACAGCATTATAGTGTAGAGGCAACAGGTTGCGCTGATAAACGATGTGATGTCTGATTAATATTCACACAGCAATAACGATTTGCCCGTCATCGATGTCGGTTGCTGTAAGCCCATTAACTGCAATATGGTTGGGGCAACAGCGCTTAAATCACAACCCGGACGCAAATGCCAGTTAGCCTTATCAATAATCAAACAGGGCACAGGATATAAAGTATGCTGTGTATGCGGCTCCTGTGTTACCGGATCAACCATTTCATCACAGTTACCGTGATCGGCAGTTAGTATTACAGAAAACCCAGCTTCTTTTGCAGCATCAAGTACCCGGCCTACTTCTTTATCAAGTGTTTCAACCGCTTTAATCACAGCCTCTCGAACAGCTGTGTGCCCGACCATGTCACCATTGGCAAAATTAACCATGATGAAACCATAATCAGCTGATTGCAACGCTTCGATAACTTTATCGGCAACGCCAGCCGCACTCATCTCTGGCATTAAATCGTATGTTGCAACGTCTGGTGAATTCACCATGACGTGATCTTCTCCAGCAAAGGGTTTCTTTTTACCGCCATTGAAGAAGTAGGTAACATGTGCATATTTTTCTGTTTCGGCGCAGTGCATCTGTTTGTAACCGGCGCGACTTACCACCGATGCTACGGTTGCCTGTGGTCGCTCTGGCGCATAACCGATAGGCAATAAAAATTCTGGATCGTATTCGGTTAAGCAGGTCACCAGTGCACCAGAAAAATCACCGGTGTCAAACTCATCAAAGTTATCCTGGCTTAATACGGCGGTAAGCTGACGAGAACGGTCATTACGAAAATTAAAAAAGATAACGTTATCATCCGATTTAATCAGCTCTGCATCATCAAGCACGGTTGGAATAATAAACTCGTCTGTTTCTTCATTAGCATAAGCCGCTTCAATAGCGTATCGTGCATTTTCCGCATTACGGCCTTTGCCGTTCACCATGGCCTGCCATGCAAGCTCGGTCCGATTCCAGCGGTTATCTCTATCCATTGAATAATAACGACCACAAACAGTGGCAATACTGCCGTCTGCATCTTCCAGCAAACCTTCAATATCTGATAGAAATACCAGCGCAGACATTTGTGCCGTATCACGTCCATCCGCTGTCATATGCACCACAGGTTTCACCTTATGATCAGCACATAACTTGATTAATGCTTTAAGGTGATTAATGTGACTATGCACACCACCGTTAGAAGTTAAACCAACAAGATGCAGTGGACGCTCATTGGCTGCAGCATCTTCCACTGCAGCCACTAATGCTGCATTAGTAAAAAAATCACCGTTTTCTATTTCATCATTAATCCGAACCAGGTCCTGCCTTATCACCGAACCGCTGCCCAGCGTCATATGACCTACCTCAGAGTTACCCATTTGACCATCAGGCAAACCCACCGAGCTACCGCAAGCATCCAGCGTGGTATGAGGATTTCGAGAAAAATATTCGTCTAATCGCGGTGTATCAGCTTCCTGTACCGCATTATTTATTCGACTTGGATTGACACCAAAACCGTCCAGTATAATCAGGAGGGTGGGTCTTCGGGGAAC
>RCNF010000757.1_pt1 | contig 16764 bp, 16 predicted proteins | sample 2041311 | NCBI WGS metagenome assembly RCNF01 (sample SAMN09708228, study PRJNA481090) | Marine sediment metagenome, whole genome shotgun sequencing project. | biome: marine sediment; feature: ocean; material: sediment; isolation source: Sewage treatment plant 2 marine sediment (STP2) ... | reverse complement strand
AAAACCTGGGGTCGGAAAACCTGGGGTCGGGTCTTACATCTTAACATTCGTTACTGTTGAATAAAGGAAAAATGTTTAGATGTTAGGCCCGACCCCTAATTGAAGACAATTGAATCCGCTCGGGCCCGGGAGGCGGAATCCGGGTCTATCCAGCCTCTGTTCTCGGAGATGTTTATCAGCCTGTCAAGGTAATTCTCCCAGTAATAGGGCACACTGTTGTTCCTGTAGAACCTGTGATAAAGCCGGGGACCCGGCAGAATGGAGACCAGATAAGCAACCTGCCTTGTTGAGAGATCTGCAAAATCTCTGCTGAAATAGTACTGTGCCGCTTCCCCGAAACCGAACACATCAGGTCCCATTTCGACGATGTTCGCGTAGATCTCAAGCATCCTGTTCTTGGAGAGGTATGCTTCCAGCCTCCAGGTCAGAAACACTTCCTGAATTTTCCTGGCGAAGGTTTTTTCCCTGCCGAGGAATAGGTTCCGGGCAAGCTGCATGGTTATTGTTGAACCTCCCCGTGTGAATTCACCACTTTCCATATTCGCCCTTATGGAATTCCTGATATGATACTCGCAGAAACCGTCATGATAGCGGAATGTGGCATCCTCAGCGCATTTCAGCAGCCCTTCAAAGGATGGGTGCAGGGAATCGAAAAGTATGAATCCGGGATTCGTAAGCGTGTCGAGGTATACCCTTCTTCGGCCGCCCCAGCTGTCACGCATCAGGCAGGACCCGCCGTACCTGAGCTGACCGATTGAGATGGGGCTGGCCTGAACAGTAAGACGGGACACATCCACCTGAGCGTGAAAATCCGAACTGTCGGGGGTCTCCCAGTCGAGTTCAACGAGGATGTCAAAGGAAGCCTCCCCACCCAGCTGAAGCCCTTCCAGAGGACCGAGGAGCGCATGCGGAACAGACGTTGTTACATCCTCTCCCTGCAGGGAATTGTTCCAGAGCCGAAGCGAAAGCCTGGGGAACTCGTTGAACCTGCCGTAGAGATCAAAATTCACAGGCACATTTCCGAACACGATCGAACCAGAATCGATACTGACATCCCACGAGCTCAGGCACGCTGTCCCGTTGAATCTCAATGCCGCAGCGGTATTCACAGTATCATCAGCCAGAGCGGGTGAGTACATCCTCACCGAATCAAGCATGGCATCTACGGAAACTCCGACGGTGTTTTCATCGATGAATTCCAGTGTGAAATATCCCGATGGTTCAAAATCGATGTAGACATCTCCCAGAAGAGCTTCAGCCTGGGCTATCAGAACATCCTTCACATTATCAAGATCAGTTGAAAGCTTAACTTCAGGTGAACCGGAGGAATCGTCCAGTTCGAAATACACCTCTGCCGATTCTCCATCAACTTCAGATATCATCCCTTCCGCATGAATATGATCGCTTCTGGATACCGAAACGCTGCCTTCGATCTCAAATCCCTGGAGCATTCGGGGCATGGTTATAAGACCGGATGGGAGCCTGCTGCAGTGAAACCAGCTGACATGGATACTGTCCCACTGCTCCCCGAAGAACACCGTTCCCCTGCCCATTCCCCAGCTGCTTTCCATCTGCAGAACCAGTGAATCACCGGAAGAGCGGCCGGAGAACACGCCCGATATGACTGCCGAATCGCTGCCTCTGATTATTTCAAAATCAACGAACCTTCCCGGAGGGAGAACCCTTCCGCTTCCCTGTTCCTCATCTGAACCGGCACTGAGTCCCGGCCGGAAGCTTCCGCCGTGAACCAGAATACTGTCAATCACCGGATCGAACAGGCTGCCGCTCCAGTAGATCACGACTGTCCGCAAAAACAGTTCTTTCCCGGGGAAATGAGCATCCTCCAGCAGGAGCACACCTGAGGCAATATCGATATTCCCGATGGATACGGATGGATCAATCTTTTTAAGGGCAGAAAGTACAGGTAAAGAAGCGATGGCATCGATTCCGAAAATAATTAACAGGCATACCGAAACGGCTGAAAATGCCAGTATCCCGGCTCTCAGCCACTTATTCGGATAATTCAACTGTCAGAGCCTGCGATATTTCATCGAGGATTGATTCTGCGGCTTCGCGGGGACTCGGGGCTTGAGTGATAGGCCGGCCGACGACAAGGGCTGTCGCACCATCCATGATTGCATCAAAGGGGGTTGCAGTTCGTTTCTGATCATCCTTCGATGTACCGGAAGGCCTGACGCCGGGCGTTACGATCAGGAAATCTGAATCGGTAACCTGCCTCACAATTGCAGCTTCCAGCGGAGAACACACCACACCGTGAATACCCGCTTGCTTCGCCGATACTGCCATCCTTTCAACAAGATCGGAAGGCTTCCCCTTAAAACCGAGGTAATCAAGGTCATCCGATGAAAGGCTTGTCAGAACTGTCACCGCAAGTATTCGTGTTTTTCCCTCCAGGGCTTCCGAGGCTGCCTTCATCATTTCGAATCCTCCGGAAGCATGAATGTTAATGAGTTCAGGTTCAAAGCGGCAGGCGGACTTTACTGCACCTGCGACTGTAAAGGGTATGTCATGGAACTTAAGATCAAGAAACAGAGGGAAACCGGCTCCCCTTATCTCTTCGAGGAGAGAAGGTCCCTTCTTTACAAATAGTTCCAGGCCGACCTTAAGCCCCACCGGAAGGCCTGCCAGCTCATCAAAGAGTGCTTTCATATTGGCCATCTCACGGCTGGTAACGGCTATATACAGTCTTGTATCACTCATATAATCCCCTTACACATATCTCATCAGTGGTCGATTAACTTCAGTAAATTTCAATTGAGAACCCTCAGAAGAACGTTTGCGATACCGGCCTCCAGCATGCCCAGTTCCTCTGCGGCTCCGGTAGAGAGATCTATTATTCTGCCGCCGACGTACGGTCCTCTGTCGTTTACCCTGACTGTAACCTCCCTGTCGTTGTCCAGATTGATAACACGGATAACAGTGTCGAAAGGAAGGGTAAGGTGCGCGCATGTAAGGGCATACATGTCGAAAGTCTCTCCATTCGCAGTAAGATTTCCGTGAAATCCATCACCGTAGTATGAGGCCACTCCCCGCTGCTGAAATCCAGCGACGGTCCCAGACGCGGAGATGCCATTTGAACGGTATACAGGGTTGGATTCAAGGTAACAGCTGGATAGAGCAAGGACGGAGATGAGAGGTATACTCAGCAACCGATTCAAGGAGAACCTTCAAGGAGGCTGACCATACTTTCTCTCAGTTCCCGTGCAGCGCCAGGCCTTCTCATAAGCCATGTTCCTACCTGAACCATTGCAGCTCCGGCAGCGAGGAGTTCAAGAATGTCTTCCGCGCGATTGACTCCCCCGGATGCAAGTACCGGTATGGAGACGGCTTCACTGGTTTTGAATACCCGCGCGACTGTCAATGGAAGCAGTGCGGGTGACGAGTACCCGCCGACATTTCTCTTAAGAGGAGCTTTCCCCGTCCGCCAATCCACCTTCATACCAAGGAATGTATTGCAGACAGTTACAGCATCGGCTCCTCCCGCTTCGGCTGCCTTCGCAGACTCAACTATGCTGCCTTCGTTCGGAGTGAGCTTCACACTGAAAGGTCTGGAAGAAACACTTTTCACAAGAGCGGAGATCCGCTCTACTATCTCAGGGGAGGCTCCGAATGCTATCCCTCCTGCAGCTACATTGGGGCAGGACACGTTTACCTCGTACCCGAATGGAACTGGGGACTCTTCCAGTCTTTCTACTACAGCAGGAAAATCCTCCACAATTTCTCCTGCAACATTGATGATAAGAGGGCAGGGCAGATCGACCGCCTGCGGCAGCAACGTCTTCAGCACTTCATCAACACCGGGGTTTGCCAGTCCGATTGAATTCAGCAGGCCGAATCTTGTCTCGACAATTCTTGGCGGAGGATTACCCTCGCGGGGGGTAAGGGTAGTAGCCTTGGAAATAACAGCGGCTGCTCCAGAAAGAAAGCCCTGCTCCATAAGTTCCAGACCAAAACCGGCCGTACCGGAGGCAAGCAGAATGGGAGAATTGAATTCCCTCTTCCAGAAAGTCCATTTGTACGGTTTATCCATCAGTGAATCCCCTCCCACCGCTTCCAGTCGATTGAATCTGCCGTAAAAACAGGTCCGTCACTGCAGCATTTAAGGAACCCACCACCAGCCTTCGGCACCGAACAGCCTTCGCATGCTCCCCATCCGCAACCCATTCTGGCTTCAGCGGATACCTGAGTATTCGCTCTGGCTGCGACCGGCATCATCTCGATAACAGCTTTCATCATGGGAACCGGGCCGCAGAGGGCGATACTACTGAAGGTCTCCCAGTGCACCGTTTCAAGAAGATCTGTTATCAGGCCCTTCCTGCCGGAGGAACCATCCTCGGTAATCGTTACAGTTTCAGTCCCTGGAATGGTCAGCAGCTTATCCTGTGATGATGCTCCGAGCAGCAGCAGATCACATTCAATACTCGCAGCCAGCCCTGGAAATCCGGCGGCCCCCAGGCCTCCGCCTATCAGCAGCCATTTCCCGGGATTCAGCCTGTATCCGCAGCCAAGGGGACCGAGCAGTCTCAATGATCGACCTGCATCTGTTTCCGCAAGGATCCCGGTTCCCCTGCCAACAGCTTCGAAAACTATCTCAACGGAGCTTTCTGAAACACTGCTTATGGTAAACGGCCTGCGGGTTACCGGAAAGGGATCGTGAGATACTTCCAGCTGGATGAATCTGCCCGGCTGAGCTTCATTGATAAATGGCACAGATACTTCGAACGTAATTCTATATACACCGGGAAGTATTTCTTCCTTTTCGATGATCACGGCCTCTGAATCGATAATATTTATTCTCCTTCGCTTTCCTCGCCGCCCTGCAGCCTGCTCTGAGCAGCCCTGCCGAATCCGGTTTCAGGATACTCGTCGGTAAGTTCGGTCAGGTAACCTTCAAGAATGCCATCTTCAATCCTGGCTCCCTCTCCCGCAACGTATGAAGCCCAGAGTATATCAGGTCTTATCATTCTGCTCCAGGTCGCTCGAAGGAGTGGATCAAGGATCTCCCATGCTTCGCTGAACGCAGCCGCTTCTATCAGCTCCAGGGCCCCTTCCAGAATTACCGCGGGGCGGGACGGATATCCAGGTCCTCTTGGCAGGTTCAGCCTTTCTTCTATCAGGGTAGCCAGATCTCCTTCATCACTAAGAGAATAGGCTGCAAGTATCAGTGACATTGAGGAATCCTCATCGACAGGAAGGATATCCGACAGGGTCACCATAGCAATAGCCCTTTCCATGTCAGGCCCGTTCTCAGAGACATCGATCAGGATTGCAGCAGCATCAGCATCTTCATCTCCGTAGAGGTCTAATCGCTTTTCGGCTATCATTATCCTGATAAACCAGTCTTCAGTATCATCACCGCTGCCAAGTTCATCGGTATACTCCGAAAGCAGCTGGAGATCGCTTCTTCTATCCTCGGCCAGCCTTATCCAGAGATAATCTCCGCTTCTGCTCGCAAGTTCTTCAAGGTCATCAAGAGCATCCTCAATCCGATCGTCCCGCTCAAGAAGAAGCGCTCTGAGGTAAAGGGCTTCCGCACCGTATTCCCGGTACCTGTCCAGATCCGCAGCTGATCTGTAGGAGAATAGAGCCCCAGAGTAATCGCCGGATAATACCCTGGCTTTCCCGTTCAGCAGAGCAATCACAGCCGTTTCAAGGTCCGATCTGTATCCAGCGAGAAGCCTGTTCAGAACTTCAACAGCCATTTCAGGCTGAGCACCCAGAATGTAAGCTTCCGCGGCGGTGGTCAGAGATCGGTAGTAACCATCTCCCCTTCCGAACATATCCCCTGCAGACAGAGCAAGAACAGCTCCGCTGTCCGGCAGTCCGATCTCCATGAAGGCTCGTCCTTTCCAGAGAGTAAGTTCAGCAGCAAGGCTGTCATTATCCGGTATCCCCAGGCTGTCCGCCACGCAAAGGGCTCTTTCGGCCTGATGATTCAGAAGACAGGTTTCAACGAGATAAACCCTGGAGCGAATGTACAGCCTGGTATCTTCGCGGGAAACACTCTCAAAGGAGACGATAGCGTCGTTAAACCTTTCAAGTTCGATGGCGGCAAGCCCCATGCCTGTATAAGCTCTGTCACGGATATCCCGTTCATCAGTTATTACGATTGCCGAGGAGTAGGCCATCATCGCTTCCGTAAAATCGGAAGTGCCGCTGCCTGTGAGTGTTCGTCTTCCTGACTGGAGAAGGGCATCGCCAAGCAGAAGCTGAGCGTCATCCGCCCAATTGCTTTCAGAATACACAGTGAGAATCTTTACCGCGCCGGAAACAGCCTCATCAAGAAGACGCTCTTCCGATGAAACGGGATTATCAGGATTCTGTCTGGCGAGTTCAAGAGCCATTTCGTAACTTTTCCTTGCATTGTAGAATGTATTGTAATATGCGCAGGAGAAGCTCAAGATAACCGCAGGAAGAACTGAAAGCAGAATCACTGTTCTAGTTCGCAAATTCACCATCCCTGTATACCACACTTCCCATCCAGACAGCCTCTACCCTGCCCTGCAGTTTCCGCTCAAAGAACGGTGTATTAACAGATTTCGAAAAGGAACCCGTTTCGGATAATCGGTATTCCGCTTCAGGATCGAATAGAACCAGGTCCGCTTTCCTTCCCGCTTCCAGCGACGGAGCAGGAATGCCAAGAATACGAGCAGGGCCGCACGTCAGAAGATGCAGTATTCGGATTACGGGCATCTGCAAACCTCTGAGAATTTCAAGAGAAATCGGAAGAAGAGTTTCCAGCCCAACGATACCGAAAGCAGCTTCTTCGATAGAACCTGTTTTCTTGTACCGGGCATGCGGTGCGTGGTCTGATGCTATTGCGTCAATCATCCCTGACTTAACCATTTCCGCAAGGTTTTTCCTCTGCTCAGAGCTTCTTAGAGGGGGGTTCATCTTGGCCAGAGTTCCATGCTCCATCAGAGCATCCTCGCAGAGGGCGATATGATGAGGTGTAACATCGATGGTTACATCGGCGGAATGGAAACACTCCGCCCGCGCAAGGGCAACACTTCTTGGGAGAGAAAGATGTGTCAGGTGAAGATGCCCATGCGAATTCGAAGCAATTTCCATGCATCTCGCTACATCGGCTGTTTCTGCTGCACATGGTATTCCCCTTAAGCCCATTCTTTCAGAAACGCCCCCCCTGTTCACTGAACCGCCTGCAAGGTCTTTTATTTCGGGATGCTCGATTATAACTCCATCAAATTCATAAACCGCATCAAGTGCATCCAGAAGAAGACCTGAGTCATGCACTGGATCCCCGTCATCGGTGAAAGCTTTTGCGCCAGCCTGGTGGAGGTCATGGAAGCTTACCGGTTCTCTTCCTGCCCTCCCTCTTGTAACGCACGGAACCGGAACCACATTCGCAAACCCGCAGCGTACAGCTGCCGATTTAAGGTTCAGGACGGACTCCGGTGAATCCATGGGGGGGGATGTATTAGGCATAACACCGACAGTCGTGATACCGCCTGCTATAGCAGCTTTCAAACCCGTCACGATGGTTTCTGAATCCTCACCGCCCGGCTCCCTGAGGTGGACATGCATATCCACAAGCCCGGGAAATACCCATTTACCGGTTCCATCTATCTCAATGGCGTCCAGCTGCAGAGGAAGCTCGGGTTCGCAGGCTTCTATCATGCCCTCTGATATCAGAAGATCACCGGCTGCATCCCTGTCTATTCCGGGGTCCAGTATTCTGGTATTTCGAATTACATAGCGTTTCAGGGATCCATCACCTTCCTAGTCGGAATAATCTTCTCCGCCTTCATCGATTTCTCCTCGATCAGGTGCATTAGCAGAGATATAATCAGCCCTGTGGGCAGTAATACTGCGCTGGGGTGTGGCATTCCAGTCATCCCTGTTGAGTATTCTATCGATAACTTTCCGTCCGGTTCCAGCGGAGTTGAACGCTTCGAAGAACCTCAATGCCCATGCTTCCGTCTCATCTATTATTCTGTTTCTGTATTTTTCCGGCAGACCCATTATCCTGTAATGAAACGGAAGATTTGCTTTTTTGTAGTTCCCGGAGTTGCGAGGGTAATCCATTCCGTCCGCCCATGTGACGATCTCCTCCCAGAGATCGACCGGGATACCTTTGTCCGGTCTTTTAAGGTAACTTCCGCCCTCAATCACGGCATTTCCGCTTACAGGATCCATTTCCAGTCCGAATAGTATATTCTGCCAGAGTGTTCCCACATTGCCCTTGTTAATACCATAATCCTTGAAATGTCCAACCTTATCAAGGGGTGTACCGCTTATTCCATGCTGTGCGATAACGCACCCGTATTTCGAGACAGCATCGGCTATTTCACCGGTTCTGGTGAGATCAATACCTTCACCTTCACCCTTTGATGAATCGTAAGTACCGTGCTTGGAGCCGTTGGAGATAGCCAGAAAATCGGGGAATATGCCCCAGCTGTTAAGTCCTCCGATGAAATACTCGGCCTCCTCTACCGTTGTAAGCACACCTGCGCCCTTTATTTCACCTACTTCCACTTCAAGCCCTATGTACGGCGGAATGTGCATTGCAAGGTCGCGCGTATGCATGAGATTATCGTAATCATGGTTATGGGATGCATCGACCGCTACAGATGTCCATCCCATGGATAATGCATCTGGAACTGTTACAATCGATTCATCTCTGTCGGCAGATGACTTGATGGCGTAGTGGTCCATATGAAGGGCGTAAACTAATCCATCACAAAGAAGGCTTGAATACTGCATGGCAAACCATGGCAGATTTCTGAAGTTGACCCCTGTGTATGTAGCTTCCGACTTGGCGAGTTCCAGGATCACGAAGGAATCAACCTCTCTGGCGGCTTTGAAAATTCCTAATGCACTCAGAGGGTTGCGAATATTCGCTGCCATTACAATGGCGTTTTCCTCAATAGCGACTGCGGCAATATCCCTCATGCTTACCAGAGCGCATCTGCTGCCGGGAAGTGCTCTGTTGACATTAAGCGGTCTTAGATCAAGAAATCGGCCGTACTCTTTTTCATTCATTATCTATCCTTTCATATTTGACCGAGCCGTTCAAGAGTGTTAATATGCTTGAAACCGTTGACGAGAGGTATGGTAATTTGGAGAACAGATTCCCCGGAAACAAAACCACAAGGCTTCTGCTGGCATTTACCGTTTTGCTGATTCTGACGATCCGGTTCGGTTTTGCTCCGGATTCTCCAGATATCCGCATGGCGGGGGATATCCTAATTCTTGCAGCATCAATGCTTTACCTTACCGGAGTTCTATTCCCATTAGGATTTGCTTCCATTAAGGATCGGCTCAGCGAAGAGAAATGGCTTTTCCTTTTTTCGTTCATCTATATTGCGGCCCTTATAACCTTTGCGGTAAAAATGTTTACTTCAGGGAATATTCCTTCTTCAACCGCGTTCAGCACTATAGTTATAATCTCATTCGCGTACAGTATTCTATGCTCAGTCAGGGTGCTGCTTGCCTCGTTCGGATCCTGGGCTCTCGAGCATCTTTCTCCCTCTGCCATACTTCCGGTCTCATTCGCCATTGTCATAGCTTTCGGCACAGTGATGCTGATGCTTCCGAATTCAACCCCGGAAGGTCATATTGACCTGGTAGATGCTGCTTTTACATCAACTTCCGCAACATGTGTTACCGGATTGATAGTGCGTGATACCGCAGTGGATTTCACCCTCTTCGGTCAGATCATAATCCTGATCCTTATTCAGGTTGGCGGTCTTGGTATCATGACTTTCGTGGCATTCTTCGCGCTTTTCCTCGGGCACAATGCAGGCCTGCGTGAATCGACGTCACTTACCCGGGTTATGGACAGCGATTTCGTAAGTGATCTGAAGAAGTTAATGGGATCTATTATCGGCTGGACCCTGACCATTGAAACGGTCGGGGCTTTCATTCTATACATCCTCTGGGACGCTCAGCCAGTTGACTGGACTACGAACTTCAAGATATGGCAGTCGGTTTTTCATAGTATTTCCGCTTTCTGCAATGCGGGATTCAGCCTGAACCCTGTTATGACAGATGCATCCAGCGGTTTCTTCAGCAATCCTGTCAATCTTGAGGGGTTCGCACATGTCCCGGGAATCGCCATTACGATTGGAACCCTTATAGTACTTGGCGGCATAGGTTTTATGGTACTTACGACACTCGGAGCCCATATGATGCACAGGATGAAAAGTGGAACCAGCAAGCGGATGTCCGTTCAGGTCAAACTCGTGCTGTGGGTCACAGGCATACTGATTATCTCTGGTATGGCGCTTTTTCTTATTCTGGAATGGAATAATACTCTTGAGGGAATGTCTATTTCCCAGAAGATCGCGAACGCGTATCTCGGATCTGTAACCCCCAGAACAGCCGGGTTCAATACCGTGCCGACATCATTCATCACTCCCGCCATGCTATGGTTCTGTGTGGCTTTGATGTTCATAGGCGCTTCCCCGGGCGGAACCGGAGGCGGCGTCAAGACAAGTACTGTAGGTGTACTGTTCATGAGTGTCATATCCCTTGTAAGGAACAAACCTGCAACGGAAATATGGAAGCGGAGAATACCTTCCCATGATATAAAGAGGACGGCAGCTTTACTTTTTCTGGGATGTATGGCATTCAGCATCTCGGCTGGACTGCTCATTATTTCGGAGCAGAATACCTCGTCTGAATACGGTACTTTTGATTATATATTTGAATCCATGAGCGCCTTCGGTACGGTTGGCCTGTCCACAGGCCCTACTGCTGATTTGACCTGGACGGGAAAGGCAATAATCATACTGACAATGTTCGTCGGTCGGATAGGTCCCGCAGCACTGGCAGCCGCTACCGGTAGACGGAACGTTATGCGTTACAGATATCCTGAAACAAGAATCACTATAGGATAGAGCGGAGAGGAACAGTTTTGAAGTCACAGAAATTTGCGGTTATCGGTCTTGGTTCTTTCGGGTTCAGCCTCGCGACCAAACTTGAGGATCTCGGCGCTGAAGTGCTGGCTATCGATAGAAGCGAACGGATAATACAGGAAATAAGCAATTCCGTGTCTGCAGCGGTGGCATTCGACTGTACCGACGAGAACATGCTTGAAGCGCATGGCCTCGCCAATATGGATCTTGTGATTGTTGCAATAGGCGAGGATTTCGGTTCAAATGTTCTGGTCACTAAAATCCTGAAGGACATGGGGCTTAAGGTTCACAGCAGGGCAACCAGCAATCGGGAGGCACGCATTCTTAAAGCCGTGGGAGCCGATTTCATATATACACCAGAACAGACACAGGGTGTAACCGAAGCAAGGCGCCTGACGCTTCAGGGTGTTGAATCGTACCTTCCTCTTTCGGGGGGAATTGTATTCGCCCACGTAGAAGTTAAGGAAGCAATGGTAGGGAGAATGCTCCGGGATCTGGATATCAGAAAGATCTTTGGCCTGAACATCGCGTATATCGGTCGAATGACTGAAGATGGAAGGAAATACAGGATACCCAGACCTGACGATGTTTTCAGGGAAGACGATCATATTTTCATAATGGGAACCCAGGATGACATAAAAAGGTATCTCCAGAGCTAACAAGGACTTATCTTATTTCTTTCCCATCAACTCGCTGAGACCTGCGGAATTAAGAGCATGCCTCTGATCCTTGTTAACATCTTTGAACAGCTGCAGACATTCTTCAGGATTACTATGCTCAGCTGAAATGGCTTTGATCAGAAGAATAAGCACACCTGGAAGCCTCTGGGGATCATCAAATGAGCCCTTCTGCTGCAGCCCTTCATCGGGAATGAAAACCATATTTCCAAGAACAGGTTTTTCCTGACGCAGCATTCCGAAAACGTTGACGGACTGTATGAAGCAATTGGACCACATGCCTAGAAGAAGCATGTACCAGTTGTTGAAAGCAGTAATGAGAAGCGAAATCTCATCAAGACCAACTCCGGACAGGGAAATCGTCTTCCCGGGGTAGAAGTAACCGATACCTCCGTTTAACGCTTCATATTCAAGGAACTCCCAGACTTCGGGACCGTCAAGGATCCTCTCGGGCATCCAGCCTGTTTCGGCTGCGCCGTCAATAATTGGAATCAAGGTTGTCCTGTTATCCTTAACAACCCTGATAAGCCCCGATTTGTCTTTGTTTACCAGTTTCTCGTAGAGCTCCATTATCTGCCCCCTGGACCCGTTCAGTTTCCTCAGAACGGGCTCCTCCGTCCAGCATCTCATGAGGTATCTCAATACGTTGTCTTCCAGGAAATAGTAGGACAGGATGAGTTCGGTGATATCGTTCTCGAGCCAGTTGATAAAATCACTCAATCCCTTAACATCGCGTCCGATAAACCTGTAAGGTGTTCCATTCTTGATTGCATGGTAGGCAACCGGGCCGCTCTCGTTATCGATTCTCCAGTAACCGTCACGGTGAAGCTCTCTACTTGCGAGCGCTCCCCTCGCAAGTTCACGAAGATTAAGGTATCGAACTGAAATATTCTCCAGATATATGCTGGAGAACGGTAATACTTCAGTAATAAGGATATCTTTCACCTGATAAGCCTCGCTACCCTCTCGAATTTTGGGAGTCCATGCCCCGGGACCCACGACCAGTACGTTACAAGTGCTTCTCCTTTAATCAGATCAACGTGAAGCGCTCCCCACACTCTGCTGTCGCTTGAGTGATCGCGGTTGTCTCCCATCATGAATACATGGTCTTCGGGAACAACGTAAGCCAGAAGACCATCTTCAGTAATAATGCAGTTATTCCTGATGTCCCAGTAGGCTAAGTCCTGAACCCTGCCATAGAGCTGATCAAGACAGTCCGGCCATGCCTGATCAAGCTCGCTTGGCCATAACTCATCCTGATAGCAGAGCGCCCAGTTTTCCGAGGGCTCCCCGTTCACATACAGTGTATCACCGCTTACTCGAACTGTATCACCCGAAACGGCGACCAGCCGCTTAACGAAATCTTTTTTCAGACCTGCAGGGTACCTGAAGATAAGGATCTCACCAACTTCCGGGCTGGTGGTTGCAGGCATCAATAACCCGAACTCATCCCCCCTGAAACTGTGCAGAAGAGGTCTCACTCTGTCCGTCCAGGGTATCTGCTGGCCTTCCTCAACTTTCAAGACAAGAAGGTGATCTCCGACCAGCATGGTTCCTTCCATACTTGGTGTGGGAATTCTGAAAGCTTCAATTACGTACGGACGGAGAAAACCAAAAAATATTATCAGAGCCAGAGACAGCTGCAGAATCCAGTCCTTGATCTTAGTAACTTTCAAGATACCTCCAGTTTATTTCAAAATGGCAAGACAATGAATTGCACAGACTGACCACCATTGTCAACAGTTGATAGAAACCAGGGACCCGGTTCCTGTCTGTGCCTGAAAGAGACCTCTTATAATAATGCAATTTCTTCCATCTGTTCCATTACAGATTGATGTTTAAATATAACGGAAACTGATGAAGATGTTGACACCACGCCGTGACTGATTCATTGTGCTCGGGTAAAATACTGAAATAAATCCACCACCGGAGGTATCCCTATGAGTTCAATTCTATCCGAAGCCTATAACTATTCGGCCGGAGGAATACCTCTTGGCAGGATTGTAACGTCAATTATTATCGTCCTGATCGCTTTTGTTTTAAGAAACATTCTACGTTCAATTCTGAAGAAAACAGGAGAGAAAAAACTTGGATTTGTGGGAGCGCTTGCAAGAGATCTGATTAAACCCATGGCTTTTCTTGTAATAATTCTAGGTGTCTACCTTTCCATAATAATTCACTCACTTACCCCTTCCGCAACCGGCTGGATACAGAAAGTGTTTCTCTTCCTCCTGACCGTTAACGTTCTCTGGCTTCTTATGAGAACTATCGATGCTGTTGCTGGACAGATGACTTCGATAGCGGACGGGACGGAATCAAGGATGGACGACCAGCTTGTTCCGATTCTCCGCAAACTGGCTAAGTTCATTCTGGTAGCCATAGGCATAATTTTCTACATGCAGTCCAACGGTTATCCAGTAAGCGGAATACTGGCAGGTATGGGGATAGGAGGGCTGGCCATGGCCCTTGCGGCTCAGGATTCGATTTCCGGGATATTCGCGTCGGTTGTGATCTTCCTGGATAAACCTTTCATGATCGGTGATTTTGTTGAAGTAAATGGAGTAAACGGAACAGTCGAGGAGATAGGTATCCGTTCCACCAGGATAAGAACGGTAGAGAAAACACTGGTGACCCTTCCCAACAAGGAAATCATGGACTCGAACATTAACAATTATTCCAAGCGCCCTATGAGGAGAACTGCTACAACAATCGGTGTAACCTACGATACAACACCGGAGAAGATGAAGGATCTTCTGAAGCAGCTCCGCCAGATGCTGAAAGATTACGCGAAAGTTGATAATGATAATGTTTACGTCAATTTCACAGGTTTCGGAGATTCCTCTCTGGATATTGATATGAAATACTTCATCATGACGGTTGACTACAGAAAGTGGCTTGACACAAAGGAGGATATCAATCTCAGGGTAATGCAGATCGTATACGACCTGGGTCTTGATTTCGCTTTCCCTTCAACTACCGTCTATCTTGAAAAATGACCATTTCTAAAGAGGGACACAGAAAACGCCTGAGAGATAGATATCTAAGCGGCGGCATAAGAGGGTTTTCCGAGCGGGATGCACTGGAGCTCCTCCTGACATATGCGGTTCCCAGGAGAGATACAAAGGAAATCGCAGGGAGACTGCTGGATAAATTCGGTTCACTGAATGCCATACTCAAGCAGCCTCCTTCCATGCTGCAGCTGGTTACAGGAATTGGCCCCGCTGCTTCAGTTCTCATCAACATGGTTACATCGGTTACAGCAATGTCACTGAAACCTGGAAAGGGCGCGCAGATAATGGACAGTCCTTCAAAGGTAAAAACGTACCTCGAGACCATGATGGGAACTCTCAGAAAGGAAAAACTGATAGCTCTTCTACTGGATTCAAGCAACAGACTTATCTCAGAGTGTGTGCTGGAATTCGGAACGGTAGACAGGGCAGCTGTTCACCCCCGGAACCTGCTTGAGAAGATCATCGCCACTGGAGCAACTGCAGTAATACTGGTGCATAACCATCCGGGGGGCGCGAAGAAGGCCAGTCAGGAAGACATAAACCTGACAAGAAGGCTCAGCGAGCTGGGAAAGAGCCTCGGATTCAGGGTACTGGACCACATGATTGTGGCCGATGGGGAAACCCTCAGCCTCCGTGAGGAGGGACTTTTCAGTTAGCGTGAAATCAGATTTCCCGGTAGTGAAAGGAAAAATATGACGATAAGCATTCCATTAGTTCGCGCATACTATCCTGCGAGAGCGGGTTTAACCAGAATTCTCTGCTGGCTCCCAATAGATGAACTGCGCGGAATGATTATCAGGGGTGATGCACCTGATGATATAATTGATGACTTTCCTTCCGGCCTTGAGATGGAAGTTTCTGCAGAAGCCCTTGATGAGTATGAAATTAAGCTGGGATTTTCACCGGAATTGATCTGCAGGGCTTATTCGTATTTCATGGATAGAGGTTCAGTAGATAAGTCCGGTCTTGTTGATGGGGCAAGCCTGGAAAGAATATTGAAACAGGCGCTTGCAGTTCGACCAGGAAGCAATCTGGAAGAGAATCTTGAGCGGATATTCTCAAGGACAGAAATACTCCCAAAACCCGGAATGTCTGATGGCTCAGATCCGAATCTGCAACGAAATTCCTTCCAGGGGTAGGAAATATTATGACTGATATTGAAATTTACGTTCTTAATGTAGGTCAGGCCGACACTTCGATACTGAAGACACCTGAAGGCAATGTGATTGTTATTGATGCTGTAAAACCAAGGAAAACCAGGAAACTACTCGACCTGATAATCCCGGATTCCAATGTTGCTTCGGATGGAAAGAAAATTATTTCTCATCTCATTATTACACATCCGCACGAGGATCATTACAGTGGAGTCCAGAGCCTGCTGAACAGGTATCATGTGCAGAAAGTCATTCTCTCTCCTTTCTGGTACGAAACCACAACTAATGCTGGTTACCACAATATTCTGAATATGCTCGATTCTCCCGGATCGGATTCATCCTTTCACTTTCTTTCCGGATACGAACGGATTTACCCTGATGGTGGTACCTTTGATTCATTCGGGGACAAGCCTCTGCTCGAGCTCCTGGGTCCTTCCAATGATATCCTCAAAGAGCTTCACCTTTGCGGAAAGCTCAACACCAACCACCTGTCTATCATGGCAAGGTTTACCTGGGAACGGTTCAGTATGGTCTTTGCAGGGGACGCTCAGATGGAAAACTGGGCACAGTACGACAGTGAAGGAATGTTAGCCAGAAAATGCAAGATTCTGAGAACAGCCCATCATGGAAGCATGAACGGCACGCAGTGGGAAAGGCTTGAGAAGCTTTCACCCGGCACTGTCATAGTTTCTTCCGACCCTGAGGGGCGTGATAAGCTGCCGGACCTGATAGGGGCAGCGATTTTCAGGAAGTACGATACATCAAAATCATCAAGAAAGGTTTATCTGACCTGCCGAACCGGAACGATCAAACTGGTTGTGAGCAATCCTGCATCGGGAAGATTCAAAGCGACATCCTACCGAGAGGAACCAACAAAGACAGTTCCCTGGGGAGAGGAGAAACCGGATCTTCCAAAAACTGACTGGGATCAGTTCATAAAGAACCAATTAGGAATAATCTAAAAGTAACTGATGCCTCTATCGGGGGTTACTCCACCTTATCTGAAACTCTGTTTGTAGAG
>RCNF010001267.1_pt1 | contig 16777 bp, 18 predicted proteins | sample 2041311 | NCBI WGS metagenome assembly RCNF01 (sample SAMN09708228, study PRJNA481090) | Marine sediment metagenome, whole genome shotgun sequencing project. | biome: marine sediment; feature: ocean; material: sediment; isolation source: Sewage treatment plant 2 marine sediment (STP2) ... | reverse complement strand
ACTGCTTCACATACTGACCCTGCTGTAAGAACTTCATCGTCCACCAGGATAACATCCCGATCCTTAACCTCGCCGATGATCGTCGTCGAACGCGCGCGTGAGTGATCTCCCTGGCGGCGCTTCTCGACGAAGGCCAGCGGAAGCCCTAACTTTTCTGCGAAGTTGCGACCTTTTTTCGCAAAGCCCAGATCGACGGTGGCAACAACTCCATTCTGGATATCTTTCTCCAGGAAGTAGTCGCTAAGAATGTGGAAAGCGGTCAGGACATCACCGGGGATGGAGAAGAAACCCTGAATTTGCCCTGCGTGGAGGTCGATTGTCATGTATCGATCCGTGCCTGCAACCTCAATCATATCTGCGATCAATCGCGCGGTGATAGGCACTCGCGGTTGATCTTTTTTATCGGACCGGGCGTAGGCCATATAAGGAAAAACTGCAGTGATACGTCCTGCGGAATCCCGCTTCAGGCAGTCGATCATGATTAACATTTCCATGATGTTGCGATGCACTGGAATATCCATCGATTGGATTAAATACACATCCTGACCGCGGATGCTACCTCGCAGTTTGATAAAGAGGTTCTCATTTGGGAATTGGACGAGGTCGTACTCCTCCAGCGGAACCCCGATATAGTCACTGATCTCTTTAGCCAGGGCGGTTGAGCCCGATCCTGAGAAGAGTTTGATGTCGCCATATCCAAATCGATCTCCCATTCTAGACCTCGCCTTTCTCTATACTCTGCCATTCCACGCTTAGAATGCCCATGATCACCACGTCGACATACTTCCCATCGATGTAATGATCCTGACGCAGCCGACCATCTTCGATGAACCCTATTTTCTTATGAATGCTCCCCGCCCCAAGAGGCGGGGCTTCTACCGGTCAAGCCGGATGCTCGCCATCCCACGAGCAAGTATGTTAATAGCGGCGTTGTGGTCTCTATCGAGAATAAGACCGCAGTGAGGACAATTGTGAATACGGACAGACAAGTCCTTTGGGACAATTTCACCGCATCCGGAACAATCTTGCGTAGTGCCACTCGGATCAATTCGCGGAGACAGCCTACCAGCGTTCTCAGCTTTATAGGCCGTGAAGTCTATGAATTGACGCCATGCAGCATCAGCGATACTCTTGTTTATGCTGCGCCAATTGCTGTTTTGCATATCCTGGATGTTTAAATCCTCAAAGGCGATGATTTGATACTCATTAACCAATCGCCTGCTCAATTGGTGAGCAAAATTGTGACGGCGCCCGGCAACGCGATGATGAATATGTTGGACAACTCGCTTGCATTTGCGATATTCAGGCGTGCCTTTCTCGCATTTACTCAGACAGCCTTGGGCTTTCGCAAGCGCCTTTTCATCTTGACGGAAAAAGCGCGGATTGGGAATGTGCTCACCACTAGACAGCGTAGCAAAATGACTCAGACCCACATCGACACCGATCACCTTGTGGCTGGGAGACAGCAATTGAGGTTCAACAACACACGAGAAGCAAGCGTACCAGCCACCTAAGACATCACGCCGGATAGTCAGTGCTTTGGCCTCGCCTTTGATGGGTCGGTGGATTTTGATCCTGACCTTGCCGATTTTGGAAAGGTAAAGCCTACCATTGTCTGAAAGATTGAAACCGCTCTGCGGATATGTAAAAGATTTGTATCTATCACCTTTGAAGCGCGGATAGCCAGGTTTTTCTCCTGATTTCACGCGGCGAAAGAAGTGCTGAAAAGCCAGATCGACACGGGTGCAGGCTTCTTGCAAACATTGAGAGTATGCATCACTGAGAAAAGAATGCTCTGCCTTCCAGCCTGGCAACATCCTGATTGTGTCGTACCGGGATAAAGATTCTTGTCGTTGTTGCCATGCATCGCGGCGAACCTCAAGCGTCTTATTATATACCCAACGACAGGCATCCAACGATTTTTGCATAGCCGTTTGTTGTGCTTTGGTCGGGAAAAGCCGATACTTAAATGTCTTGCGCATACTCGGATGATAATATATTTGTGTCGGAATGGCATCTACATAAAGGATAAGTGCGGCGCTTATCCCCACCGCATACCGTCCTTATGTCTCACCCCTGTTAGTTCCGGGGGGTCGAAGGAAGCAACCCCGAAGGACACACCTGCACTTGCGTTTAGGTGCAAGTGTTGGGACGATGTGGGGTTTTCAGCTGCAGTTTTCATAAACCTGGATAGCCCGCAAATTGGTCTCGAACACCCGTAGAGCCACTCGATTGAGATTTAACGTATCAAACGCGTGGCGTAGAAGCGTGCGCACGACGTCTGTTCCAAAACCTTGATCCCAGGCGGATTTTTCGCCGATTATGATTCCCAATTCCATTCGGCGGGACTGCGGCTCGAAGTCAAATAAACCGCAGCCACCAACATGGGTCCACTCCTCTCCTTGATGAACATCGATCGATAGGCTATGTTCAATGGGGTCCTGTTTGAGCATCCCCTCATACCATTGTTCTTCTTCGGCAAGGCTCATCGGCATAAAAAGTGAGAGCCCAGCTCTCACTTCAGGATCATGGAACCACTCCACGAAACGTGGAAGGCCCTCGCGCTCAACCGCCCGAAGACGAATCCGCTCGCCGAAGATCACAATTTCTCGCCTTTCAATAGCTCCTCAATGGCTTGTGCTGGGGATCGTTCCCTGTCGACTACCATCTGAACTGTCTCTTCAAATCGCCCATCCGCTCGCCTCTTTAGAAAGCGTTTAACAAGCTCGTCGCGCAATAGCGATTCCAACTGCGACCGGACACGTTTTCCTTCCCGAATTTTCCACCCCCCGCTGGTCCTTAGATATTCCCTGTGAGCGTATACCTTATCAACCACATCCCGCATCCCCTCCCCCTTGGTCGCCACTGTCTCCAACACTGGTATCTCCCATGAACTTTCTCTTCCGCCTCCGGCTCGATCTTCAACTGCGGCATGGGCGTTGGCTGAGCCAGCCATCTCCAGTGATAGACGGAGCGTAGCGACGGTAGTATCCGCGCCGGGAATATCAGCCTTATTTACGACGAGGATGTCGGCGATCTCTAAAATCCCCGCTTTGTTCGCTTGAATGGCATCTCCCATACTCGGCGCCTCGATCACGATCGTGGTGTGGGCATTAGATGCTATATCAACCTCAGCCTGACCTGCGCCAACGGTTTCAATCAAGATGATCTGGAAGCCAGCAGCATCAAGAGCCAGTCCAACTGCAGCCGTAGCGCGCGCCAGCCCTCCCAGCGCGCCGCGGCTCGCCATGCTGCGAATAAACACCCCCGGATCGCCGGCGAGATCCCGCATACGAATACGATCACCAAGTATCGCCCCCCCTGAGAAGGGGCTGCTCGGATCGACGGCGACAATTCCCACGCGCGGAGGCGTGTCTTCGCCGGGCATCGGTCGCTTTCGCAGGTGGAGTGCAAGTTGATTTACGAGAGTAGATTTGCCAGTACCAGGGGCGCCTGTAATTCCGACAAGATGCGAGCTTGTCCTGTGTGAGGATATAGCGTTCCAAGGGTTTCGAGCCCTTCTGGCGATTCATTTTCAATCTGTGTGAGGAGTCGTGCTAGGGCAAGTCGATCGCCTTGAAGGATGAGGTCAGTCGATGTCATTCGCCTCTACACCGGCAAGATCGGATACGGTGCGGATGATATCCTGTGTGTTCGTTCCAGGTCCGAACACCTCGGCAACACCCAGATCTTTGAGTTTTAAAACATCCTCATCAGGGATGATCCCCCCGAGAACGATGCCAACATCTTTCTGGCCCTGACCGTGTATTAGCTCGACGATCTTGGGAACCAGAGCCATATGCGCCCCTGAGAGAATGGAGAGTCCTACGACATCCACATCTTCTTGTAAAGTTGATTCGGCGATCATCTCTGGTGTTTGCCGCAAACCTGTGTAGATCACTTCCATGCCAGCATCACGCAGCGCACGCGCAACGACCATCGCCCCACGATCATGACCATCAAGACCTGGTTTGCAGATCAAGACACGAATTTTCTTCTTAACCATGGCTTGAACCTTCAAAGGATGGGATTGTCAACGACGTCGCGATTATACACCAGGCTTCTTCGCTGCGCTCCAGAGAGCGTTTGCCTTCCCTGCCATCCTGGCATAGCCCCGTGAAGAGAACCCAATCGAATGTTGTTACGATCCAACTACATAGGTCGATACATCCCCATCGCATCATGCACAAGCGCCATCGTCTCTTCAGCTTCCTTGCGCATCCGTTTTGTCCCCTCAATCAAATACTCTTCTACCTGCTTCATATCTTTTTCAAATGTCACCCGGCGCTCGCGGATTGGATCGAGGAAATCGTTTATCGCTTTGGCGAGCTTCTGCTTCACCTCAACGTCGCCGACTTTCCCTTTGATATAGCGCGCCTTGAGATCTTCTACTTCCTCCAGATCCGGGTTGAAAGCATCGTGGTAGATAAAAACCGGGTTGCCTTCAACACGGCCAGGGATGTCGGCGCTGACTCGGTTGGGATCTGTGAACATCCCTCGCACTTTCTTATTCACGGTTTCCGTGTCATCCCCGAGGAAGATGCTGTTGTTCAACGACTTGCTCATCTTGGCTTGCCCATCGGTGCCAACTAACGTCGGAACGTTCCCTATCATCACGTCCGGAATGGGAAATACTTCACCGTAGAGATTGTTGAAGCGTCGCGCTATTTCCCGTGAGACCTCGACTTGTGCTTCGTTATCCTTGCCCACCGGTACAAGATTAGAGCGCGGCAGCAGGATGTCTGCTGCCTGCAAGATAGGGTACCCGAGCAAGCCGAAGGGCATACGCTCGAGATTCGCGGCTTGCGCCATTTCCTTTAAGCTTGGCACGCGTTCCAACCTCGGGACGGTCACGAGCATCTCGAAGATAAGATTCAATTCGCTGGTTTCGCGTACAGCCGACTGAAGGAAGATTGTGCATTTTTCCGGATCGATACCCACAGACAAGTAATCTAGCATCATCTGCATAATGTTCTCTTCGATCTGCTTAATCGATTCTTTTTCGGGCTGGGTTGTAAGTGTGTGCAAATCGGCGACGATGAAAAAGCACTCATACTCATCCTGCAGCCGAATCCTATTCTCGAGCGTGCCAACATAGTGCCCGAGGTGCATCTGCCCTGTTGGGCGGTCCCCAGTAAGGATCCTCTTCTTCGTCATTTTCTCTCCTTCTTCCTTCCCCAGTTTGATAATCTCGGCAGTTCTTCTTGCATCCCAATTAAATAAAGAAACTCGTCCCGATTGGGGACGAGCGCTGAAGAGCCCGCGGTGCCACCCCGCTTAGAGCAACTGAACCGTGAAGACCAAGTTCGATCAACTGCTCTCGCTTAAGGCAACCTCCAGAATATATGTTTAAGGCTGCCGGCCTTGATAACGGAGGCCAATCCGGTTCGGACTACTGGGATTTCGCCAAATTCCTGGCGTTCACTGTTCGCCCCACAGCTCCAAGGTCCATTCATCCGTCATCGTCCGCGCGGGTTTCTCAGCCTCCCCGCTCTCTGTGGCGACCTTACAACGGCTACTCATCCTCTTCTTCGCTTTTATCTATTCTATTGAGATTCCAGTATATGCCGCGCTCCATCGCTCGTCAATACCTTCGCCAATCAGCCGGCTAGCGGATATGCGGGCTGAATCTGTCAAGAATCCGTTTCTTCGGTACAAAACCCGTCAACCGTTCAACCGGCACGCCGTCTTTAAACAAGATCAACGTTGGAACACCCATGACCCCATATTTCATCGCACTGTTAACGTTCGTATCAATGTCGACCTTACCAACGGTCACACTCTCCCGCCACTCCTCAGCAAGTTCCTCAACGATTGGATCTAACTGCTTGCAGGGATGGCACCACTCTGCACCGAAGTCCACCAGGACCATCCCGCTGGATTTCACAACTACCGTTTCGAATGTCGCATCACTTAATTCTACAATTTTCGCCATTTTTCAATTCACTTCCTTGTGGAGATATGGTGCCGATACTATCGAGGCGGACTTGAAAAGTCAACCCCCCGGGAAGAATCAATGCCTCACAGCAGAGACAACACTACCCGCCTGGCCCTTACCTCGACTGTGCGTTAACCGGAAAAGAAATGCCCTCCTGGAGCCAATTCTCCATGCAGGTTCGAAAAAAGTACTTCTATGCTACCCGAGTTTCTTGACGGTCTGGTTGCGGCTATGGTATCATCAAAAAATGCCCCTTTTAGCACTCTCGGTCCGAGAGTGCTAACATTATGAGGAAAACAGTGTCACCAATCACGGATCGCCAAAAGACGATACTCGCGCTCATCGTGCGGGAATACACCGAAACTGCCCGACCGGTTGGTTCTAAGCGCCTTATTGACCGTTACAGCCTGAGGGTGAGTTCAGCGACCGTTCGCAACGAGATGGCCGCGTTGACAGACTCAGGCTACCTCCGTCAACCCTACACTTCTGCCGGCCGGATCCCGACGGAAACCGGTTATCGTTACTTCGTCCGTCGATTGGTCGGTGATACCGAGCTTCCAATGGCCGAAAAACGCCTGATCAGCCACCAATTCCACCAGGCACCGATTGATATGGATGAGTGGTTACGTCTTTCAGCCTCCATCCTGGCTCAACATTCTAGCGTCGCATCACTCGTTACTACACCTCGACCCGAACGAGCTTTATTCAAACACCTCGAGTTGATCTCAATCAAAGATCGCCAGGTGCTTCTGGTGCTTGTCTTGCAAGGGGGCGATGTGCGCCAGCAGATGCTCACATTATCTGATATTTGGGATCAAACCAAACTCGCCCTGACTGCCGCTGAGATCACCACGCTGTGTGCCGGCATGGACGCTCAAGACATCCAGCTGCAATCGGACCAAAAATCCGACCTTCTGCAGGATATCTCTCGCCTGGTCGCAGAAATGATGGCCCGCGCCGATGAAGTTTGGACCGGGGAGATCTACCGTGATGGTCTCACCAACGTCCTCGCACAACCGGAGTTCGCTGGTTCCGAAGCCGCTCGACCCGCGCTGCGCCTGCTCGAAGAACGCGGCTTCTTAGACGAGGTCCTTGCACACGTACTCAGCCCCAATATCAACGGCGTGCAAGTTATGATCGGCGGCGAAGGTGGATGGGAGGAGTTGAGAGACTGTTCAATGGTGCTTACGCGCTACGGCGCTCCCGGCATCGCGATCGGTGCTCTCGGTGTTTTAGGACCAACACGGATGGCTTATGGTCGAACGATCTCAACCGTTCGCTATGTAGCAGGATTACTGAGCGAGTTGGTGATCGAGACCTTCGCAGAGTAGAATTTCTATCTGTCTTTCTGTCCAGACCTATACCAAGGTAATTCAATGAGGAGAAAGCCCAAGAGCATGAAAGATAACAAAACAACCAACGAAAAGCAGGCCGCTGAAGAAATTGAGAACTCAGAACTCAACGATAATCTGCCGTCGGACGATGTCGTCGATGCAGATGTTCGTGAAATAGATGACTCTCTTGAATCTTCTGGAACATCAGAGGAAGAGTCCTTGGAAGAACAGGTTAAACGTCTCCATACCGAAGCCGATGAATACCTGGATGGATGGCAGCGAGCCCGCGCGGAATTTGCCAACTTCAAAAAACGCACCCAACGCGAGAACGAACATACCAGGGAGCGGATCGCCGGAGAAATTATCACCCATTTCCTCGGAGTGAAAGATGATATCGAACGCGCTCTATCGAGAGTTCCTGAAACGGATGATTTCCAGGAATGGGTATTAGGGATTGAGTTGATCCACCAGAAACTTCAAGCATTATTTGATGCGGAAGGCGTCGAACTCATCGATGCTGAAGGCGAGCGCTTTGATCCGAACTTCCACGAGGCAGTTTCGTTTGAGGAAAGCGATGATCACGAAGAAGGGGTGATCATCGATATTACACAACCAGGATACAAGATAGGCGAGCGTGTGCTTCGTCCCGCGATGGTACGAGTCGCCAAATAGGAGATGTCCGCAATGGGAAGGATAATTGGAATTGATCTTGGAACAACCAACTCTGTAGTCGCAATCATTGAGGGAGGAGACCCTGAGGTCATCCCCTCCTCAGAGGGAAGCCGGCTGATCCCCTCGGTTGTGTCTCAGAATCCGACTACCGGAGAACGCATGGTCGGCCAGGTAGCCCGGCGCCAGGCAATTGTAAATCCGGAAAATACGATCTTTTCAATCAAGCGCTTCATGGGACGCAAGTTCTCCGATGGAGAAGTTCAGCACGGTCTGCAATTCATTCCGTACCAGGTTTCTGAAGCGCCCAACGGTGATGTGCGCGTCATGCTTGGCGGAAAAGAATACGCCCCCCCCGAAGTCTCGGCCATGATCCTTGCCAAGATTAAAGCCGACGCAGAAGCATTCACCGGGGAGAGCATAACCCAGGCCGTCATCACCGTCCCCGCATATTTCAACGACGCGCAACGCAATGCAACAAAGGACGCGGGGAAAATCGCCGGGCTTGAAGTCCTGCGCATCATAAATGAACCCACAGCCTCCGCACTGGCGTACGGTCTCGACAAGAAAGTAGATCAAACCATCGCCGTCTACGATCTGGGTGGAGGCACCTTCGACATCTCCATCTTAGATGTCGGCGACGGCGTCTTCGAAGTGAAGTCCACCAACGGTGACACCTTCCTTGGAGGCGACGACTTCGATCAGCGCATTATCGATTACATTGCCGATGAATTTCAGCGCGAACAGGGCATCGACCTGCGCAGCGACCGCCAGGCACTCCAGCGCCTAAAAGAGGCCTCTGAGAAAGCAAAGATCGAGCTCTCGACCGTGATCCAGACCGATATCAATCTCCCCTTTATCACTGCAGATGCATCCGGCCCCAAGCATCTGAACGTTACACTTACGCGTGCGAAGCTTGAGCAGATCACCGATGATCTCATCGAACGCTCGATCAAACCCTGTAAGCAGGCGCTTCAGGATGCGGGTCTCACCGCGGATGACATTGACGAGGTTATCCTCGTCGGCGGGATGACACGCATGCCAGCAGTTCAAGAGGCAGTAAACAAGATCTTCGACCGCGAGCCCCATAAAGGCGTAAACCCTGATGAGGTGGTAGCAGTTGGAGCAGCGATCCAGGCTGGCGTCCTTGGCGGCGAGGTGAAAGATATCCTCCTGCTCGATGTCACACCTCTCACCCTCTCCATCGAAACACTGGGAGGGGTTGCTACATCCCTCATAGACCGCAACACGACCATTCCAACCCGTAAGAGTCAGGTCTTCTCCACTGCCGCTGATAACCAGTCGGAGGTCGAAATCCACGCATTGCAAGGAGAGCGGCCGATGGCCGCGGATAACAAGTCACTCGACCGTTTCACCTTGCAGGGCATACCGCCGGCGCCGCGCGGTCTACCGCAGATCGAGGTTACGTTCGACATCGACGCCGACGGCATACTGAAAGTCAGCGCCACGGATAAGGCGACTGGAAAGAGCCAACAGATTACGATCCATGCCTCCTCCGGGCTTTCTGAAAATGAAGTAACGCGGATGCGCGATGAAGCAAAAACAAATGCCGAACGAGATCTTGAGCGCCGCGAACTCGCCGAGACCCGGAATCGTGCTGACCAGACGATCTACACCGCCGAAAAGATCATGCTCGACAGCGGCAACAAGCTCTCAGAATCAATACAAGCCGACCTGCAAGCTAAGATAGATGGGCTGCGGTCAGACATCAACGCCGATCGTTACGATGCGGTGGAGCAGAAGACAAACGATCTTCGCCAGATGATCGAAGCTGCGGGGGTTGATATGAACGCCCAGCAGGAAGAACAGGTTGGAGGCAGCGCTCCTGGAGGCGATGAACCCTCGAATCAGGATGATGTCGTAGACGGTGAATTTGAAGATGCCTAAGCGGGTACATCCCTATGCAGAAAGGCGCCTTTGGGCGCCTTTCCTTATCCAATATCTATGACTGGCAAACGAGATTATTACGAAGTACTAGGGGTATCCCGAAGCGCATCACCCGATGAAATTCGGAATGCGTTCCGTGCTCTAGCGAAACAATATCACCCCGATGTAGCTGAGGAAAGCGACACCGAAGAGCGTTTTAAGGAGATCAACGAAGCCTACGCCGTGCTTTCTGACGCCGAACGAAAAGCCGCCTATGATCGTTTTGGTCATGAGGGGCTCAGGGGGATGAACATTGATTTCGACTTCGGCGGTTTCAGCGATATCTTTGAAGGGCTTTTTGGCTTCGGCATGGGAGGTAGTCAGAGACGAAATGCGCCCAGGCGCGGAGCCGATCTGCGTTACGATCTCACGCTAAGCTTCGAGGAAGCCGTTTTCGGCATCGAAAAGGAAATTTCATTTTCCCGACAAGCTGTATGCTCGATTTGTCAGGGATCGGGCGCAGAACCCGGCACTTCGCCGATCCGCTGCACAACCTGTAACGGCTCGGGTGAAGTACGTCAGATGCGGCAGACTTTTTTAGGCTCGATGGTTAGTGTCGCCCCCTGCCAGAACTGCGGCGGGAGAGGCCAGATTATCGCCACTCCCTGTAAGAACTGCTCTGGGCGCGGCCTGGAACGCAAGCATGTAAAGAAGGTTATTGCAGTGCCCGGTGGTGTAGACGATGGCACTCAAATCCGCCTGGCTGGCGAGGGCGAGCCCGGGGTGAATGGGGGACCTCCTGGAAATCTCTACGTGGTGATCCACGCCAAACCCCATCGCTTTTTCCGGAGACGGAACGATGACATCCTTCTTGAGCTGGCCATTAACATCGCTCAGGCTACTTTGGGTGCTGATATTTCTGTTCCGACGCTCGAAGGCGACGAAACACTGACGATTCCTTCCGGCACACAACCCGGGAAGATTCTGCGATTGCGTGGAAAAGGTGTCCCGCGGTTGAATCGAAGTAGCAGAGGCGATCAACTGGTAATTCTCTCGGTTGAGATTCCCCGCACGCTAGATTCGGAACAACGCGAAATCATGGAGCGCCTGGCCGAATCCCTTGGAACCGAGGTCCGACCGCAAGAGCGTGGTTTATTTGACACCTTGAAGAATATTTTTGGAGGATTGACCGATTGAGCTGGCTCGAGCTCTCCCTGAATCTCAATGGCGAGCTTGCCGAAGCAGTCACAGAGGTGTTATCCCGCTATTCGTCGGGAGGGGTCGCCATCGAGATGGCAGCGGACAGCAAGGGCGCTCTTTCAGCCGCAACGGATGTACTCGTTAAGGCTTATATACCAATCGACGGGCAGGAAGATGAACAAAGACGGCGCATAGAAGAAGGCCTCTGGCACCTTAGCCAGATTCAACCGCTGCCCGAACCTGAACTTCGAATTATAAAAGAAGCGGATTGGCAAACATCCTGGAAGAAGCACTTTCAGCCCATAGCAATTGGCAAACGTTTGCTGATTATCCCTCCCTGGATCACAATCGAAGAAATTGAGCGTGAGGTAATTGTCCTTGAGCCGGGGATGGCCTTTGGCACCGGGCTTCACCCCTCAACACGCATATGTCTTGAAGCCATTGAGGATATCTTACAACCCGGGGACAATATTCTCGATATCGGATGCGGCACGGGCATTCTGAGTATCGCCGCGGTTCTACTGGGAGCGAACCATGTGCTTGCTGTAGACACCGATGAGATTGCGGTGCAGGCAACCAGGGAAAACGCAGAAAGGAATCGTGTCACCGGGTATATTCGTGTTGAATCTGGAAGTCTCGAGCAAGTGAAAATTCTTCAAACTGAAACTCAAAAACCTGATCTCATTGTTGCGAACATCCTTTCTCATATCTTAATGGATTTGATCCAATCTGGACTGGCCACCTATGTGAAGCCAAAGGGGAGAATCATCCTCTCGGGCATCCTTGCGGAGCAACTAGAACCCTTGGTGAACCTGGCAGCAGATACGGACTTGGAACTACTAGACGTCCGCAGCGAAAAGGATTGGCGGGGGCTCATCTTTAAACGAAAACTGCCCCGAATATCACCGGGGCAGATCGAAACGAAAGGGAAAAACGGAGAGGCTTGACGCGATCAATCGGCTTTAGGCTTTTGCCGGTCTTTGTTTCCTGAAGCGATATGTAATCCGCCCTCGAGACAGATCGTAAGGAGATAGTTCCACTCGCACGTGATCCCCCAGCAAAATTCGGATGTAATATCGACGCATTTTACCTGAAAGATATGCGAGAACTTCATGCCCGTTTTCCAGCTCAACACGGAATTGTGTTGCGGGCAACGCCTCCAAGACCGTACCTTCCATGACGATTTTTTCTTCTTTCTTTGTCATGCGCACCTCCAGAGAGAAGACCAATTTCTGTAGATTGTCCGCTCTCCCTATACCGCCTAGCGGCGTCCTGGCGTCGTCTTCCTCTCGCGGCGCTTTAAGCGGCGGATGGCTTTCTTACGTTGAATCCTACGCAGCTCGCTCTTTGATATGAACCAGCGCTTTCTCCGCACCGCGCTCAATACCCCGCTCTTCGCTACCTTCTTGCGAAAGCGTTTTAGCAACTGCTCCTGTGATTCGTTAGGCCGAATAACAACTGTCGGCACTTTCTCTCACCTCCTCCCGCTCGAGCTCTTTGGATCAGCTCGTTTGATCTACTAATTCGAGGTCGAGCCGTTCGCGTTCAAGGCTGAAATCGACGACACGAACCTTCACTTTCAAACCCGGGGTTAGTTCCCCCGGACCATTTGGCGTCTTGAGTAATCCCTCGAGGTTCTCTTCTACAAGAACGAAGGCACCGGGCGCGCTCAGTACGGTAACTTCGCCTTCCAATTCCTGCCCCGCTTCGATGTGATCCTTGGCCAGTTCCCAGGGGTTCGGTTCGAGACGTTTAAGGCTTAGACCAATGCGATTGTTGGCGGAATCGAGGCGAATGATCAGTGTCTCCACCTCCTGCCCGATCTCCAGGACCACCGAAGGATCTTCGATGCGCGTCCAGGAAAGTTCAGAGATGTGGATCAATCCATCTGCGCCACCGATATCTACAAATGCACCGAACTCACGCAGGCTCGTTACAATCCCTTTTCGATGCTCACCCTCTTTTAGAGCTTTGATTACATCCGCTTTCTGATCCTGCCGCCATTGTCGGATCGCTTTACGCTCGGACAATACGAGGCGCCTGCGTTGAGGATCCACCTCAATTATCTTAAGCGGTATCTGCTTTCCGATCATCTTATTAAAATAGCTCAGCCGTTCTTCGTCATCCAGTCCGCGCGGCAATCCGCTCAGGTGAGAAGCAGGGACAAAGCCGGTAATATGACCAAAAGGTACGAGGAGACCGCCCTTATTAAAACTAGTCGCCTCTGCATTGAAGAGCTCGTCGTTTGACATTACACGCCGAGCCTCGAGCCAATCTCCGCTTTCACGTGCTTGCGAAATTGAGACCAGCAAATTGCCGTCAGGGTCAACCGGATTAATGACCATCACAGAAACAAGGTCACCGGTCTTCAATTGGGCGTCCTCTTCAGGTATTTTTTCAAGGTCTGATTGCGGAACAACGCCATCACGCTTTTGCCCCAAATCAACGATCACCCCATGGGAATCTTGAGCGATCACAGTACCCTGCAGCAAATCCCCTCGTTCAGGGGCTGCAAAGCGGTCATCACTCGCGAGCAGTGCTTTAAGATCATCCACCGCGTCGGTCATCCTTACTTTCCCCGGTTAAATGAAATCACCTGGTCAGCGCATTCCCAGACCGACCAGGCTACCATGTTAATCCGACAATTTCTGTAAATCGGATACTCGCTCTGGCGCACTCCTTTGACTATCTCGCAAAGACCAAATTCTATACCGGTCTGCGAACGCGAGGTCATTATACTCAGCCACCTGGGCATTGTCAATCAGGCGCTGTTTTCAGGCAATCAACAAGGCTATTTAGATGACAATAGTCATCCTTCACTCATTTTCTAGGGTCAGCTTTAAGGACGGCTTTCCACTTAACATAAATTCATTTACGCGTTGAAAAGCAACAGTCTGGCTCTACTCCGGTTCGTCGAGAAGCACCCGGTCCGGCCCCTGGTCCACTTCCCAGGGGTAGATAATGCGGGCATCTGTGCTCGCAGCGAAATAATCAGGTCGCAGTTGGCCGAAGAGATTTCGGTATGGGTTGTAGTGCAGGACGCAAGTGAGGGGCACACCCTTCGCGGCAACTATCCTGTTGCGAACAGCTGTAATCGTTCGCCCGGATCCCCAAACATCATCGACAACGAGTAATTTGCGGTCTTCTAATTGATCGTCATCTGGAAATTGGATGAACTGTGGCCAAGCCAGGAGCTTCGCAGTTTCAATCTTAGAAGCGAAAGGGAAATCCACTGCGGCGGTGAGAACACTTTCAATATTGAGCGCCTCACACAACAACCCCCCGGGGATGATCCCACCACGAGTGATGATCACCATTGCCTCGAATTCCATCTGAAATTGTGGGGTGAGGTGGTCAATCAGCTTTTCAACCTCTTGCCAGGTGATCAGCTCTGTACGTCGTTGCATCCTAATTCACCAAGAATAACGCGGTAGCGGATATTAGCACCAGTGAATTTCATTGACAAATTCGGCTGGTTTATAGAGTGCGCAATCTGTTTATATCCAAGGGAGATCTGCATCGGTTAACCTTGCTCAAAGTGGAAAGGTAGTTAGCAAATCTCTTGTGTGCTGCTATAAAGACTTAACCGCCTCTAAAAATTCATCCCATTCCTCACGGAAAAAATGTAACGTCACGGTCCCGAGCTCGACATGGTATGTAGTTTCACCATCTGGCTCTGCTGCCGACCAAACGATGAAATTAGTCGTCTCCGCTAGGATCTTCGTTGAGATATCTTCTGAATCTGTCATCGCTGTACACCTCTAGTTATAGGATATCGTTTGAATATCTCGATGTTATTAATTAACGCGATCTGGTTCCTTCAGTATACGAGCCGCTGTTGAAAAAGGCGAGAGCGGAATATAATCGCGACCTTACCCAATCGCCTTCCAAGAATTCGAGAACCAGCGGCTTCTCGCAGGGGCGAGCATGGCAACACAGGAGTATTTCTCTCAATCTTGCGAGTTCTTGCCTTGATTCCATCGGGTCTTAATAGCTTTCCAGATTCTCGGAAGAATTGGATCCTCAGGAGTGCGCTCTGCCAAGACATCGATCGGCGGATCCCAGGGCGAAAGATCGGACATCTTCCGGTAGAGATACCGCCCCAAAAGAAGGAATGAGGCTATTGTGGGAGCGGAGAGCAGCAAACCAATGACCCCCGCCAGGCTGGCACCTATCACCAACCCCACCAGGATCAATGCGGGATGCAGATTCAACGTGGTGCCCATGATACGCGGGACCAAGAAAATATCGATTGATTGATCCAGGATTACGACGCAAACCACGATGAGTGTGGCATAGGCCAGGGGCACGAAGCCAAACCAATTCGATGGCTGGAAAAGACCGACTAGAGCGGCGATAAATCCTGCTGTTACAGGACCAACGATGGGGATAAACTTCGCTATGCCACCCAAAACCCCCAGACCGATCGGGAAGCGAACGCCAAGGATCTGCATGAGCAAATACGTGAGAAACCCCGTAATGGTGACAATGAGGAGCTGGCCGCGCATGAAAGCTTGCCAGATCCTGAGAAGCTCTCGCTGAAGCCGTTGGATATCCTGCTTATAGCCAGGAATTGAAATATTTTTCAGGACAGCACGTATACGTCGATAATCGAAAATCAGGAAGAATGCGATGGCCAGGACAAGGATGATTCGCGTCAATGATTCAATCACACCCGTGGCCAAGAATGTGATCAACGAGCTCACCTCTCGGAGCAGCGGTTGAATCGTGGCGATCACCTGCTCTCCGACCGCAGCAAGATCAAACTGAGTAAAATCCAACACCCAGGGACCAAGTTGGTAAGTAAACTGACTCAGGTGTTCAAGCTGGGCGGGTAAATCGAGCAGGAATTGCTGAACGATGAGGAATAACGCCTGGAGCTGCTGTACGATTGCGAAACCCAGTACCGTCGAAGCACCGATTAGGAGCAGAACAAACAGCAGCATCGCGATTGTCGCCGCTAAACCCCAGGGAATTTTCAGCCTTACGCACATGAACTGCACAACGGGGACGACGATGATGGTCAAGATTGGAGCCAGGACAAGAATCGGAATGACGTGTTGGAATCGAACCAGCATTCCAGCCACGATCATCATCACTGCCAGGGCAACAAGTGCCTTGGTTGTTACACCCCATTTCGGCGACTCTTCCTGCCTCTCAATCATTCAACACTCTCATTTTCTACCTCTTCCTCCGCGGTTTGGAAGCGGTTTCGCAGGCGTTTGATCCAGCCGCTCACGGGTTCAAGGCGATTTCTAGGTGCGCTAGGTTTTACAACCTCCGTTCGAGGAGGTGTTACTTCAACGATTTTGCTATGCAAATAACCAGTGCCGAGCCGTAATGTTGCTACGACAGGTGCAGCCAGCAGAACACCAATGAAACCAGCCAGAATACCGCCGGCTAATACTGAAATCAAAATCACCAATGGGTGGATATTCAGACTCTCACCCATAATGCGAGGGACGAGAATGACATTCTCCACCTGTTGAATTAAAAAGAATATCCCAATAACCAATAAAGCAAATGCGAAAGGCGTCAGGCCCCAGGGGTTCACGGGCTGGAAGAGCGCAATAAGAGTTGCGAATACCCCTGTGATGATAGGGCCAAACATGGGAACCAACTCCATGAAACCGGCGATTACTCCAACTGCGATGGGGAAGTCCAAGCCCACGATCGACATCAAAACCGCGGTGAGCACTCCCACTATCACACCAAGAAGCACTTGCCCCCTCAGAAATGCCCGCCATAT
>RCNF010000755.1_pt1 | contig 16781 bp, 16 predicted proteins | sample 2041311 | NCBI WGS metagenome assembly RCNF01 (sample SAMN09708228, study PRJNA481090) | Marine sediment metagenome, whole genome shotgun sequencing project. | biome: marine sediment; feature: ocean; material: sediment; isolation source: Sewage treatment plant 2 marine sediment (STP2) ... | reverse complement strand
CCTGCTGGATGTCCTGTGGCGTGATCTGCGCGACTCGATCGGCCACGGTGCCAACGCGTTCGGGAAGACCCAAGAGCGCGCTGCTTCCGATGAACTGCGCCGCATCTTCCGGGTCATCGCGCACCGTCCGCAGATCCCACAGGTACCGACGTTTGGCCTTGTCGACCTCGTCGTCCGTCGGTGGGTTTCGTCGAAGCTCGGCGATGAGCTCGAACATGGTCTCAACGAGATAAGGGGCCTTCCCGTGCTCGACCGACGCCCCGAAGTCGAACACACCGCAATCCTCGAGCGAATCGGTTCCTGAGAAAGCCTCATACGCCAGCCCACGCTCCTCGCAGATCGTTTGATGGACGCGCGTGCTCAGCCCGTCGTCCAGGACTCGGTCCAGCAAGAGCAGGGCGGGCGCTTCGGAGCTCGCGACGCCAGGTGTGTGGAACGAGAGCCTCACATCGGTCTGGCTGCCGTGCTCCTGGACGTACGAAAATCGCTGCGACGCGGGACTGCTGGGCGGCTGGCGTGGCTCCATCGCACTGCCAATCGGCATCCCGTCGAAGCTCGAGCGAATTGTCTGCTCGATTTCCCCAGCGTCAAATGCCCCGGTGACACAGAGCACGGAGTTGCACGCGTTGTAGTGACTGCTGTGATGCCGCCGTAGGTCTTCGGTTTCAAATCCATCCAGATTGTCGAGTGAGCCGAGGATCGTGAAGCCGAGCGGGTGGTCCGGGTAGAGCAGCCGCCGCGAAAGGTTGTCGACATCGATCTGCTCGCCGTCCTCGTTGAAGTCTTCGAGGATCTCCTCACGAATAATTTGTTTCTCGGTGCGAAGCTCGGTCAACAGCGGCTGTTGCAGCACTTCGGCGAGGAGCTCCACGCCTTTCGCGATGGCCTCGGGTGGCAATGAGAGGAAGTAGCTCGTGAAGTCGACGTGGGTGGCCGCGTCGAGGGTGCCGCCCAGTCGCTCGATCGCGAGGTTGAGCTCGTTTGCCGCGGGGTGCACCGCGGTGCCACGATACAGCATGTGCTCGAGCAAGTGGCTCAAACCATTGGTCCGAGCGGTCTCGTAGCGGGAGCCCACACGCACGAAGAACGACACCGTCGCCGACTGCAGGTGTGTTAGCGGAACGAGTCGGACCCGCAGACTGTTCCCGAGCGTGAGCGACTCGGTGGGCAGCTCGGGAAGACGAAAGCTCTTAGCTGCGGCCATCCGGGGCTTGAAGCGGGTTGACGCGTAGCGCCTTGTCGGCGGTCGCCTTCGCGCGGAGCTGCTGAATGTAAAGATCGACGATTTCTCGCTTCTTTAGCGTCTGAAGAATTTCCCGTGTCGACGCCTGCACCGAGTCGTTGAACGCCTCGAGGTCTGGCCGCTGCCTATCGACGAGACGGAAGATCAGCCACTCGCGGCCGAGCTTCACGGGCGCCGTCGGGAACGCCTCACCTTCGGGCGACGAGAACACCGCATCGAGGAGCGCGGAGGTTGAAACTCCCGGCACTGGAGTGTCGGATCGACCAAAGTTGACCGTTTCTTCGAGCTTGGGTGTGAGGGCCGATTCGCCGCTCTTATCGGCCGCCGCCGAGAGCTTTCGTGCAATCGCGTCGTCGTCCTGATTCGCGCGCCAAGCAGCCAGCGTACTGGTCGCAGCGTCGCGCGCTCGGGCTTCGAGCCAGTCCGCCCGGTAGAGCCCTTCGGCGAGCTCTTGCTTGGCCTCGTCGACCGGGACGTCGCCCTCACGGATTGCGATCGCTTTGATGATGTGAAAGCCGTACTGGGTTTCGACCACTTCGGAGATCTGCTCCGCCTCCATCGAGAAGAGAGCAGCGTCGAACGAATCGGGCATCGTGCCTTTGCGGAGAAAACCGATGTCGCCGCCCTTTTTCGCGGTGACTTGGTCGCCGCTGTTCGCGCTGGCGAGCTTTGCGAAATCTTCGCCCTCGGCCGCGCGCTTCTGCAGCGCTTCGGCGCGTTTCTTCGCCTCCGCTCTCTGCTCTTCGCTTGCGTAGGAACCCGCCTTGACCAGGATGTGGCGAGCGCGAACCTGCTTCTCGAGGTTCGTGTACCGGTGCTTGTTGATGTCGTACTCGGCGCTCAGACGGGCTTCGTTGTCGGCAATCCATGCGTCGAGCGCCGCTTCGGAAGTCGGCGGCTTTTTGTCGAGATAGTACGCGGGCGAGAACCGGATGTACTTGATCTTCGCGCTGTCGTTCTCGCGGACGTAGTCGTCCCAGACCTCCGCGTCACTGACGTTGACCGTCGAGGCGATGAGCTCCCGCATTCGCGCCGCCAGGTACTCATCGACCTGCGCATCGGCGAACTCGCCCACGCTTCTGCGCAGCCCGTTTTGGATGTAGCGCTCGGCGAGGTCCTTGTTGAACGCGCCTTCCTTGTCCGTGAAGGAAACCGGAATCTCGCCCTGCGGAAGCATCGGCGGTGCGCCGACTCCGAGTGACAGCAAGATGATTCCATCATTCACGAAGCGCGCCATCACCTCGTCCTGGCTCACGTCGAAACCCACCCTGCGTGCCTCCCGCGCGAGAAGCGTGCGGTCGATCAGGCCGTCGAGGACCAGCTGGGGCAGGCGCATCGAGCGTTGCGTCTCCTCAGGGAGCCTCCCGAAGTTCGCGACCGAGTACGCAGCCTCGAAGTCGCCTCTGCTCAACGTCTGGTCATAGACCCGCGCCAGATAGGTGCTGCCGCCCGCGGCGCAGCCCTCGGCTTGGCCACCCCCGAATTGCAGGGCAAACACGGCCGACAGCAGCACCACGAGAAGAACTAGAAAGAAGCCTTTGAACTTATCAACCATCGCCAATTGCCATTAAAGAGGCCGAACCATAGAGGAGAGGTAGCCTCGCGGCAAACAGCGGTTTTTCGCGCCCAGCTCGCCTTGAGAGTTGGCGTGATCGGTCGAGGAATCTACACTCCGCTCCCAGGTGCGCGGCGCATCTTGGACTGGGGAAAGCGAGGGGGATGTGACCCAGGGCTCTAGCCTACCGCCACTGAAGAAGAACGACGGCAAGTACGGCATCATCGCCCTAATCCTCCTAGTCGTCGCCGGTGTGCTTTGGTTCTTCGTTCGCGACTGCAAATCGGGCCCCGAGGCCGAGCAGGCTCACGCGGAGCCGGAGGTCGAGCCCAGAGCCCAGTTCGCACCGGAAATCGAAATCCCAGAGGATGGCGCTGGCCTCGACTCGGGAGAAGAAGAGACGGTGGACGCAAAGCCCGTGGAGGCCAGGCAGACGCGACCGGCGGACTGGATTTGCAATGGCACGATTCCAGCCGCGCAGCTCAGCCAGGTCATTCGGGGACAGCCGAGCAAGCAGGTGCAGACCTGCTACGAGCGAGGTTTGAAAGACGACAACCTGCTTCAAGGTTCGATGAAGGTCCTGCTCACGATTGGTGCGACCGGCGGCGTCAAAGCAGTCTCGGTGAGCGGTTCTCTCAACGACCAGCAAGTGTACAACTGCGTCAAGCGCGTTGCGAAGACCTGGAAGTTCCCGAAGCCCGAAAACGGCTGCGTCCGCACCGAGGTGCCGTTCCAAATGATGCCGAGGCTCTGAGCCCCTCAGGCGTTTGCGAATCTCAGCACATCCGCGACGTCTTCCGGGCTGCCCATGTACACGGGCGTGCGCTGATGCAGCGCTTTCGGCTGGATTGTGAGGATTCGATTCTTGCCGTCCGACGCGACGCCGCCCGCCGCTTCCACCAGGAATGCCATTGGAGAGGCTTCGTAAAGAAGTCGGAGCTTGCCGTCCGCGTTCTTCTCATCCGGCGGATAGACGAAGATGCCGCCGCGGAGAAGAGTCCTGTGTAGGTCGGCAACCATCGCGCCGATGTACCGCAAGCGGTAGGCTTTTTTGTTTTCGGTCGGCGTCTTGATCCAGTCGACCCAGCTCTGAATCCGCTTGTCCCAGCTGTGGTAGTTGCCTTCGTTGATCGAGTAGATGCTACCGCGCTGCGGGACCTTGATGTTCGGGTGGGACAAAAAGAATTCGCCGACGCCCGGGTCGTAGGTGAAGCCGTCCACTTGATCGCCCGTCGAGTACACCAGCATGTTGGAGGAGCCGTAGACCACGTAGCCGGCAGCCACGATGTCGACGCCGGGCTGCAAGAGATCCTTCAAGGTTCCCGGTTCACCATCTGGAGTCAGGCGACGGTGAATCGAAAAGATCGTGCCGATCGACGCGTTGATGTCGATGTTGCCCGAGCCGTCCAGAGGATCAAACTGCAGCACGTACTTGCCCTGCGGGTACTGCGGCGGAATCTGAATCGGCTCCTCGACCTCCTCGCTTCCCATCACGCAGACATGGCCGCCCGCCTCGACGGTGCTCACAATCGTGCTGTTGGCGAAATCGTCGAGTTTCTGGACCTGCTCGCCCTGCACATTGGTCGTTCCGGTTCGCCCGAGGATGCCCGAGAGCCCAGCTTTGCTGACGCGGCTGCCTATGATTTTGGCGGCCAGGCTGATCTGCTGGAAAAGCCCAGTGAAATCGCCGGTGGCTTCCGGCATCCGGCGCTGGCGATCGAGCAGGTGGCGCTCGAGCGTCGTGCCGATGGGGCTAACCTGTGCCGGGCCGATCGATATTGGGTTTTTCATGGTTGCGGGGCATACCAGAGGCCTCCGAATCGCGCCAGGAGCGCCCAAAATGGAGGGTGGCCGCACTCCGCCATGTTAGTGTAAACTTACCGTGGTGGGGCATTTGTGACGAACTTCCGCAACTGGTTGAAGAACACCCAGGCGCGCCGAGCAGGGATACCCCGGCTTCGCACGATGCAGGGCCTGCCCGACGTGCTCACCCTCGGGGACCTGAGCGTCGTGTATCAGCCGATCGTATCGCTTGCGACGATGGAGCCGTTCGCCCACGAGGCACTCGTTCGAAGCAACTCACCCCATTGGATCAATCCGCCAAAGCTCTTCGACGAGGCGATCCAGTCTCGATGCGTCGGAGCTCTCGGTCGCGCCATTCGTGAGCTCTCCACAGCGCATTGCCCCGGGATGCCACTCTTTCTCAACGTGCATCCAAACGAGTTCGACGAGTCTTGGCTCGTGCAGCCCGATGATCCGATCTTCACCCACGACTCACAGGTCTACCTCGAGGTAACCGAGTCGGTCCCTCTGACCCATTTCGCCTACTGCCACAGCGTCCTTCGGGAGATTCGGGGCAAGGGGGTGCTGCTCGCCGTCGACGACCTCGGCGCTGGGTACTCGAACTTGAAATACATCGCGGACCTCAAACCTGAGATCGTCAAGCTCGACCGAACCTTGATCGCAGATCTGGCCGACGATCGTCGTGCGCAGGTCCTAGTCCGCCATATCGTGCAACTGTGCCACGAGCTCGGCGCGCGCGTCGTTGCCGAAGGCATCGAGCAGGAAACCGAAATGCGAGTCGTGATCGACTGCGGTGCGGATTACGGACAAGGGTACTACTTCGCCTACCCTGCATGTCCTGCGCCTGGCGTCAGCGAAGCGTCGATCGCGGTCGTTCGCGAAGGCGCAAATGGCGCCCGGCTCAGAACGGGACCGACTGGAAGCTGACGTCTCCGCCTTCGTGCCCTCGAATCTCGAGGATCGCGCTCACGCGCTGCCCCTCTGGCCCGCGTTGCATCGAAACGACGAGGTCGACTGCGCTAGCGAGCAGCTGGGCGAGGTACGCGCGGTCGGCTCCGGTCGCGCCAGCCGCGAGCATCAGGCCCTCAATCGCGTCTTTGCTGCTCCAGGAGTGGACGCCGAGAAGGTGACCTGGTTCCCGTCCTAGGACAGCGGTCAATGCAGCCATCGTCTCGGCGCCTGAGAGATCGTTGATGACCATGTGCTCGGCGTGAAGGCGTGCGCCGTGCGCGATCGCTTCGCTCATGGGGATCCCCGAGTCGGTGGCGGTCAGGGAGATCAGCCGGTCTCGATCGATGTCGAGCTCAGGGATTGGCTCGATGGTGACGGTATTCTCGCTTTCCGGCAGCTCTCGAACCAAGGCGGACATGAGCGTCGTCACGCCGGAGCCTCGAGCCCCAGCGACGACGATGTTCCGGCATTCCGCGACGGCTTTGGTGAGGTAGGTTGCGGCGTCTGCGCTCAGCCAACCTTTCTCCGAGAGTTGCTCCAGAGTGCTCGGGCTGTGAATGCGGAGCTCGATCACCGACCCGCTCATCACGAGAGGCGGCTGCAAGATCGTCACGCTCGGGCCAAAAGAGAGCCGCCCGTTGAGTACCGGTCGGCCCTCGAGCGTTTGACCGCATTCTGCCGCGAGACGCCCCGCCACCCTCTGAACTGCATGCGCGGAAGAAAACTGCAACTCGGTGGCCTCCAGACCCTCACCCTTGTCTACGAAGATCTTCCTGTGCCCATTCACCACGATGGTACGGACCGATTCGTCGGAAAGTAAATCGTCGAGAGCGCCGAGGCCGATCGCTTCGTGCAGCGCGGCATGCGCCAAACTGCGCATGTCCAAATCGGCGTGAACCAATCCGTCCTTCTGCATTGCGAGGAAGGTTTCGGCAATCGCGGCGCGAGCAGCCGACCAGCGTTCTTGATTTTTCATCGACGCCGGATTGATGTCGTCGATCTCCACGCGCTCCGCAAGACGGACGAGCAGATTGTTCAACGGATCGCCGATTGAGATTTCGGTTTCGGTCTTCGCGCGAGCGCGCGGCAGGCTCGTCTCCCGTCGTTGAATACGAGGAGGGTTGACCGTCCCACTCCCGTCCGGTTGTAATCCCGTCACGCTCGAGCCTCCCGGCGTCGCACGCCGCGCTGCGATCGAGCGCCTGATTGGCACCGAGCTGGCGGCCGGTAGGGCGGACTTGGCCGGCAGCGGAGGCGGCTCCGAGACCCGAGGCATCTCACCTTCGGTCTGCGAGCGTTCGTCCGCAGTCTCGAGCGTAATGATGAAATCTGCGATGTAGATCTTGTCGCCCTGCTTCAGCGGCCGAGCGGCAGTGATCTTGCGACCGTTGACCCATGTGCCGTTCGTACTGTTGAGATCAACGACGACAGCCTGTTCGTCCTCGAGGGTGAGGCGTGCGTGCTGCTTCGAAACGTTGCGCTTGGCCAAGACAATGTCGTTGCCCTGAACGCGCCCCACGGTTAGCTCCGGCTTGTTAAAATCAAGCCTGCGCCGGACGCCCCCCTCATCCGTGATCACCACCGCGTACATTCCGTCGGTCCATTCAAGAGGGGGCCGGCGCCCGCGTCAAGTCATTGCCGATTCTCGCCCCGGCGGCTGAGGCCAGTCGATCTGTCCTCACCCCCGTGCCTACGCGCGCTAAAAGCATGAGATCATTGATTTTTAAGCGCTCCAGCGCCTCAGCTCGACTGGCTTGGGGTTAAAAAACCGCTCCATTTGGAGCGAATCGGCACCACCGAAGGGGTCAACTGGGGTAGCGTACGCCGCATGACGGCTGGGTTTTTGATCGTCGAGGACGAACCGACGCTGGCTCGGACCCTCGCGCGTACGTTTGGGCGTCATGGTCCTGTCGAAGTCGTTCACAGCATGGGCGCAGCCCGGGAACAGCTTCAGAGCCAGGAAGAATGGACGGGTGTCGTGCTCGACCTGATTCTGCCTGACGGATACGGTCTGGACCTTCTGGCTGAGATCCGTCAAACGCACGGCGACCTGCCGGTGCTGGTTCTCACCGGCGAGCTCAATCGTGATGTAGTTAACAAAGTTCAAACGATGCGCGGCGAGTACGTCTGCAAGCCAGCATCCGCGGACAACCTCAATCCGTTCATACAGAGGGCCCTTGCGCAGGCGCGCGTCGACGACGCGGCCATTGGGCAGCGCATCGAACACCTGGCCCGTCAGCTCAAGCTCACGCGTCGAGAAACCGAGCTTTTAACGCTTTCGGTGGACGGTCTCTCCCGGAAGGAGCTCGCCGAATCCCTCGGGGTAGCGGAGAACACGGTCAAGGCCCAGATTCGATCGCTGCTCAAGAAGAGCGGCGCTCGAAGTCTCGCAACGTTGGCGCAAAAGGTCATCAAGGGTGCGACGCGCGACACCCTGCCGCCCGACGCACCGGCCGACGTCATCGACTGAGCTCCGACTCGACGACCGTTAGGTCTTGCAGGATCCGTACACGGCTTTCGGGGTGAGCGCTTGCCGCTCGTCCGCCAACCAGCACTCTGACGCGTTCAGGTATCGCAGCTTCGATCGCAGCGATCTCTCGCTGCGACTCCTTGGGCTTCAGGTTGGTGATCGACAGCATCAACAGGTCGGCGTTTGTGTCGGTAACCGCGTAGGCGATCTCTTCGGCTGGCAAATCGGGGCCGAGGTAGAGCACGCTCCATCCGTGCATGGCGGCCAACATCGATACCATGAGCGCGCCGAGCTCGTGATCCTCTTTCGCCGGTGTTGCAACGACGGCACGGCGCCTGGAGTCGTTCGCCGGATAGAGACGCATCAGCGAAAAGAGCAGACCACGCATGACCGTGGACCCGGCGTGCTCGTGTGCAATCCGAAGCTCACCACGTTGCCAACGGTCGCCGATTTCGACGAGAACGGGGGCGACGACCATCTGCAAGAATTCGCTCGGTTCCGTGCCCAACGCTGCGCGCGAGAGCATCTGCTCGGCATCTTGGATGCGCAACTGCTCGATCGCCTTCATGACGCGACTGCGAAGCTCGGGAAGGTGCTGCACGGCCGGCTGGCTCGGCGGCGCTGAGACCGAGGCTGCCATGTGTCGCAGATCGGTATTGGACAGCTTCGCGATCCCGCCGATCGAGTGACCAGTTTCGACCAGCTCATGCAGAAGTCGAAGCCGTGCAACGTCTGCGTCGGTGTAGAGACGTCCTCCGGCCTCGGTCCGCTTCGGCAGAACGGCGACGTAGCGCTTCTCCCACATGCGCAGCGTGTGGGTCGAGAGCCCGGTCATCTTCGAGACCATGCCCACCCGGTATTTCGCCTCGTCTGCCACCTAAGTCCTCGGGATCCCGCCAAGCATCGATCCTGTTCAGGACCTGTCGAAGACTTGTCTATACGCCGCGTTCAAGGGAATCAAGCCCTAGCGGCAGGATCTGGGTGCTTTCTTCGCTCTGCTGCACTTTGCCTGTGTGGTTGACCGTTGGTGCGTGGTGCGGGTACCAAGGCCGCACCGTGTTCGCGTCGAGCAAACCCTGGGCCGGCGCCGGCGGCCTCGTCGCTTGGTTGCTGGCAATCGCCGCCTGCACCGAGGGGCATGGGCGCGGCGATCCGGGCGACGCCCCGCGCGCTCCGGCGGAAGCAAAAACCGCTGATCTCTTCGACGACACATCGTCGCGTCTAGGCCCGGTGCCCCTCCATGCGGGTTTTAGTCCCGATCCCCGCGTCGTGTCCGGCACCGCGGTCGGCGAGGTCCCAGCGCGCTCGATTCACCGCAAGTGCAGGGGTTGGATCTCCGAGAGGCCCGATTACCTACTCGACACCGACACGGCGTTCTACAACCTCCACGTTTTGGGTCGTTCACGCTCCGACATCCTGCTCGTGGTGCGCAAGCCCAACGGGCGTGTTCTTTGTAACGACAACCGCAGCGGCACCACCGACCCGATGCTCCGTTCCGACTTTCCCATCGGTACGACGCAAGTCTGGATCGGTGTCCAAGAGAAAGGCGCGACGGCCGATTACCGTCTGGGCTTTTCCGAGGTGAAGTGGCAGTCGTCGTCGATTCCGCTTCCCGACAGCGACTAAGGCTCGCGTCGCCGCCAAAGCGCCAGCCGCTCGCGGCCTTCGCGCCCCGGATGGGTGTTTTCCATCTCCCGGACTTCGAGCTCTTCGAAGCTGTCTTCGATCAGCTCTCGAACCAGGCCGGTATTGATCGGCCAGGGCGGCCCCTCACGTCCTGAGATGGGGTCTTCGAAAGGAAAGAGCAGGGTAGCCAGCAGGCCGGAGGGCTTCACCAGCCGCTTCATCTTCTCGCTCCAGTCCCGACGCCGCTCCGGATCGAGCGCGCAAAAGAAGGTGTAGTCCCAGACGAAATCGAAGCCGTTGCCCGGCTCGTACGAAAAGAAGTCGCCAACTTCGTACGAGACCGAACCCGGAAGGTCGCTATGTGTGGCGAGAAATGCAGCGCGCGCCGCGTCGGAAAGGTCGAGCCCGACGACCTCTCGATCCGCGCGCGCCAGGGTTGCAAGGTCGTAGCCGGTACCGCAGCCGGGAACGAGGACCCGGCCCCGAGGAATCTGCCCGCGGGCGAGCAAGCTGTGAAGCGCAGGCGGTGAGGTGCCTGCGTCCCAAGGGGTGCGTCCCGCCTTCCATGCCTGTCGCCAATCCACCGGTGCCATCGCCGAACCCTATCGAGTCAGTCCGATCGAGCGCGCTGCATTTCGCGCAACCGGGAGCACCGCGTCGTATGCAGCGGCGTTGCAAGCTAGGATGCCCTTTCGATTGCGCATGTCCGACCCGCCGTAGTGATAAGGATTGCCTTCGAGGTCGGTGAACCGCCCACCTGCAGACTTCAAAATCGCTTCGGGGCCGCAGGCGTCCCACATGCTCGAGCGGTCCGAAATGTGCAGGTAGACGTCAGCCTCCCGCTCGGCGATGAGACCCGCCTTGAGCCCTACCGAGCCGCTCGCAGTCTCGCGAAGAATCCCGAGCCGGGCAATGACCTCCGCCACGGCACTATTTCGGTGCGATCGCGACACCACCAACTTCAGCTCGCTTGGCTCAGCAATCTCGCTGACCTTCAGCGGACGGCGCGCGCCGCGCTCCTCCAGCACCGCACCGTCGCCCACCACGCCGGAGTAGAGCTTGTCGGTACCAGGCTGGTACACGACGCCCGCCGTGGAAACCCCGTCGATCGCCAGGCCGAGCATCACCGAGAACTCGCCGTTCCTCGCGACGAATTCCCTGGTGCCGTCGAGCGGGTCCACGTACCAGCAGCGCCCCGATCGAAGCGCATCGCCATTGTCTTCATTTTCCTCCGCGACGATTCCGTCCTTTGGAAAAGCTTTCCGGAGCTCTTCGACGATGTATGCATTGGCCCTCGTGTCGGCCTCGGTCACGGGGTCCGCCTCGTCTTTGTAGGCGACAGTGAAGTCGGTCGCGTAGACTTCCATCAAGATCGCGCCGGCGCGTCGCGCGATGCGCGCTGACTCCGCGATTTCTCGATTTAACATTTCGGGCCTCTACCACGAGACCGCACGGACGCCACCGGTCAGCGGCTGACGCGCCCTGCCAGTTGCTCGAGCAGTTGGGCCATCTCGCTGACGCTCTGCAGCAGCGCGGCAGACGCAGGTGGCGCTCCCCGTTGTTCGTCCGAGCAAACGAATGCGCCTACGCCGTGCAGCGCTGCGAACTCGATCGCAGGAAAATCGGTGAGGTCGTCTCCCGAAAAGAACACGGAGCTCGCGCCGGAGCGTTCGAAGATCTCCGCAAGCGCGCTGCCTTTGTCGTAGCGGACGGCTTCGGCTTCCCGCAAGGCCTTGCCGCGCCGTACGTGCAGGCCGAGGTTTCGCGCGAGCTCGTCTGCTTCGCCGAGCAGCGTCGCCGCGCGAGCCGGATCTTCGGAAGCGATCGCGCGGACGTGCACCGCGATCGCCTGCGGCTTGTATTCAATAAATGCGTCTTGGGCGCGCGTCTCGACCCAGTGTTGAAAGAGATCGAGGGCCTCCCGCCGTTCTGGCGTGAGCTCGCGCGGCGCCGGAGCCTGCCCCGGTCCGAGGACTAGCCCACCGTGCTCGACCGCACGCCAGATGCCCTCGAGCTGTTCCATTCGCGCGAGAGAGCTCAGGGCACGTCCGGTGATCAGGCCGAGCTCGACTCCCGGGGCCTGGGCAATCGCCTCTAGATTGGAGAGCGTCGTTACAGGAATTCGGGCCAGATCCGGGTCTCGAACGATTGGGGAGATCGTACCGTCGACGTCGAGGGCCACGAGCAAGGGCCGTTCGAGCTCGAGCAGAGATTCGACCAGGGCCTCGACGCGACTCACTTTCCCTCCAACGCCTCGAGGTAGCGGTCGGCCCATCGATGCACGTCGAGCCCCATCACCGCGCTGCGCATCGAACGCATTCGCTTGCGCTTCTCGCTTGGCTTCATGGTAAGCGCCCCGTGAATCGCGGCGGTGGTCGAGTCGACGTCATAGGGGTTCACGAGCACCGCGCCCTCGAGATGCTTTGCGGCGCCGGCGAACTCGCTCAGGATCAAGACACCATCCTCGTCGGTCCTTGCAGCTGCATACTCGTGCGCCACGAGATTCATTCCGTCGCGCAAAGGCGTGACGAGGGCAACGTCCGCGGCTCGGTAGTGCGCAAAGAGCGCCCGCTGGCTAAGGTTCCGATAGAGATAGTGAATCGGAACGCGGCCGGTCTCCGCGTAGCGGCCATTGATGTCCCCGACCAAGCGATCGATTTCTTCTTTGAGGTCGGCGTACGCTTTCACGTCGGTGCGACTAGGCACCATCACCTGAATCAGCGCGTACCGCTTGCGCGCGCCTGTGTCTCGGCGAAGCAAGCGTTCGAACGCGGCCAGTCGCTCGGGAATGCCCTTGGTGTAGTCGAGCCGGTCGACGCCGAGCATCAACTGACGGTTCCCCATCACCTCGCGGATTCGATCGACCTCACGCCCAACGTCTGGGTCGATGGCGAGCGCGTGGAGCTCTTCGACGGGAATTCCGATGGGCGCAGCGATCGTGCTCACCTTGCGGTCGCGATAGTGAATCGACCCCCGGGAAACCCGATGGGGCGTAAAGCGCTCCACGCACTGGCGAAAGTGCTCAGCGTACTCTGGAAGATGAAAGCCGAGGACGTCGGCGCCGAGCAGCCCTTCGAGGATCTGCTCCCCCCAGGGGAGGATGCCGAAGGTTTCCGGCGGTGGCCACGGGATGTGGCAGAACCAGCCGATTCGGGCCTTGCTGCGCTTGGCGCGCAGCATCCCCGGCACCAGCATGAGGTGATAGTCCTGGACCCAGACCAGGTCGCTTGGACCGCTGGTTGAAATTGTGGTGTCGGCGAAGGCCTGGTTGGCGCCCACGTAGCTCGACCAGGGTGCATCTCCGAGCTGAATCGTAGGCTCGAAGCCATGGAGCAGCGGCCAGAGGACCGCATTGGACACGCCTTCGTAGAACCCTCGCTGGTCGCCCCGCTTGATCGAAATGTGGGCCAGGTCGTAGCTCAAATGGGGCGCCGGAACCGTGACGGTGTCGAAGTCTTTAGCGGGTTTGGCGCTGACCCAAACGCCGCCGCGCTTCTGCAAAACAGGGTCGAGCGCGGCCACCAAGCCTCCTGCGGCGCGAACCCAGCGTTCACGGCCCCGGCTGGCTTCGTGCCGATAGGGGCCGCGGTTCGATACGACCACTAGCTTTCGGCTCTTTCTCGCCATCGAGCGTCATTGTAGTCTGCGGAAGGACATGGACCCAGCGCAGTTTATTGAAGGACGCAGCCGAGAGACCGAGATCCGCCGCGACGGGCGCGGACGCTGGTTCAATGGAGAGGACGAGATCAGCCACCCTATTCTGGCGCGCTCCTTCGACAGCTGGGTCGACCGCGCCGAAGACGGGCGCTTCTGTCTGAGCAACGCGATCAACTGGGCATACGTCGAAATCGAAGGGCCCGCATATTTCGTGAAAGACGTGGACCTGGGCCCCGAGGGCATCGGTCTAGTTCTCTCGGGCGACCTCCACGAGCCGCTCGACCCAGCCTCGCTCTGCCAGGGGCCGGAGGGTGCGCTCTGGTGTGCCGTCCGAGAAGGCCGCTGTCCCGCGCGCTTCGACAATCACGCCGTCAGCAAGATGAGCGAAACGATTGGCGAGGACGACGAGGGCGTCTATGTCCAAATAGCTAATCAAAAGGTGCGCCCGCCAGAGGTCGACGATCCGCTTTCGCTTGGTCTCGAAAAGCGCTAAGGCTCCCGCGTGTCCCGACGCGAGCTCATCGCCACCCTAATCGTCGCCGCAATTGCGTTTCCGCTGATCTTCGTATTCACCGGGGCCGTCGTGGATGCGCAGGCCCGCGCGCGCGAGGCCCCGTTCAGGGCGCTCCTCGGGAACGCGCGCTTCGAGCAGCTGATGGACGGCCAGGGCGGTGTTCCTCACTATCTCGGCGCTTCTCTTCTTGCTCCGGAACTCAGCCTTCCGAAGCAGGGCGGCGGCGAGTGGAAGATGTCGGAGCAGCGCGGGAAGGTCATCGTGATGAACTTCTGGACGGTCACCTGCCGGCCCTGCATCCAGGAGATGCCAACCATCGAGTTGCTCGCCGAAATGACCCGAGACTGGGGCTACGTCGAGGTGGTCGCGGTCTCGACAGACCGGAGCTGGGCAGAGGTCGAGACGATCATTCCTCGCAGCTCACGGATAACCAGCTTGCTCGATGCGGATCGAAAAGTCGTGACCGAGCAGTTCGGTACCAAGCTTTTCCCGGAGACTTGGATCATCGACGCGGATGGCGTCGTTCGCTTTCGCTTCGACGGCGCGCTCGACTGGTCGGATCCGGTCGCGTTGGACCTGATACGCGCGTACCGCTGAGCGCTCAGGTTTCCGCGAGGAGGTGGCGCGATACCCAGACACCGAATCCGACGAACAAGAGGTCGAAGGCGGTCAAGATGCGAATCCAACCGATGACCTCCGTCATGCTGGCGCCAGCAAAGAGCTCGCGCGTCGCCACCGCAGAGGCCAGCAGAGCCGGCGCGACCAAGGGGAACACCAGGACGCTCAGCATCAGATCGCGGGCCCGCGTACGAATGCCGACTGCGGAGAACAAAGAGGCGGTCGAGACGAAGCCGAGCGAGCCGAGAAACACGAGCGCGAAAAGCGGCAACAGGATTCCGGCCGGTTCGATCTGGAAGAAGATCAGGCAAAGCGGGACCAACAGAAGCTCGACGGCGAAAAGCAAAATCAGAGCGCTGATCGTCTTGCCGATGTAAATCGACGGCCGGGGAATTGGCGCCAGCAGCAGGCCGAACACGGCGTCGTTCTCGCGCTCGAGCGCCCAGCTTTGACCGATCAGCAAAATCCCGCAAAAGAGAATCGAGATCCAAAGCACACCTGGGGCCACGTTCGGGGAGCTGACCGGGTCCGTGTAGAACGCGAGCGAGCCGAGCGTGACGACCAAAACCGCAAAGAGCCCCGTCGAGGTGAGGATCTCTTTGTTGCGCATCTCGAGCTGTAGGTCTTTGACGGCGACCAGCCACGCCGCGCGGAGGGTATTCATGCCTCCGGCTCCACGATTCGGCCGCGATCCATCTGAAGGACACGGTCGGCCACCGCGTCCGCGAACTGGGCTTCGTGGGTCACGACGATGACGATCGCGCCTTCACGCTTCTGCTGCTCGATCAAATCGATCAACGATGCGGTCGACTTGACGTCGAGGCCGGTGGCAGGCTCGTCCATCAACAAGAGGCGAGGCTGATGAAGAAGGGCGCGAGCGATCGACACGCGCTGCGCTTGGCCACGAGAATAGGTTCGGACGGGCCGCATCCAGTACTCGCCGAGAGAGAGTGCTTCGCAGAGGTCGGTCGCGCGCTTTTGCGCGTAGGGGATGCTCTGCAGCTTGGCGGCGAGCACCAGGTTTTCATGACCGCTCAGCCCCGGGTAGAGCTGCAGCTGGTGAGCGACGAACCCGATGCGACCTCGAAGCTCGTCCGCGCGTGAAACGCCATAGCGGCCATAGCGGATTTCGCCTCGCGTTGGATACGCCAGCATCGCGAGCAACCAGAGCAGGGTCGATTTCCCAGAGCCGTTCGAGCCCCGGATCGCGGTGGCCTTCCCCGCCTCGAAGCGCAGGTCCACGCCGGCCAGCGCGAGCGTCGGCCCGTAGGATTTGGCCAGGCCAGCGACCGAGACTTCTTCAAAATCGAGCTTCACCGCTGAGCACTCTAGAACAAGTCTCGCACAATGCCGTCAAGTTTCAGCCAACGATCCACAGGAACGCGCAGCCACTCCCCATCCTGCACGAGATTGCCTCGTTCGATGGCGCGCGCGATCTCATCTTCCCTGCCTTCCCGAGGATTCTGACCCGCTCGTCGTTCGGTCGCGAACAGGTTCATTCCGTCTACCGTGCGTAGTCCAAGCATGAGAGCCTCACGAATGATCTCGTCTGGGCCCAGCTCCTCAACCTCGACTTCTAGAGTCTGCTGCCGCATGTACCGCTGCGGGTTGGGTTCGTTCCGCCACCGTTCGGCTCGCCCCGGCCCCTGGTCGAGACAGCCGACTGCCGCTGCGCCGAGCCCGACGTAGGCACCTCCTAGCCAGTAGTGCAGATTGTGGCGCGAGTGCTCTCCATCGGCCGCGTAGTTCGAAACTTCGTAGTGCGTCCAGCCGAGGTCGGTGAAGCAGCGCTCCGCATGTTCGAAGAGCTCGGCGTATTGTTCTTCGGGTGAGACTCGAAGCTTGCCCGCGCGGTGCAGCGAACCGAACATCGTCTTTTCTTCGATCGTCAGCGCGTAGGCCGACACATGCCGGACACCCGTATCAGCGATCCGCGCGATGTCTTCACCGAGCTCTCCAACCGTCTGGCCGGGCATCCCAAACATCAGGTCCGCGCTGACACGCGGCATTTCCTTCGTTGCTCCGTCGAGCGCGGCGAGCGCCTGGTCTCGGTCGTGTAGGCGTCCGAGGAATCGCAAATGCGGGTCACGTAAGGACTGGACCCCGATCGAAAGACGATTCACGCCCGCTTGGCGAAGGAGCGCAGCGTGATCACGATCGAGTGAGCTCGGATTGCACTCGACGGTGACCTCGACCTCTTCGGTTGCTTCTCCGAACGCTTCGCGGATTCCCTCGAGGGTTCGCTTCAGTGCGTTCGGCGCCCAGAGCGAGGGCGTCCCACCGCCGAAGAAGACCGATTTCAGAGAGCGGCCCTCCAAAGCTTCCGCGCGCGCATCCAGCTCAC
>RCNF010000753.1_pt1 | contig 16796 bp, 14 predicted proteins | sample 2041311 | NCBI WGS metagenome assembly RCNF01 (sample SAMN09708228, study PRJNA481090) | Marine sediment metagenome, whole genome shotgun sequencing project. | biome: marine sediment; feature: ocean; material: sediment; isolation source: Sewage treatment plant 2 marine sediment (STP2) ... | reverse complement strand
TCATGCGCTACTCCGGTTCCATAGACAACGTCGGCTGGAGAGCCGGCCTCGCTTGGGCGACCGACCCGTCCGGACCATTCCATCGCACGGAATCCATCGACCTGGACATCGGCTCGCCGGGTGCGTGGGACGATGTCAAAGTACTGAGGGGTGCGATTCATTATCATCAGGGTAAGTGGTACTGTCTCTACACCGGTGGGGGCGAAACCACCGGCTGGACGTCCTACCAGGTAGGCATGGCGACGGCCAATCCGCGCTCGGTCGGCGATGCCCTAAGCTTCGAGACGCGGACAAGCGCCGACGGCTCGCTATGGGAAGACTGGCTCACGATCGCTAACGGAGACTTCGTGCAGTCCACGCCGGAGAACTACTTCCAGTACCGCACGACTTTCAACGATAGCCCCGAAGGCCTTTCGCCGGTGCTGACAGGTGTACATATCGAACCGAACGGCCCTGTCGACGTCAGCGTAATTCCGGATTACGATCTTATAAACTGTTCGACATCGGTCGGATACACGTTCTACATCGATGCCAGCGCCAAGGAAGTTCGCGGCGTCGATATAACATTCTCGATCGACTCTGCTGTCATCACGATCGTCGATCCGACCCCTGGGGGAGACTTTACCGAGGGTACGTTTTTAAGCGACGTGGGAGGAACATTCTTCGATGTGGTGGACAACGGTGATGGCGTCTATGTCGTGAACTGCGCGATTCTCGGCGGGGATACGGGAGCAATCGGATCGGGAGAGTTATTTTCGGTGATTTTCACGCCTGTTGCGTCGGGGAACAGCACTGTCGCTATCACTTCGCTCCAGGTTCGGGATCCGGACAACACTCCACTGGAGGTGGTTGCAGGCGACAGCCAGGTGCAGGTGGACTGCACAATGCCGACGATGGAACCGATCGTGGAGTCTGAGGGCGGCTGGTATAACGCGACGCCCGTATTGTCGAACTTCGGCTTCGACGACAACCTCAACCTCGATCTGGCCGAGTACAACTACAACGGCGCTGCGTGGACAACGATCTTCAGCGGGATCGATGCAATATCGTGGGACAGCGACGACTGGGAGCTCCCCGGATTCGCCGGTCTCTCGGAGGGGTCCCACACGATCTTCTTCCGCGTGAAGGACGACGCAGGGAACTGGAACGGCGAGGGCACACCCGACACGTACAGCTGGCAGTTCTTCAAGGATACGGAATCGCCGGCGCCGCCGACCGCCTTCCTGGCTATGCCGGGTCACGAGCAGGTGCACCTGACCTGGGCTAATCCGAGCGGGGATGTGACCTTCGCTGGTGTCGAGATACGCTGTATGGTCTGGGACGATTATCCGCAGTACGGAACGCCAGGGCCGGATGCTCCGGAATATCCGGCCAGTGAGACTGATGGTGACCCGGTAACACAGACAGGCCTTGAAGCGTATAACGATCCGATCGGGGCGCGCAACATCTACTACTACGCGGCGTTCTCGTACGACATGGCCGGCAACTACTCTATCTTCGACGCCGGAGCGGCCGACCGCTCGACGAACTACTGGCTCGGCGACATCGCTACGGAGTACGATGGATATGTAACCATGGCCGATCTCGTGCTCTTCTCGAATGCGTTCGGCGCGATCCAGGACGGCCTGGGTTGGATCAACGAGGCCGACTTCGGCCCTACCGATGACTGGTCGCGCTTCGGCATTCCTGAGCCGGACAATGTGATCGATTTCGAGGACATGATGATATTATCGATGAACTACGACGCGGTCGAGCCAGAGGGATTTGAAGCGTTAGCTGTAACTGATCATGCAGTCGAGAACCTCGAGGAACTCGTTGCGTTCAAGTCTGCCCCGAATGATGACGGTTCTATCTCGATCATCCTTGTAAACGAGGCCTCGACGTTGAAGGGCATTCATCTTGTCGCCACCGTCAAAGACGGAACGCTCGAGCGTGTTGAGCGGGGGGCACTCTTCTCAGGGGCATCCGGATTGTTCTTCGGGCTCATGCCCTGCGTTCCCAATTCAATCGACATCTCGGCGGCTGCGCTCGGCGTCGATGCGCCGATGACACGCTCTGGAGAGGTGGTGCGTCTCGTGGTCCGAAGCGATGCCGGGAGCGCGCCGCGGATTAGAATTGAGGAGATCGACCTTCGGGATCTTTCGAACGTGAAGACCGGAGTTGTCGCGGAAGAGGAGTTCGAAGCGCCGTTCTTGCCGAACGCTACGGCGCTTCTCCAGAACTATCCGAACCCGTTTAATCCGGTGACAACGCTCATCTTTGATATGACAGCCTCGGGTCATGTCCGGATCGACATCTATGACGTGTCGGGACGTCTGGTCGGAACGCCGGTGAATGAGATGAAAGCTGCAGGGCGCCACCTTATTGAATGGAATGGAAGAAATGCGAGCGGATCTCTCGTACCGAGCGGCATTTACTTCTACCGCATGAAGATTTCCGATTTTGTGGCGACTCGCAAGATGATCCTCGTCAGGTAACCGTACAAGAGAGTGAGACGCGGGAGGCGCATAAGCGCCTCCCGCGGAACTCAGGCTCAAGTGAATCTATATTTCAGCACAACCGCTTTCTCGTCAGCCGCTTGTCCCTCCCTGAAAATGTGATCCTGGCAGAATTCCCCGGTCCCTGCACTCAGCGACAAAACGACAATCTGCGCGGATTGCCTGCTTTTGTCTGGTGCTGTGTATTACTGAAGTATAGCTGGTCGGGGTGACTGGATTCGAACCAGCGACTTCCTGCTCCCAAAGCAGGTGCGCTAACCGGGCTGCGCCACACCCCGACACTTGGTAGGGTAGCTATATAAGGCTTTAGGGTAAGCCCCTGCAACTATTTTCCGCTCCGGGCCTTCTGCACGGCATCGTAGACCTCCATGATATCCCGGTAATGTTTCTCCCTGCCGTAGAGCTGTTCGGCCTTCGCTCTGCCCTTACGGCCCATCTCGCGCCGCATCTCCGCATCGGAGTTCATCTTCTCGATGCATGAACGCAGCGCCTGCTCGTCCCCGACGGGGAAGAGCAGGCCTGTCTCGCCGTCGTCGACCATCTCGGGGATACCGCCGATGTCGGTAGCCACCACCGGCTTGCCCGCCGCCATCGCCTCCATGATTGAGAATGGGAGGTTCTCGTACCAGCGCGAAGGCAGGACGATGAATCTCGCACCGGCTACTGTCCTCTCGAAATCCTCTCCGCTGAGGAATCCGGTGAACTCGACCCGGCCGCTCCCGTACTTCTCAGCCTCCTGCTTGAGCTCATCCTCGACCGGGCCCTCGCCGACAAGCAGGCACCTGGCCCCTTCGATGTTACCGGCGGCCCTGATCAGGAGGTCGATCCCCTTCTCGTGGAGAAGCCGGCCGGTGTATATGAAGTAATCTCCCTCGGGAGCATCCCTCTGGACGTCAAGATTTGTGAAGTTCGGGATTGCGGTCACACGGGGGCGGCTGATCCGGCCCTGGATCAGTTTACTCCTGAGAAAACGGCTCGGTGTAATGAACCTGTCGACCTTGCGCGGCACGCCGGTCATCCGATCCCAGCATGAGGTCAGCATCGCGATGGCACTCGCAGGAAGGCTGTCCTTCTTGCATCTCTGCAGGGGGGCGTTCCAGTATTTCACCGGCAGGCACCTCTCACAGACCTCGCCGTGGCTGAGAAATGACGTGTTGGGGCAGACGAGCCTGAAATCGTGGCAGGTCCAGACAACCGGGATCCCGCGCTTTACGAGCGGCTCGATGATCGATGTCGTCAGGTGGCCGTGGATATTGTGGAAATGAGCTATATCGGGCTTCGTATCGTCCGCGAGCCTGCCTATATTCTCTCTCGCTTCGCCGTTATATATTGACTTTGAGAGAACCTTCCAGGCCGATGCGGCAGAGCCGTCCGCAAGGAGGCTCGGAAAATCGATCTCGCTCGAAAAGTACTCTGAATGGGCTGAGGGGATGTTTCTGGGGTGCTGCATCGCGAAATGGACGACCTCGTGGCCGTTCTCCTCGAGAAGCGAGCTGAGATTGAGCATATAGGTCGAATCCCCGCCGCGCCGGAAATGGAATGTCTGGACCATCAGGACCTTCAAAACGGCTCCTCCTCTGCCCCGACCTCGCCGGCGGGGCCGCCGGACCCCCAATGTACCCCAAAAGAGCATTGATATCAAAGAAAATGCGCCCGTCCAGCTCCCTGCCTGCAAGGTAATTCCGCTTGACTGATGGGCTTTGTTTTATTATAAAAATCTTATACTATCACGATTTATCGCTCTCATCGGAGGATTGTGTTGGAATCAACGAAATTGGTCACTCGCGCGATTTTGCTGTCTCTGGCAGCATTGCTTTTCGCCATGCCGGCTTTCGGTCAGGCGAACTCGGGAAAGGCTGTCATATACATCGGTGGATCGTATAACAAGGCGATAGCTGAGGGCGCCCAGAATGGGTTCTTCGGAATCGACTTCTTCGGCGGCAAGATGATGACCAACGAATTCTGTCTCGGAGCCTCGTTCGGATTCGACATGGTCCACTATTACAAGTACACCGTCTCTTCCAACGCGGAAGATGGAGGCGGAGACTACACCGAGAGACTGAGCGTTGTCCCGATACTGCTCAAGGGACGTTACTACTTTAACATCAGCCAGATGATGCAGGTCAACGTGGCCCTGGGCGCCGGAGTCTACAGCACGATCTCCAGGCTCGGCGGAAATAGCGTAGGCGGCATCAGCGGGAACGAGACCGAATTCGGCGGCTCCCTCGGCGTCGGCTTCGACTACTGGTTCCTCCTCACTACCGGAGTGAGCTTCGAGTTCGAGTACCATATGTTCACGGTACCCAGCGGCGGAACAATGTTCAAGTACTGGCAGGCCCGTGTAGACTACGGCATCATCAAGTTCTAGGGACTATAAAATATTGTTGTGATTTCAGATCCCCGCCGGAAGGTGGGGATCTTTTTTTATGTTATGGCAGCTATGCCCGGATAGCGGTGAATACTCGTATCTCTTTGCCGTCATCGACCTGCTCGATCGCGCTGTAGGCATCTCCTGCCTTGCTGAAGAGCCTTTCGATGATCTTCTCCTGCCCGCCGCCTATCTCGAAGGCGAGCATTCCGCCCGGCCTGAGAAACTCGGGCGCTCCCTTTATGAGACGCTGGAAGATATTGATCCCGTACGCTCCCGCATCGAGCGCGACCCTCGGCTCGTGGTCCTTGATCAGGGGGTCGAGCTTGTCGACCGATGTCGAGGGAATGTAGGGCGGGTTGCAGACTACCAGGTCGGTCTTCCCTTCAAGGTCCCGGCCCTTCATCGGCTCGAACATATCTCCGGCGACAAGGGTGATCTTGCTGGTGACGCCACATCTCTCGACGTTGGAGGCTGCCACCTCGACAGCTTCCTCGCTGATGTCCGAAGCGTAGATCTCAGCGTTTTCCGTTTTCAGCGCGAGCAGGACGGCGATATTACCGGCCCCCGTGCCGAGCTCAATGATCTTCGGCTGCTCGACGCCGGCTGCCTTCTGCTCACCGATGAATCCGAGGCAGGTCAGGGTCAGAAGCTCTGTCTCTTCGCGCGGGATGAGCGCCCCTTCGCGGCACTCGAGCAGTTCTCCGAGAAAGGGAGTGACACCGAGGATATACTCGAGAGGCTTCCCTTTCGCTCTCTGACTGACGATACCGGCGAGGTCAACATCAGCGCCGAGCACGGACAGATCGGCCTTTCTGAGAGCTCCCCCCGAGATGAGGTCGGCAAAGTGAAACGTCTCTTTCAGCGGGTCCGCGACTCCCTGTCTCTTGAACTCGGCGTATATCTCGGATAGTTTCTCAATCATTACCGCTCATCCTTTCCGGCCTTTCCGGAGCCGGCCATCTCGTTATAGACATCGGCGTAGAGACGCGCGACCGCTTCCCAGCTGTGGTTGGCCCTGACGTAGGCAGCCGCTCTTTCTCCCGCCCGGGCCGCCTCTTCGGGATGGCCCAGCACAAACTCGAGCTGCCTGACGAGTGAATCCGCGTTGGATACCTGAAACTCAAATCCTATGCCGTCCGCCACGGCCATGTTCTCGGGGATATCGCTGAATACCATCGACGTGCCAAACGAGAGGCCCTCGAGCAGGACCATCGACATCGCCTCGTACTCCGAGGGAAAGACGAAGACCTTCGCGTGGGCATAGAGGGCGAAGAACTCGTCGCCGGTGAGGAACCCTACGAAACGCACTCCCTCGGGGCTACTCTTCCTGAGCTCCTCGAAGTATGCCTCGTCGGTCGCCGAACCACCGCCGGCCACAATGAGCGGCATCCCCGGATCGAGCTTCCCGTAAGCCTCGACCAAGGTGCTGAGCCCCTTCGTCTTCTCGATCCTGCCGGCCGAGCAGAAGAGGTACCCGCCCTCCTCGAGTCCCCACTTTTCCAGCAGGCTTACGGGCGGCTTGTCGCGGAACACGATCCCGTTCGGGATGTACCGCACATCCGCGTTATATTTTCCGTTGTAATAATCCGCCAGCGGTTTCGATACGGAAGTCTTGATCCGCGGCTTGCGGATAAAGAAACGCTCCGCGATCTTCGACATCGTCCTCGCCGCGCCGTTCCACTTCTTCCGGATATACGCCTGGCCGTGCGAGGTCGCAACGACCCCGTACTTGGCCCGGGGGATCCCGGCGAGGATGCACGGGTCGGCGCTGTGTATGTGTATGATGTCGAAATGGTGATGCCTGGTGTCGCGCGAGGAGTGCCACATGTGGGAGAACATCTCGATGTTCTTGCTCGCACTCCCCTTCACGGGGACGACAAGCGCTCCGTTGTAGTCGGTCAATGCCTCGCAGTAGCTGCTGTATCCGTAGACGGTGATCTCGTGTCCCAGAGCGGACAGGTGGGGCAGAAGAGAATCTACGACGACCTCCACGCCGTGGTGGCCTGGCACACCCTTGATTCCGAGGATCGCGATCTTCATCGGCTGGCTCCGGTCGCGTCAGTCATAGCAGACATCTTCGCCCCTCATAAGGCGAAGCCTGTTTCGAAGGACCCACAGTATAGGTTTCCACATCTGCCTGCGCATCGCCGGTACGGCCGTGCCGGTCATCCAGCAATGCTGCTTGCATTCCCTGACCATCCCGCGCACCTCTTCGGCCCTCGCACTCGTCCAGATCTCGTCGAACGACTGCTCGTTAAGGTCACCCATGACCCACGGCTCACAGGAACCGTTGCAGGCGAGGACCCGTCCCCATGGATCGAGGAAGAAGGTGTCGGTGCCGGCATTGCATTCTATAGGACGCGGTTTGCCCTGTACGTGGTGCAGGAGCCCTAGGTTGAGGTAGGCGCGGAACCAGTCCTTTACCCGCATTTTTTTCGATTCACGCGGCGATCTGAGCAGGGCGGTGATGAACTCCTTCATCTTTGCCTCGACATCGTCGTGTTCCTCGAGGCTGTTGTCCTGCTTGAAGAAGTAGAACGAGTTGTGAACAACGGCATTGGCGAACTCGACGTCCATCGCGGCGACGAGTGTATAAAGGTCGAGCAGGTCATGGCAGTTCTCTCCCGAGACCGTCATGGCGAACCCTATATCTTTCACACCCATCTGCTTCAGACGCAGGATCGTCCTCATCGCGTGGTCGAAGCCGTCCTCGAGGCCGCGCAGCTTGTCGTTCAGCGCGGGCAGTCCCTCGATGCTCGCTCTCACTGTGATCTTCGGGAAATCGCGGGCAATATCTGTTAACCGGTCGGTGAACCAGCCGTTGGTGCTGATCTCGAGCCGCTCGGTCTTCGTGTCGAGTATCTCTACAATGCGGTGAATGTCACTGCGCAGCGTCGGCTCTCCGCCTGTGATGTTGAGGCGCTGCATCCCGCCGGGGATCTTCTTGAGGATCTCGGGGTCGAACTCCTCCGATGGCTTGGACGGATTCTGCCAGGCATTGCACATATGGCACCTGGCATTACACCGGTAGGTCGTGATTATGGCGCATTCCATGAACGTCACCGCCTTACGGTCGTTCCCCCCCGTAACTGTTTTAATCTCATACTGAATAAACCGACCCGGACCCGGAAAATCCAGCCTATGACCTCTTCAGCCACTTGAGGATCTCGCGCACGTCCGGCTTCTTGCCGTACATCAGGATGCCTGTTCGGAATATCTTTGCCGCCAGCATCCCGGAGAACCTTATTGCGAGGACCATCATCACTATACTGAGCACTATCTGCCATGCGGGCGGCATCAGCACATTTATCCTCATGAACATCACTATCGGCGTGAAGAACGGGATCAGGCTGATCACTGTCGCGAATGTACTGTCGGGCCTCTGGATCACGAGCATCGGCAGAAGTATCGTGAAGACGAGACAGAGGACGACAGGTGTCTGCATCTGCTGCGCCTCCTGGTCGGTGTTGCACACCGAGCCGATTCCGGCGAACATCGTCGCGTAGAACAGGAAGCCGAGCAGATAGTAGAGTATGAAGAAGCCGAGTGTCGCGAATGAGAAGTTCCCCGCGAGCTCGGCGACGGGGCCGCCCATCGTCAGCCCGTAGGCGGTCATGATCGTGCCGAAAAGCCCCCATATCGCGTACTGGGTCATGCCGACGGCTCCGACCCCGAATATCTTGCCGAAGAGCAGATCCTCGGGCCTCAGCGATGAGAGAAGGACCTCGATGACGCGGTTGTTCTTCTCTTCGATTATAGATCTCTGCACGGCGACTCCCCACATGAGGATCGTCATGTAGAGCATCATTATGAAGAGGAAGCTCGACATGAAAACGAAGTCGAATCCTCCGCGCTTCTCTGCTCCATCTTCAGTGACCTGCATCGTCTCGAGATTGACATTCTCCACAAGCCCCTTGACCTTGGTGTATTCGAGTCCCTCCGAGGAGAGCCTCATCCCTATGATGACCTTGCTCAGCGCTCTCTCGAGATTGTCGTTGCTCTTTATATCCCCGACCCGCTTGCCGTAATAAGTGGCCTTCCCCGACTCTATGATGTCCGCGGGAATGACCAGGTAGCCGTCGATAGCGTCTTCTTCGACCTCGAGGTTCAGAACCCTTTTGGCCTCATCGAGGCCGATCTCTTCGGCCTTGTGCTCCCTCAGGTTGAATTTCAGTTCTCCGCTGTCGAGTGTGTCTGTCAGCGAGGCCTCCATCTGTTCGTAGACCACTCCGGTAAGGTCCACTACGGAGACCGTAGTCTGTGTATCTGGCGAGAGTCTGAAGATCAGCGCCGGAGCGAAGATCATAAGGCCCATCAGGACCGGACCGAGGATCGTCCCGATGAGGAAGGATTTCTTCTTAACGCGGTCGAGATATTCACGCCTTACTACCAGCAGCATCTTCTTCATCGAGGTCACCCCCTTCCGCCCTTACCTGGGCAATGAATATATCGTGAAGTGACATCTCTCCGACCTCGAACTTGTCTACCCTGCCATTGTCCAAGGCGTGGCGGAGCATGACTGCCGGATCGGCCCCTTCGGTGAGAGTGACCGACAGGCCCTGCCCGAACTCGGCCACCTTCTCGACGTCGGGGTGAGCCTCGAGCGCGCCGGCGTCACCGGCGAATCTCATCGCGACGACATTCTTGCTGAATCTCATCTTGATATCCTGAAGGCCGCCCTCGAGGATCTTTCTTCCCTTGTTTATCAGGCAGATCTTCTCGCAGAGTTTCTCGACCTGGTCCATCAGGTGGGTCGAGAGGATCACAGTGCGCCCCTCATTCTTCATCTCGAAGATGACGTCCTTGAGAAGCTGCGTGTTGATCGGATCGAGGCCGGTGAAGGGCTCGTCGAGTATTACCATCTGCGGTTCGTGGATGATCGTGGATATGAACTGTATCTTCTGCTGCATCCCTTTCGAGAGTGCCTCGACAGGCTTGTCCTCCCAACCGGCCAGGTCGACCCGCTCGAGCCAGCGCTTTGCGCGTTCGGCAGCCGTTTTCGCCGACAGGCCCTTGATCTCGGCAAGGAAGACGAGGTGTTCGAGGACCTTCATCTTACGATAGAGGCCCCTCTCCTCCGGCAGGTATCCGATCTTCTCCTTGAGCGATTCGCTGAAGGGCTCGCCGAGGATCTCAATCTTTCCCTCGTCAGGCTGGATGATGCCCATCGTCATCCGGATCGTCGTCGTCTTGCCCGCGCCGTTCGGCCCGAGCAGGCCGTAGATCACACCCGGCTCTATCATGAGGGAGAGATCGTCGACGGCGGTATGGCCTTCATACCTCTTCGTGACATTCTCTATCGAGAGCAAAACGCTTCCTCCTTGAAACATGTATAGATGGCCGCTGCTGCGTACTGTCAGAATTCCTACACAGCGGGCAGCCGGATTATTCAGTCTAGCGGCTCCCCGTCGCGGTCGAGCAGCGCCTTCATCTCGACGAGCGCACGGTACCTGTGGCTGATCGAGTTCTTCTCCGCCCTGTCCATCTCAGCGGCCGTCTTGCCGGCCGCGGGGACATAAAACACGGGGTCATATCCGAATCCGTTCTCTCCGGACGGCTCAAATCCGATGTGCCCCTCGAGGATGCCTTCCGTGACAAGCGCGCCGCCATCCGGTCCGGGCGCCGGATAGAGGACCATGACGCATCTGAACCGCGCGGTCCTCTCTTCATCGGGCTTCCCTGCAAGCGCCGAGAGGAGCTTTGTGTATCTCCCCGCGTCATCGAGCCCTTCGCCGCCGTACCTCGCCGAACGGATTCCGGGCGCTCCGCCGAGAGCGTCGACTTCGATGCCCGAATCGTCGGCAAGAGCGGGGAGGCCCGTCGCCTCGTGGGCGGCCTTCGCTTTTATCATCGCGTTCTCGAGAAAGGTGTCGCCTGTCTCCTCGGGTTCCGGATATGCGGAAAAGTCGTCGAGCCCGGCGAGTTCTATCCCGGAGCCTGAGAGGATACCGGAGATCTCGGCGATCTTGTCGGCGTTATGCGAGGCGACTACTATCTTCATTTCCAGCGGAGCCCCTTCTTCTGATCCTTCACTATTGCGCGTATTCCCTTGCGGGCGGACTTGATCATACGGCCGAGATCTTCCTCGGTGAAGGTGCCGTCCTCGGCGGTGCCCTGTATCTCGATAAGCTCTCCGCGCTCGTTCATCACTATGTTCATGTCGACCTCGGCCGACGAGTCCTCCACGTAATCGAGGTCGAGAGCGACCTTGCCCCCGACTATGCCGACGCTCACTGCGGCGACAAATGAATCTATCGAGCCGGCGGCGATTCCGAGGCGGCGCAGGGCGGAGGCTACGGCCATGAAGCCGCCGTTGACCGAAGCGGTACGGGTCCCGCCGTCAGCCTCGAGAACATCGCAGTCGACGATGATCGTCCTCTCGCCTATCTTCTCCAGATCGACTCCGGCACGTATCGAGCGCCCGATCAATCTCTGAATCTCCTGTGTCCTGCCCTTTACCTTTCCCCTCATCGACTCGCGCGGTATCCGGCGCGGACTCGAACGGGGAAGCATGCTGTACTCGGCGGTGATCCACCCCTTGCCGCTGCCCCTGAGGAATGGCGGCACATTGTCCTCGACCGTAGCCGTACACAGCACCCTGGTATTCCCCATCTCGAACAGTATCGAGTCGTCGGCACTGCTGATAAATTTCTTCTTTATCTTTACCGACCTGTGCTCGCTGCTCTTCCTGCCGTCATGTCTCGGCATCCTTCCTCACTTTCTCAACCGCCAGGGCCGGCGAGCTGCTCGACGGCCTCTATCGGCCTCCCGAGAAATCTCTCGCCCTTCTCCCTGAACCCGTATGGGATATCGCTCAGATAAACATAGATATTTCCCCCGGAGTCATTTCCGGAAAGGAGGCCCGATGACGAGAGCTTTTCCTTTACCTCTGCCGCTGTCTCGGTCGCCGAATCAACGAGGATGACGCCGTCGCCCATCACTCTCGAGATGACGCCCTTGAGCAGCGGATAGTGCGTGCAGCCGAGCACAAGAGTGTCGGCCCCGAATCCTGTGAGCGGCTCGAGATACCGCCTCGCGATCATCAACGCGATATCATCGTCGACCCAGCCTTCCTCTGCGAGCGAGACGAAGAGGGGGCAGGGATGCGACATTATCTCGAATCCGTCGTTTATATCGAGGAGAGCCTTCTCGTAGGCCCCCGAAGTTGTCGTTGCTGTTGTGCCGATGACTGCGACCCGGTTGTTGCGCGTCGCGGCGGCGGCGCCCCTCGCTCCCGGAAGGAGTACGCCGATGACCGGGATATCCGACTCGGCGGCGAGCTGCGGAAGGGCGATGGAGGAGGCGGTGTTGCACGCGACCACGATCATCTTGACGTCCCTGCTCTTGAGGAACCCGAGGTCCTCACGGGCAAACCTCACTACCGTCTCTGCGCTCTTCGTGCCGTACGGCACTCTCGCCGTATCTCCGAAATAGATGATATCCTCGCCGGGAAGGAGGTTGGTCAGCTCCCTGACGACGGTCAGCCCGCCGACTCCGGAGTCGAATACGCCTATCGGCCTGTCGCTGCTGCCGTCCATATATCGATGCCGGTGCCGGAAGGGCGCCGGGCTACCTCCATTTCCTGATATCGAGCGGCTTGCTGACGCCGTAGTGCCCCGAGAGGGTCTCGACCGGATAGCCCTCCACGAGGAACTGCAGCATCTCCGCCTGCGGGAAGTTGGCGCCGATCGTCCTGATTATCGTGGTGATCGTGTAATATTCTCCGGTGCTGCCGTCGCCTGTCGTTATGCCCCTGTTGAAGTCGATGTACAGCGTGCCTGTATCCGCAATCCAGAAGACCTCGTGAACGGCGGTGCCGGCAGGTATCGCGGAGACCGCGTCTTCATCTTCAGGACCGGAGACAAGGGCGGCCATGACTCCCTTTACTTCCCTTTCGATCCCCTCCCCGACGGGTATCTCCCGAGTCTCGGCGACGAGTCCGTCGGCATCGCGGCCGGCGAAATAAAGTGTCACACTTCTCGTCTCCTCGGCGACCTCCTGGATCGCAGGGATCTCCTCCCGGTCCCTCGACGTCCACCAGGTGATCGCGTACAGAACGGCGATCACAAGGATCAGAAGGATGACGATGACCGCTATCTTTTTGCCGAGATCCGTTTTCCTCACTCCTCAGCGCCCGGCGCCGTATACCTGGCGCGGTATCTCTGAATCGCTTCGGCGATCCCGCGGGCTATCTTTTCGCGGAATCTTCTGTCGGCGAGCAGCCGCTCCTCCTCGGGATTGGAGAGGAAGGCGGCCTCGACCAGCACTGCCGGCATCCTGCACCCTTTAAGGACGATCAGGCCGGCCTGCTTGACGCCTCTGTTGCGTATATCGATAACGTCACCGAGTTCCCGCTGGATGAGCTCGGCGAGCTCACTGCTTTCGGTGACGAATTCATTCTGAACCATATCCCAGAGCATGAACCCCAGGTCGTCTAGTTCCTCCGCGCTGACGCCCGTTCCCTCGAACTGCACCGAGGAGTTCTCTTCCATGGCGAGCCTTGTCGCCTCCTCGGTCTTGGCCTGCGAGAGGAAGAACGTCTCGTAGCCTGATGCGTCAGGATGGAACCATCCGTTACAGTGAATGCTGATGAATATATCGGCCCCCTGGGAGTTGGCGATCTCCGCGCGCCTCATCAGGGGCACGAGGACGTCGTCGGTCCTCGTCATTATCACTTCCATGTTGTAATCGCTCACGAGAAGATCGCGAAGCCTCATGGCGATATCGAGGTTCACTTCTTTCTCGGTCAGTCCCGTCGGGCCGGTCTTGCCCTTGTCTATCCCGCCGTGCCCCGCGTCTATCGCGACCCGGACCACCTCGCGTCTGTCGGATATACGAGAGGCATCGAGGATCTCGGTCATCCTGCGGCCGGCGAAATCCACGTCAGGTATCTCGGGGAGTTCCCCCTTCTCAAGGTGGATCACGAGTTTGCGCGAACCGCCTTCCGTACTGCCCGGGCCGCTGAACTCGACACGGAACGATTCGGCTGTCTTCTCGACGTCGAAGAAGAGATACGAGTCGTGCTCGGTCTGCTCCGCCCTGACCCGGTTAAAGAGGCCCCGTCCCTCGGTCGCGTTTATCTTCAGGATATTCAAGCGCCCGCCGTATACCTTCAGCCTCAGCAGGCCCGGCGTCTCGCTGTCGACATGGTAAAGAAGCTCCTCGGTCAGGGTCAGGACCGCTCTTGTCCCCTCACCGCCATCCTCGAAATCGACCGACGTTATATTGTAGCGAGGCGATCCGATCGTCATGACGAGTCTCTCGTCGTCGAGCTCGATATCCTCGAGCGTCATCGGCGCGAGGATGCTGGAGACGAACTCGAGCGGTATCATCACCGAGCCGTTGGCGTACGAGACTGGCACCCTCATCAGGACGGGCTCGTCATCGACGACCACAACCCTCGTATCTATCGTGAACATGAACGAATGGCTCTCGACACGCAGCACGAGTTTTCTCGCGCCGGCGTTCCAGTACCGCGTTGCCCGGAAGATCCTCGCGAGGTCGTATGCCGAGATGAAGAGCTCCTCACTCGGCTTGGCGAGCCTGTAAAGAGGGACATCCTCGGTCGCGCGTTCGTCGCCGTAGACTACTCCGAGGGTGCGGTCGGGATCGACCTTCTCGGGATCGTTTGCCAGGGCGGTGGCCGCCAGGACCGCGGCGAGTATCATGAATACCGGTATGACCTTTAAGTGTCTCTTCATATTCTCTATTTGCGCTCCTCTTCCTTCAGCGCCCTCTGCATATCTCTCTTCGCGTCCCGTTCGGCGATCTCGTGCCTCTTGTCATACGCGCGCCGGCCCCTTGCCAGCCCCAGCTCCACCTTGACCCTGCCCGCGTCGTTGAAATAGAGCTTCAGGGGGACAAGGGTCAGCCCCTTCTCCTGGATCTTTCCGAGGAGCCGCCTGATCTGCCGCGCGTGCATGAGGAGCTTCCGCGTTCTCAGGGGCTCGTGATTGAACCTGTTCCCCATCGCGTACGGGGCGATATGGGCATTGTACAGAAAGAGCTCCTCCCGCTCGACGGAAGCGTAGGCATCCTTGAGATGGGCTCCGCCCTTGCGGAGGCTCTTGACCTCGGTCCCCCACAGGACCATGCCGGCCTCCATCGTCTCGAGGATCTCGTAATCCCGCCTTGCCTTCCTGTTCGTGCATACTATCTTCATATCGTTGATACACCGCCGGCGAGTCCACCGTTCGCTCATTCGGGCGTAAACGGCGAAAAAACGTACAACAGCGTTGACTGGCCGCCTTTTTTCGGCCAGACTCGGTCAGGCGAAAAGTACCAGAGAGAATAGCCGTTCGCAAGGTATAAGATGGCTGACAACAACGAGAAGAGACAGTACCACCCCGCTCTGCGCACGATGACATGGGTAGTGCCGCTGGCTGCACTGGTGATCATAGCCGTCCTCCTGATGTCGGGAGGGGATACCGGAAAAGGCGGCGGAATCGAAATCAGTCCGCCGGAAGGGGCCGTGATCCCTTATCTCGGCTTCGCGGAGATAGATACGGTCATAGCCGGCGCGAACGAGTCGTTCTCCAGAAAAGACTACGAGGAAACAGCGCGCCTTCTCACCAGGGCGCGGTTCTTCATACATTCCGGGATAAGCGAGGGGATGTTCGACGAGATGCCGGGCAACCTCGAGCTGATCCTCGGCCTTTCCGAGTTCTACCGCGGAAATACGCTGAAGGGGATACTCTTCGTCACGAGCGCGGCGGAGACAGCGCCCCGGAACGAGACGTACCTCTGGTACCTCGGCATGATACACCTGTCGCAGGGGAACGATGATGAAGCGAGAATGTGGCTGGAGAGGACAGCTGCGGCTGGGGGAACATACGCGGAACCAGCGAAAAGAACTCTTGAGGATATGTGACGGCTCAAGGGGGGCCGGGCATCCAGGTGATCTCTCTCTTCCCCGCCTGCACCCAGATTTCCTGCTCCTCCGATTCAGCCATAAATGTTCCATTCCTGTCGTAATATCTCATCTGGACAATATGTGACCCGGGCTCGACTTCCATCCTGAATACGGCCATCTCGGAGGGAAGGGTCTGCCAGGACCTCGTGTCCGCGGTCTCGACGATCGAGAAGAACTTTGAAACGGCAGCGGCGATCCTTCCGGCGTCACCATCAAGCTCGTTCTGTAGAAGGATCTGCAGGTAGGTCCGAATCGCCGACCTGATGAGGATCGACATGAGGTTCCTCCTGAACGCCTCCATCGCTGTGCCCTCGAAGTCGTCGAGGGTAACGGCCATCCCCGCTTCTACGCCGTCTACCACGGGATAAGCGTTGAGGGCCAGTCTCTCCATCGGGATATATTCGGGGAATGCGAAGGTAAAGACCGTCCCGAATCCGGAATCATCGCCGAGCATGGAGGATGATACGGGATAGACCTGCTGGCCAGCATCGCCCGGCAGGTTGAAGTATCCGAATGTCTGGCCGCTGGACTTCGCGAAATAGCCCCTAATCTCACGCGAGACCATCACAGGCGCCCTCCCCATCTCGGTAAGGACGACAAGTTCGGTCATGTGAGAATTGGGCGACCACGGCACGGCCTCAGGGTAGATGTCCTCTATACGGCTGTATTCGATCCTCGCGTCGTCGAGCTTCCCCTCGTTCTCGTACATGACGGCGGAGACATATCTCGCGAACGGCACCTCGAGAGCCGGATCCTCTTCTGCTTCGACCTGGCCAATATATTCCGAAAGGCGCCTTATCACGCGATTTCTCTCGACATAGGCACCCTCTCTATCACCGGCGCCGAGATAGGAGATCATCAGGTAGGTGTTCAGCAGGATCTTCTCGTGGGCAACGGGCTGGTATTCCCTGCTCGCGTCACTGACGAGAGCTGTGCCGAAAGCCTCACCTATCGAAGTGGTCCCCTCGATCTCATCGAACCTCCGCTCGGCGGCCTGCAGATCGACGATGGCCGA
>RCNF010000752.1_pt1 | contig 16807 bp, 13 predicted proteins | sample 2041311 | NCBI WGS metagenome assembly RCNF01 (sample SAMN09708228, study PRJNA481090) | Marine sediment metagenome, whole genome shotgun sequencing project. | biome: marine sediment; feature: ocean; material: sediment; isolation source: Sewage treatment plant 2 marine sediment (STP2) ... | reverse complement strand
TGCTTTTTCTGTTTCAACATTCTGATATTTCAAACTTTATATGAATTACTGTCATAACCATAAAACCATAAAGAAGTTAAAACACATAGAAATAGAATTATCGGGAACCTCTATTATATTTTCAAACTAAGGAAAAAAATGAAAAGTAAGTTATTACCATTCGCTTTATCAGTAGCTATGCTTTCGGGATGCTCGAGTATTGTTAGCAAATCAAACTATTCTGTTGATATAAACAGTAGTCCAAACGGTGCGAACTTTATCGTTACCAATCGATCAGGTCAAAAAGTTCATAGTGGAGTTACGCCGTCGTCAGTAGATTTAAAGTCATCATCTGGATACTTTAAAGGCGAGACTTATACCATCCTATTAAATAAAGAAGGATATTCTACAAAAACGTATACATTAACGAGCAGCCTTGATGGTTGGTATTGGGGCAACCTACTGATAGGTGGGCTTATAGGAATGCTAATAGTTGATCCTGCAACAGGCGCTATGTATAACTTGCCAAGTCAGGTCAACATACCTCTTGATTCTCGATCAGCATCAAAACGAAATGCGGGAGATATTACAATTGCTACTATAGACTCTTTAACAAAAGATCAGATTTCTCTCTTAGAAAAAATCTGATCTATATAGAAATCCAGTCACAAGATAGATGGGCTTAGTACTAATAAAGACCACCTCATCCGGTTTGAATATTGTCCATCGACAATTCTTATGGAATCGTCGATGGACTTTCTTGGTTCTTGGTGAGAGTGGAATCTAACACTTTTGATGTTAAAATATTCTGTGAATGTCTACCTATGTACATCGACAATTCCTTACGGAATCTACGATGGACTTTCTTGGCTCTTGGTGAGCCTAAGAAAGCCACTTTTAGGCCTTTTTAAGCAGGGTCTGGCATAGCACCGCCAAGGTTCCTGTTTCTTCTTTTTGTTTGTCTTTTCTTGTAACGATCTAATCCTAAACCATCCGCATCAATATCCGTTTGCTTACCTGTCATGATATCGCTCAATAATCTTGAAGAGCCGCATGACAAAGTCCAGCCTAGCGTTCCATGACCTGTATTTAGATAGAGGTTTTCATATGTTGATTCACCAATAATTGGCGCTCCGTCTGGTGTCATTGGACGTAAACCTGCCCAGTACTCTGCCTCTTCCACGTTACATGCATCCGGGAATAAATCGGAGATCACAAAATCAATCGTTTTACGTCTTTTTAATGGCGTGTCGGTATTGTAGCCGCCTAATTCTGCTGTTCCACCTACGCGAACTCGATTACCTAAGCGTGTGATAGCTACTTTGTAAGTCTCATCCATAATGGTTGAAACTGGCGCTGTCTCGACATCTCTAACTGGCATGGTCAATGAGTAACCTTTAACCGGATAAATCGGCACATTAATTCCTAATGGTTTCAAGAATAAGGGTGAGTAACTCCCCATTGCCATCACGTATTTATCAGCGGTGTATTTGCCTTTAGATGTAATTATGCCGGTGATGTTTTTACCATCATTTTCGAAGCTTTTAATATCAACGCCGTATTCAAATTTAACACCTGCTGCCTTCGCTTTGCTTTCGAGGTCTGTAGTGAATTTGAAGCAATCACCTGTCTCATCGATTGGGATATGTAAGCCCCCAGAAATCTTATCCCGCACGCGAGCTAAACCTGGCTCAACAACGATACATTCTTCAACGCTGAGCTTATTCGCTTCGATGCCGTGCTTTTCAAGAATGTTGATATCCGTAGCAGTGCCGTTTAAATCACCTGCTTTACGAAAAAGTTGTAACGTACCTTTAGACTCAGTATCAAAATCAATCGTTGTTTCTGTTTGAAGATCAGCAAAAGACTGCTGGCTGTATTGTGCCAATCTAAGTAAGCGACTTTTGTTTTCTTCGTAACGAGTCGCAGTACAATTCATCAGCATTTTGCCTGCCCAACTAATCAAACTTAAGTCAAACGGCTTGCTTATAACTAATGGTGAATACTCACTACTCAACCACTTAATCGCTTTTAATGGGATGCTCGGTGCAGCCCAAGGCGCAGAATAGCCAGTTGAAAGCATGCCTGCATTGGCGTGACTGGTTTCTTGTGCCGAACTGTCTTGTCGATCAATCACCGTTACGTCATGTCCTTCACGCGACAAATAATAGGCTGTGGTAACTCCGATAACACCGCTACCTGCGATCACAATTTTCATAGCATTAACTCCAAACTCTAAACAAACATCAATATTGATTTTGTATTGATGTGGATTCGAAACATTCACTGCTACTTAATAGCAGCGACTCTAAATTATTGTGGTAAATGTAACGCAGTATTCGGAAATAATTTTGCTGTATTTCTTCAATTCACATAAAATACTCTTGTTAAATACTTATATACAGAAAATATTATGGCAATCGATACTGAAGAAGTAAAAACACTAGATAGAATTGATCGACGCATCCTTCGTGAGATGCAAAACAACGGTAGAATTTCGTATGTTGATCTGGGAAAAATAGTCGGCTTAAGCACTTCACCGTGCTTAGAGCGTGTTAGACGATTAGAGAAACAAGGGTATATCCAGAGTTACACTGCCAATCTGAATCCGGATTTATTGGGAGCGGGTTTATTAGTGTTTGTAGAAATCAACCTCACCTATCGTAAGGCTGATGTATTCTCTGAATTCAAACTAGCTGTAGACAAATGGCCACAGATACAGGAATGCCACTTAGTTTCTGGGGACTTTGATTATTTATTGAAAATTCGCATTGAGAATATCGCGGTTTACAGACAATTATTGGGCGATATTTTACACACCCTGCCTGATGTTCGAGAGTCTAAGACTATGGTGGTGATGGAAACCGCTGCGGAAACTTGCAAAATTGATTTGCAAGCATAAGTAAGGTCGTCAGGCTAAATTACTCGCCCAAAACCCCAAGAAAAAGCCAGTTTAAGCTGACCCATACCTCCAACTCTAACACCATGAAACATCGTTTCTGCGATCTTGGTTGAGTCTCTCAAACGAGCGACATCAATCATTAATTCAGCATCAGCAACCAACCTTTCAACGTCTTCACCGGGATAACCTGCCCAATATTTCAGGTCGTGCATGAAACAAGCCTGATAGATACTTTTTCCGCCTGTGACATTCGGCCACATGGTGCAACCATCACTGGCAAACATTAGGGCTGGCGGATCTTTTTCGATTTTTTTCCACAAGTCATGCAGATTAAAGTGCTGACAAATCTCCTTTATTTTTGGCAGTGGGACTTCTTCGTTAATCTCAGGTAATTTGAAAGGTGTCTCGGGCATGATGTATTCCACTGATATAATGTTGCTCATTATAGCTATAAATTAAAATCATATGCATATTGACGAGAGAAGCCGAGACAAAGAACCCTCATCCAAAGCAGAAAAATATTTTGTCATTATCCTAAGTCTTGCCTTTTTATTCATGATGAGCATGGAAATACTCAGCAATTACGAACCGAAAAAGCTTGGCGCATTATTGTTTGTGGTGTTCTGGATTCCACTGTTATTTATTCATGAATTTGGGCACGCGTTTATGGCGAAGATACTTGGCTGGCGAATTGAGAGAACGGTAATCGGCTTTGGTCGAATACTGGCACAAACACACTTACTTGGTGCGCCGATGGAAATTCGTACCATTCCGCTTGAAGGCTTCGTGCAAATTGCTCCTAAAACGACTCATCTAGCGCGCTTTAAACATGCACTGATTTATTTTGCCGGCCCCGGCATTGAGCTGCTGTTATTCTTTCTCATTTTTATCTATTTAGGTGGCTTCGATGGTTTCTTTGATATTCGTAATGACTACATGCGAATCGCTTTACAGAGCTTTGCGTTTGCCGCACTCGCTGGCGCAGTCATTAACCTGATCCCCATCGGCATCATTACCAAAGACGGCAGCACACCCAATGATGGTATGGGTATTCTATTGTGTTTATTTTCTACGGGGATGGATTACGAATTGTGGATTCGTGAATCTGAAGAAGAACGCAAGAAAAATGACAATGCGTCTTTTTAATGACTCTGCTAAGTAACTGATAGTTAACTGGTAGGAGGGTAAGTCACCCCCCTACTTTTAGGCGCTTTTTCGGGCTGAACTTTCGGGTATTCGTTAAAATCTAATCTAAATTGAGTTGTTTCTTCTCTTCATCGGTCAAGCTAGAAGTATCTGGCATCTGGTGCGCAATACCTTTGTGACAATCAATGCAGGCTTGCCTGATCAAAACCTTCAATATGTTGTGGAGACGGTTCTTGTTTTTCCATCAAGCTGGAAGATCAGGTAATCATTACCGAAGATGGATACAAAAATATTACCCATTATCCGTTCGATGAAATATTGATGGAGATTTAGAGTAATTCTAAATCCCCATGTATTAATTACTGCGTGTTCTCGATTAAAGGTTTTGCGCCTGATTGTGGAACATGGCACAGAGTACAGGTATAACGAGAACCTGATACCTCTTCTTTATCACCCTTGCCCTGGAATCCGCCGTAGTGATTTTCTGGCATAGGTATTTTTTTGCCAGTTCTGTGTTCGGTCTTACCAATCTTATTCTGCCTATCGTGGCATTCAGTACAATCATTTTTTTCTGCTGTAATCGGCAAATATTCTGTAACAGCATGTGATATGAGAGGCGGTAAGGTTGAATAAGCCAAAGGAATCATTTCGCTTTTTCCTGCCTTAGTTTCAGGGTATGAAAAGGCTACCGGTGTCGCATCAGAAAAGACATTGTCTTCACCTATTCCCATGTTCATCTGGTCTATAGCATTTGCGAAAAGGTAACTGCCAAATAGACAAAATACTATCCCTGCTAATATTCTCATGTTCATGTTGTTCTCCTTTTTAAAATAGGTTTTATCATTTAAGTATTCAATGTTTGTACGTTCGTTTTCTGTTGATCCATAGCAATAATCTCGGTTTTCTGAGAGTTAATTCTATGGCGAAGATCAAACTTTAAGGTATCTTCCGGGCAGACTGTTATGCAACGGGCACAATTTGTACATTCCCCGGAACTGATCATGCCAAGTTCGCCTGCTCGTTTGAAATCCAGTACTTGTGGTTCCGGACAAACCCGCACACATTCAACACAATGCGTACAGGTAGGTGTATCAAAACTTAGGCGCAATGGTGCAGCTTTTCCTAGTAGTGCGTAAAATGCACCTAGCGGACATAAGTGTCCACACCAGCCATGTTTGAGCACAAATAAATCAAATAGGAATATGGCCAGGATGAACACCCACCCTGCTCCAATACCAAAAATCAATTCACGATGAAAGATGCTGATCGGACTAACCCATTCAAATGCAGCAACCCCCATTAATAAAGAAAGTAGTAGAGTCATTCCCAGCAAGATGTAACGCAGACTTCGTCTTACCTGAAAAGTATCTTTAATCTGTAAGCGTTTTCTCAGCCAACCTGCAAGGTCTGTTACCATATTGACTGGGCAAACCCATGAGCACCAGACACGCCCTCCCAAAATAAGATAAGCGCCGAAAACAACCAGAGCACCAATAATTACATCAGTATGTAAAACATGACCTGCGAGGAAAATCTGCAAGGTCGCAAAAGGGTCAGCCATCGGTATGATCCCTAGAAACTCTGAGGAACTTAGATTTCCACGTATAATCGGCTTATCAAATAATGTCCAGCCCCAGTGGGCAGAACCAAAAAATAACAATAGTATTCCCAGCTGAACGATTCGACGGTAAATAATAAAACGCCAGACTTTAAGTTTTCCCCAGAGAGTAGCAGGCATGACAAAAGGCCTGACAGGTTTTCCATTTGGCCCAAGTTTTACTTTATCGTTAACTGCCTTGGTTTGAGGGTTTTTTTTGATTGAATCCGAGGTCATTTAATTTCCCCCTGATTAAAATAGTCCAATCCACCTGCCGGAGCTTCTTTTTCTGGTGTTTTTCTTTTTGGTGCTTTGAACTCCTGGGTGATCTTGCCGTCATTTTTCCAACCCAAACGGTAGTGCTCACCAACTTTTCCTTGCACCAGGTCTGCTCGCACTACCTTAATTGCCGGTTCATCTGTAGGGCAAGCTTTCTCACAAACACCACACCCAGTACAATCTGAACTATGGACGATAGGTATGAACATTGAATGTTTACTGGTTTTTCTTGGGTGATGTTCAATGGTAATCGCCGTATTCTGTACTGGGCAAACACGATGACAAATCTCACATCGTAAACCCAAATATGAAATACAGTTTTCCATATCGATAACGGCAAGACCCATTTTCGAATCTTCTATTTTTGAGAGTTCAGGTGAAAGCGCACCCGTTGGACATGCCCGTGTACAAGGTATATCTTTGCACATATAACAAGGTACATCGCGCGGGGTGTAGTACGGCGTACCAATCGGCACACTTTCTCCTACTGTAGCGAGTTTTAAGGTGTCATAGGGACAATCTGTAACGCACTGTCCACACTTAATACATGCAGCATTAAAATCTTTTTCTTCAAGCGCACCAGGAGGACGAATAGCATTATTATTGGCATGTGCCTGCTGACTCAACAAATACGCCCAGAGAGAACCACCTGCAGCAGCAAGCGACGCATTTCTGGCCATTTTGACCAGAAACTCTCTACGTGGTGTGTTTTTGTTCGCCATGTGCTCCGCCAATAATTCGCGCTAATGCGCTACGCGACCTTGTAAACCTTCACTGCCGCCTTTTTAAAGTCAGTCTCTTTTGACATTGGGCAGGTTGCATCCAGACACAGCTTATTGATAAACACTGATTCATCGAAGAATGGCACAAAGGTATAACCTAATGGAGGTCTGTTACGTCCTTCGGTTTCAACAACTGCTTTTACTTTTCCACGGCGGGATTCAATCCAGCAGATATCATCACGCTTCAATTTACGTTTAGCTGCATCATCGGGGTGCATGAATATCTGCGCGGTAGGAACAGCACGGTGTAATTCAGGAACACGTCTAGTCATGGTGCCAGTATGCCAATGCTCAAGAACTCGACCTGTAGACATCCAAAGATCATAATTATCATCAGGCTGCTCAACAGGAGCTGCATAGGGGCGAAAAAATATTTTCGCCTTACCTTTTAATGACACCTTTTCTTTATTGGTAATACCATCCAGATTGCCGCTTGGTCGTGCTTTTAATGCGGGACCATAGAAATCAAACCCAGAATCCTTAGCGGCATAAGTATCGTAATCTGAATTGAAACGCCACTGGGTTTCTTTACCATTAATTACTGGCCACTTCAGACCACGCACATTGTCATCCATATAAGTATCAAAGTCGGCAAGGTCATGCATATGACCTACACCAAACTGGCGATACTCATCGAACAATGCTTTTTCAGGGAACCAACCATCACCCAGCTTTTCTGCGATATGATTACCATGACCTTTTGATACTGCTTTATCAGGCCAAGCTACTTTAAGGTTTTCTTTGGTTGCAAACAGAACATCATAGAGTGTGTCTTCCGGTGAGTATCCCATTTTTTTGGCATCTGCCAAAACATCTGGCAACAGACCATCCTTGAAGCCTTTTGATTTCAAGCCCGGTATTTTCTTCTCTCCCCAAACCTCTTTAAGCTTGAAGCGTTTTGCAAACTCGAGCATCTGCCAAACATCACCCATTGCTTCGCCGGGTGGATTGACTTGCTGACGCCAGCCTTGAGTGCGGCGTTCTGCATTACCATATAAGCCCCACTTCTCATAAATCATTGCAGTTGGCAGGATCAGATCGGCAACTTTACCTGAGATTGTTGGGTATGGATCAGAGCAAACGATAAAGTTATCCATCTCACGTGCGGCTTTCACCCAGTGATTTGCGTTGGCGGTCGCCTGAAACGGGTTGTTGACCTGTATCCATGCCCATTTGACCTGGCCATCTTCCAAATCACGCATCATTTTGGTGATATGACTGCCAACTTTAGGATTTAATGTATTGGCCGGAAGTTTCCACAGGTTTTCACTAAAAGCACGGTGTTTAGGGTTCGCTACTACTAGGTCCGCTGGCAAACGATGTGCGAAAGTACCTACCTCGCGTGCAGTTCCACAAGCCGATGGTTGACCGGTGAGTGAGAATGCACCATCGCCAGGTTTTGCCTGTTTACCAAGTAATAAATGTGCCATATAGGCTTGTTCATTGACCCAGCTGCCACGATGGTGCTGGTTCATACCCATGGTCCAGAAGCTGACCACTTTTCGTCCTTTTTCACAGTAGGCATCAGCCAATGCCACCAATTTCTTTTTATACGATTCTAGAGACTCTTTGCTATCACCTTTACTGAGTTCGGCAACAAAATCGAGCGTATAAGGCTCGACACCTTTTTTAAAGTCTTCAAATTCAATCAGCCAGTGATTCATCGCCTTTTTTCGATTTTTTTGTGCAACTTTTTCTCCTTTTTTACGACGTTGTCCAATGGCTTCGTATTTATCCAGCGTGACTTCTAACTCTTTTGCCTGGGTATCTTTTTCAGCATCGTAGGCAAACTTATCTGTTCCACGCATTCCATAGCCGATGTCGTATGGGCCGGTAGCAAACACGCAATGTTTCTTTACAAAATCATGATCCACCGCATCGCGTTTGACGATTTCATGTGCAATATAATTCCAGATAGCAAGATCAGTTCCTGGTTTGAATACAATTTCGCTATCAGCGATATCAGAAGTCTGGTTGGATGAAGTGGTTAAATTGATAAGTTTTACCTTATCGGCATGTGCCAGTTTACGATCAGAAACTCGTGCCCATAAAATGGGGTGGCATTCCGCCATATTGGCACCCCAGGTGACTACCGTATCCGTGTATTCAATATCGTCATAGTTGCCCGATGGCTCATCGATACCAAAGGTCTGGATAAAGCCAACCACGGCTGATGCCATACAATGACGCGCATTGGGATCGAGATTATTGCTGCGGAAACCTGCTTTTACGAGTTTTGCTGCTGCGTAACCCTCAGGTATGGTGTATTGACCAGAGCCCATCACTGCAATTCCTGTTGGGCCTATTTCGTTGTAGGCTTTTTTGAATTGAGTGCTCATCTCATCAAAGGCTTGATCCCAGCTGACTTCCTGAAATTTACCTTTCTTGCTGAATTTGCCATCCTGCATGCGCATTAATGGCTTGGTCAAACGGTCTTTACCGTACATGATCTTGCCGTTGAAATAACCTTTAATACAGTTTAAACCGCGATTAACTGGAGCATCAGGGTCACCTTTAGTGGCAACAATCTTGTCATCTTTAGTTGCGACCATAATGCCGCAGCCAGTACCACAAAAACGACACACTGATTTATCCCATTGCCAGTCTTTTTCTGCTTCTGAGGTGTTTTCCAGTGCAGCTGCTGTTACAGGTATACCAATTGTGGCAGCTGTTGTCGCTGCTATACTGGCTTTCAGAAACTCCCTTCTTTTATTTGTGTTGTCCGGGCTCATAGAGTATCTCCTTAATTTAGCGATTTATTCGTTGCACTGGTTTTTCATATTCTGAGAAAATCAGCGAGTAAATTAGTTGTGCTGAATTAGCTGTATTAGCTGTATTAACAACACTGATAAAAGTGCTGCTTTAGCTATTCAGCTTTTTTAGCGTTTCATCAAGATTTGATGAGTCGAGGTCGTCAGGTGGCATAACATCGGGGTTATTATCATCTGCCAGATAGTGATAAACCATCTCGGCATAGGTCACCATCGGTAATGCTTTGATTTTTTTCAGGCTATCAATTTCCTGATTGACATTTTCAGCTTCCTGCACCACCACAATTTGACTCGATGTCGCATCTGTTTGATGAACTTCAACATTGCTAAAGGCATTTAACGCAGCAATGCCCTCGTCGAGTTTGCCTGGCGTGACGGCAACGACAATTCCAGAAAAATTCATATGCGCTCCTAGCGGTGGACCGAGTTAATGAAAGGGGTCAGAAAACCTCATCGGATAGTTGAGATTGGCCCATTGAAGATAGACTAACAAATACAGTGGAGTTACTACTTAATCTACATCAAGTTTCCCACAAAATTTATAAGGATATTATAAAAGAATTAAATAGAGTTTCGAGATAGTGAAAATTCTCACAGAAAAACCTAAAAAAACGTTCTATTCTTTTAGTTAGCTATTAAAAGCACCCCCCTACTTTTACATGGTTTTTAACCATGCCCTTCGAGTAAGCTAAAGCAATTGCCCCACTACATTCTGTTGGTGGCTTTGTAGAAAACTGCCGAAAGGGTTTATGTGGGTGGAGGGGTGACCTCTTTATTTTAGTTTTTCAATTGGTGGGAATTATAAAACTGCTGGGCAATACGCCCTGATCGACTGCCTCTTTCACGGGCGAATCTATCTGCAAGAACATGCATCTGAGGTACATCATCTATTTCGACATCAGCAAAAAGCATATCGATAATTGAAAAATATTCGTCTTGAGTCATAGGATAGAAAGAGAGCGCCAATCCAAAACGATCAACCAAAGACATCTTTTCTTGCACAGTATCGGAATGGTGAATTTCACCCTCAACAAACGTTGATTGTTCGTTATCTTTCATCTGCTCAGGGATTAAATGACGGCGATTTGAAGTTGCCACAATCAATACATTTTCTGGTGGCTTTTCTATCGAACCTTGCAGCGTACTTTTTAATTCTTTGTAGGTTGTCTCGCCTTCTTCGAAAGAAAGATCATCACAAAAAACTATAAATCGATAATCTAAGTGTCGGATCTCATCGGTAATATCAACTAAATACTGTAAATCATCCTTTGATACTTCAATAACTCGCAATCCTTTTTCATGATAGGAATTCAGCGCTGCTTTAATTAAAGATGATTTTCCTGTGCCTCTAGCGCCCCATAATAGAACATGGTTATTCGGCTCAGATGCCATAAATCGTTCTAGATTTTGGGTGAATGCATTCTTCTGTCTATCGATACACAGCAAGCGATCCATGTCTTGCAAGTCAACATCGAAAACTGGTTTTAACTGCTCTTTTCTGGATCTCCAACTTGCAGCTAGTGTTTCATTCCAGTTTATTTGGCCCATCATTTCACCTCTTTGACGCACCTTTTTGGTGCGTAAAATTACACATTGACCATATATGGTGCGTTTTTACATCGGGAGTAATTCACATTAATAATCAACTTTAAGCTTTTTATAGAGAATAGCTCTATTTTTCCATTACTTAGAGAGGAATATTTTTAGCGAGTCCTGTATGATGTTTTGGCACAATTTTTGCTATTCCTATACTGTTAAGTTCTAAGAGAGCTATTACACGATAAAAGGAATAGGATAAAACATTTTAAACAAGTGCCATACCCCCATACCTTTGTGGCACTTTACTTAATATTACTTAGCATTACTAAACAACAAATTCATGATTATCGATAAGTTTAGTTTTTAAAACACATCGGTATCTATTAAGCATTAGATAAATAGGAGTATTGAAATGAGTGGAAGTGAGTCCCGAGCACAAGCGGTTTTTCAGATAACCAATAGCGAACCAATGTCTGTGAAGACACCAAAGTCTTTAAACAAGATTTGGGCAACTGATGTATTCACCATAGCCAAGATGGAAGAAGCATTATCTTCCAAAGCGTACAAAGCCCTAAAAAAGACGGTTGAAACGGGTGAAGCATTAGACCAAAGTACTGCTGACGTTGTCGCTGCTGCAATGAAAGATTGGGCGATGTCTAAGGGCGCGAACTATTTCTCTCACGTTTTCTACCCAATGACTGGCGCTTCTGCTGAGAAACACGATGGTTTCATCATTTCAGATGCTAGTGGTAAAGCAATTACAGAATTCACTGGAAGCCTTCTTATTAAAGGTGAGCCAGATGGATCATCATTCCCTAACGGAAGCATCCGTGTAACTAACGCTGCACGTGGCTATACAGCATGGGATCCAACCAGCCCTGCATACATCATGCACACTGATAACGGCGCAACGTTATGTATTCCATGTATCTTTATCTCATGGTCTGGTGAGTCTCTAGATAAGAAAGTACCACTACTTCGCTCTAATTCAGCAATGAATGAAGCGGCTCAAAAAGTACTTAAGCTTATGGGCGAAGAAAATGTTACAACACTTAACTCTAGTTGTGGTGCTGAGCAGGAATACTTCTTAGTAGATTCTAACTTCGCAAACCTACGTCCTGACTTATTACTAGCGGGTCGTACTTTATTTGGCGCACCTTCTGCAAAAGGCCAGGAATTCGATGATCATTACTTCGGTGCAATACCACCACGCGTACAAGTTTACATGCAGGATGTTGAAGAGCGGCTTTACCGTTTAGGCATCCCAGCTAAAACACGTCATAACGAAGTGGCACCTGGGCAGTTCGAAATTGCTCCTTACTACGAGGCAGCAAACGTTGCAGCTGACCATCAGCAGTTATTAATGACGGTATTAAAGAACACAGCAAAAAAACACGGTTTCATCTGCTTACTTCATGAGAAGCCATTTGCTGGCATCAACGGTTCTGGTAAACACGTAAACTGGTCTGTAGGTAACTCTACACAGGGTAACTTACTTGACCCAGGCAAGACGCCTCACGATAACTTAAACTTCTTATTGTTCTGTGGTGCTGTTATTCGTGGTGTACATATATTTGGCCCACTACTTCGTGCTGTTATCGCATCGGCGGGTAACGATCACCGTTTAGGTGCTAACGAAGCGCCTCCAGCAATTCTTTCTGTTTACCTTGGCTCTCAAATTGAAGGCATCTTTGACCAAATCAAAGAAGGCAAACTAGATCATGCTGGCGAAGGTGGCTTAATGGATATGGGTCTTTCACAGATCATGCCATTTGCTAAAGATGCAGGAGACCGTAACCGTACTTCTCCATTCGCATTTACAGGCAATCGTTTTGAGTTCCGCGCTGTTGGTTCTGAGCAATCAGTTTCTGGCCCATTAGTCGCCATGAACACAATGTTGGCTGATTCATTGAACTGGATTGCTGATGAGCTAGAAAGCGAGCTTAAGAACAACGACACAACTGCGGCAGTTATCGCAGTACTTAAGAAGCTAATGCAAGAGCACGGCCAGGCAGTATTTGGTGGTGACGGTTACTCTTCGGAGTGGCATGAAGCTGCAGTAAAGCGCGGATTAAAGAACCTTCCAACTTCTGCTGACGCACTTCCTTACTTTAAAGATGACACTATCAAAGCGCTATTCTCTAGCACAGGTGTACTATCTCCTATTGAATTGGAAAGCCGTTTTGAAGTTTATTCTGAACAGTACGTCCTATCGATTGAAGTTGAAGCTAAGCTAGTAATTAGCATGGCTACGACTAACATCTACCCAGCTGCAACCCGTTACTTGTCTGACGTATCACTAGCGGCATCATCTGCTGCTGAGCTAGGTATTGATTTAGATAAGACTGTTGCTACAAGCATTGCTGCTAACACGAATGGCATGATGGCTTCTGTAGATAAGCTTTCTGAAGCACTGGCTAAAGAAGATCACGGATCTATAGAAGAGCACATGCAATTCTGTGCAAACGCGCTCAGAAGCTTGATGGATGAAGTTCGTGGATATGCTGATGCACTTGAATCAGAAGTTGCTGATGATATGTGGCCTTTGCCAACGTACCAGGAAATGCTATTCATAAAGTAGCAATTTCTTGAGTTTAAGAAAAGGTCGCCTTGTGCGGCCTTTTTTTGTGTTTATTATCCCTTGCTTCAACCACCATCGACATTTCCTTCGAAAAAGTAACGATATACTGTTTTGGCTCTTGGTGAGCCTAAAAAAGCAACTTACATTTGTAAGCTCCTAATTCCCCGCCTTGAACTCACAAGCACTAGAGGCACCCTGAAAAATTTAATGCGCTTAATAAATAAATGCCACCCCCCACCTTTTAAGCACTTTTTATATAGATTTATACTTGACCTACTGGTATTTTTATTCAGAATAGCCACCCTGATTTTTAGGACTTAAAAAGCATGAAAAAAGAATTTCACCCCGGTCAACGTTGGGTAAGTAATACAGAGGCAGCACTTGGTATCGGCTTTATTGAGAAAGTTGAAGGGCGTCACCTGACGATTATTTTCCCTGCGGTTGATGAAACTCGTGTTTATGCCACTGACAATGCTCCTCTGAATCGCGTTAAGTACCCAGTTGGTGAAGTGATTCATACCGAGGGTGAAGGCAGTAAAATTAGCATCACGGGGCATTCAGAACATAATCACTGTATCGTGTATAAAGGTATTGATGAGACGGGCACGGAAGTACAAATTCATGAGTTAGAGCTAGATAGCTTTTCTCAGTTCAGTCAACCTCAAGATCGTTTATTCGCTGGGCAAGTTGATAAAACCACACATTTCGAACTACGTGTTGCCACTCAAGAACATCTTCATCGTCAGCAACAGTCTGATAGTTACGGACTCGCTGGCCCGCGCATTCAACCGTTGTCGCATCAGCTTTATATCGCTCACCAAGTTGCTCGCCGTCATGCACCACGAGTGTTATTAGCTGATGAAGTTGGATTGGGTAAAACCATCGAAGCAGGTTTAATTCTGCATCAACAAATTCTTACTGAACGCGTTAATCGTGCGCTAATCGTTGTGCCTGAAACGCTCACGCACCAATGGTTAGTAGAAATGCTACGTCGCTTTAATCTGCACTTTACCGTGCTGGATGAAGAGCGCTGTTTTGCCATTGAAGATGAGGGCGACGAAGAAACCCATATCAATCCATTTGAAAGTGCGCAACTGGTCTTGTGTAGCTTATCTTTCCTCACTGAAAATCCAATGCGCCATCAACAAGCCGTTGAAGCTGGTTGGGATATGATGATTGTCGATGAGGCACATCACCTTAACTGGAGTGAAAAACACACCAGTAATGAATATCTGTGTATCGAGTCACTCGCATCGAAAATTCCTAGCTTATTACTGCTTACTGCAACACCAGAACAACTAGGCGTCGAAGGTCACTTCGCAAGACTACGACTGCTCGACCCCGATCGTTTTTACGATTTGCACAAATACACCGAAGAAGAGAAAAACTACAAGCCTGTTAGTGATTTGGTGCAGTGGCTTCAAGATGAAAACAGCGAACCCAATGATGCAAAGATGCTTGCAGAGCTAGAAAAATACCTCGGGAAGGAAGCGGTAACGAGTTATCAAAAAGACTACGCAACCGATCACATTATTCAAGATCTGTTAGACCGACATGGCACTGGTAGAGTCCTTTACAGAAACACGCGAGATTCTGTAGGCGGCTTTCCTCAGCGTGAATTACACAGCTATGGATTAGAAGCCCCTGAGATATATGCTGCTGATTCAGATGATCTTCAGCAACAACTACATCCAGAAAATGGCCATGATGCTGATAACTGGCTAGCAGAAGACCCACGCGTTGAATGGCTAGAAGATTGGCTAATTGAAAACCCGAAAGACAAAGTCTTATTGATCTGTGCTCAAGCTGAAACCGCTTTAGCTTTAGAAGAACATTTACGTTTAAGAACATCAATCAATGCGGCTGCTTTTCACGAAGGCTTAAGCATTCTTGAACGTGATAGAGCCGCCGCTTACTTTGCTGCACAGGCAAAAGATGGCGAAATTGGCGCACAAATTCTACTGTGTTCTGAAATAGGCAGTGAAGGTCGTAATTTTCAGTTTGCACATCATCTGATCTTATTCGATTTACCGTTGAACCCTGACTTGTTAGAGCAACGTATCGGTCGTCTTGATCGTATCGGGCAAACTAGCAAGATTAAGATTCATGCGCCTTATTTTAAAGATACTGCCCAAGAAAAACTACTCAACTGGTATCACAAAGGCCTGAATGCTTTCCAACATGTTTGCCCTGTCGGTCATAGCATTTTTGAAGTGTTCGAGGACGAACTTCGCCGTGAATTAATTTCCTCTGATAATGAAAATTTCGATGATCTTATTAGCCGTAGCAAAGCGTTAGCAGATGATACACTCGAACAAATGCAACAAGGTCGAGACCGCTTATTAGAACTTAATTCATGTAATAAGGATCATGCGGAAGAAGTCATCGATGAACTAATCACTACCACGAATGCCGCAGAGTTAAGCGGTTTTATGGATGCTGTTTTTGATGAGTATGGAGTTGATCAACAAGGTCATGGTGTTGACAGCTTTATCCTTAAACCTACTGATCACATGCTAAATTCGAACTTCCCGGGATTATCCGATGAAGGACTTACTGCGACCTATCAGCGTGATTTAGCACTATCACGCGAAGACATGCACTTCATTAGCTGGGAACACCCGATGGTGACTGGCGCAATCGACATGATTCTAACCAGTGAGTTTGGTAATGCTTCATTCTGTTCATTGGCACTGAAAAAAGAACAGGTGCCTGCTGGAACATTAATTTTAGAAGCTATTTACACGATTAACTGCCCTGCACCAAGCTTTTTGCAATTACACCGTTACTTGGACGTTTCTAGCGTAAGAGTCGCCGTTGATAATCACAACCGTGACTTAAGCAAATTCCTCAAGCATCAGCAGATTAATCAACTTGCAGAACACGTAAATAAGCGCACCACGCAAGATTTAATTCAGCATGCCCGACCACAAATTCAAACGTTGATTGAAACTGCGAATAAACTAGCAAAACCTCAACAAGCCCAAATTATCAAAGAAGCTCAGGAAAAGTTTGCGGTTACAGCAAAAGATGATTTAGAAAGATTGCAGGCTTTGGCCAAGGTGAACCCGAATATCCGTGCAGAAGAAATTACGCAATTGGAAGAAAATCAAAAAGCACTAGCGGGTTATTTAGCGAATGCTCAATTGAAGCTGGATGCGATTCGAGTGGCACTGGTTACTGAATAACTAATTGATTGCTGATAATAAAACCCCCCTGAAAGTAGGGGGG
>RCNF010000751.1_pt1 | contig 16814 bp, 14 predicted proteins | sample 2041311 | NCBI WGS metagenome assembly RCNF01 (sample SAMN09708228, study PRJNA481090) | Marine sediment metagenome, whole genome shotgun sequencing project. | biome: marine sediment; feature: ocean; material: sediment; isolation source: Sewage treatment plant 2 marine sediment (STP2) ... | reverse complement strand
GTTCAACCCTTGCTTTCAGAGTCTCTCTGTTGTCCCCGGACCTTATGATATCCTCGAGTATTGAAACCGCGTTGCGGGGCTCGGTCCTCAGATCGGCCAGCATCAGCTTCGCCTGATCCCGGGTCCTGCCGCGCATTCCGGGCAATTCTTCGCGCAGGCTCTCCTCAGCCTTCGCATACTCCTTGCGGTTTACCATGCTGCGGATGGTCCTCAGGCCTGCCCCACCTGAATCAGCGGGCGACAAAGTGGGAAGGGCCGCCATTACGGCCATGATCATGACTGCCTTATTAAGTAGTCTCATCTTTTGTTATTGAATCGAAACTGCAGCATGCTCTGCAGAATCCCAGGTTGGTTCCATAAGCTTCCCCGCAGCTGCCGCATTTCCAGCTCCCGGCCGCGGAAGGTATTCTGTCGTTTTCCTCAAGTACGCTAAGAGCTTCATCGGTCCTGCCGCTTTTAATATACAGTGACGCCAGAGAAACAGCGAGTTTGTTGTTACCTGACACTCTTCCCCTCTCGCCTTCAAGAAGGTCGATACCTCGAGATATTTCACCTTTCTTGGCGTAGAATCCGGCCAGGGTGGAAAGCAGAAGGGATTCCGCAGGATATTTCTCCAGTAATCTGGAAAGGATGCCCTCGAGCTCATCGAATCTGCCTGATTCGAAAAGGGCCTTCTCCAGCCTGGCTGCTACTTCCGGGAAAGAGCCCATATCGACTGAAAGAAGGTCCTCCCACATCCGGACGGCCCTGTCGAGGTCTCCCTTGTCCATCGCGAGTCCGGCGCTGAGATAAAGTGCTCCCGGACATGAGGCATCCTCTTTCCTCGCCTTGTCGAGATATTTGGCCGCTCCGTCGATGTCACCTGATTCTATCTTCATACAGGCGATTGAAGTGAGGTAGGACGATCTCATGAGAGGTGTGATCGAATTATCTATTCTTGAAAGATCGCGTAGTGTATCGTATGAGTTCTCGTAATCTCCACGTGTATGATAGAGCTCCTGAAGCGCTGCCAGAACATCAGCGTCTTTTCTTTTTCTCCGAACGGTCTCGAGAGCCGCAACAGCGCGTTCCGTTTTTCCGAGAGAAGCCAGGTCCTGCGCTATAGCGATTTGCACCGCTTTCTCGTCATCGAACCCGAGTCCGGGACGGACGGTCAGGCCCCTGTGAAGCTGGAGGGCCTTGTCTGCCTGTCCCCTCTCCCTCATCAGGTTTCCGAGCTGAATATATGCGTCTATATCATCTTCTCCGTTACGGACCGCGGATGAGAGAAGAGAATACGCGTCATCTTTTCTTCCTTCTATCAGAGCGTACAGAGCCTCGACATACATACTCCGCCTGCCCGTGCCGCGTTTCCTTCTCTGAAGAAGGACTATTACAGAAAGCAGTACAACCGCTAAGGCAAGGACCGTTATGACTATCAATCTGATGTTCATTGTTTCCATCCGGCAGCGCTCCCCGTCAGGGCATATCCTCTGGCAGGACCTCCACCGACTCTTCATCAAGCGGCAGGTTCCTCAGGGCTTCCAGTTCATCCTGAAGTCTCCTGCAGTTTTTCTTCTCTTTACTTACGCGAAGCAGAAGCTGCGCTTCCCTGACCCACGCTCCTACTGCCCAGACAAGCATCCCTGCCAGGAACGATACGACCAGGATGACGTTGATCTGAAGGTTATGGTAGGTCCAGTTGAATAGATGGAATGTCAGCTTCGTCCCGGCATTGAGCGTACCCAGCCATACGAGGCCTACGACGCCGACAAGGAGTATGATTCCTCTAATGATCCACACGCCAGTTACCTCCCGGTGAACTCTTCCCCGATAAAAGTAAAGTTGCTCAGTTCCTTAAGAACTACGCTGATCATGTCCCCGGGGTTCCCGATATCTTTGCCGAGGAGCACGTTTCTGAAGTGCGGAGTCCTCCCTTTCAGGAACTGATATTCTCCCTTTTTAACCCTAGCGTCAAGGAGGATTTCCTCTACTGAGCCGATGCATTCAGTCAGGATCTCTCTCCTGATCCGCTGAATCGTCGTATTGAGGATTTCCAGCCGGGATTTCTTGACTTCGGATGAAACGTTATCTTCAAGCCCGGCTGCCTCGGTTCCCTCCCGTTGAGAGTATTTGAAGGTGAAAGCGGAATCGAATCGTACCTTCTCAACGACACCCAGAGTTTCCCTGAAATCCTCATCACTTTCTCCGGGAAATCCGACTATGACATCGGTGGTAAACGCGATGTCAGGACGAAGTGAACGCGCCATCGCTATGATGTCCAGATATTCAGAGCGCGTGTATCCACGATTCATTGCCGAAAGGATACGATCGCTTCCCGCCTGAAAAGGGAGATGAATATGCGGGCAGATCCTGCTGTTTTCCGCCATCAGCCTGAAGATCCCCTCGTTTACATCCCTGGGGTGAGTCGTCAGGAAACGGATCCTTTCGATATCTGTCTCTTCCAGTATTAATTCAAGCAATCCTGTGAATCCGCAGTCTTCAGACTGGTAGGCCATTACATTCTGGCCGAGAAGAGTTACTTCCTTCGCTCCCGATGAAGCGAGCAGCTTCAGGTCCTCAATGACAGCGCCCGATCCCTTGCTGCGCACTGTTCCTCTGACATAAGGCACGATGCAGTATGAGCAATAGTTTTCGCACCCTCTGGTAATGGAAAGGTACCGTGACGGTGAAGAGCCTTTCACGCTGCGAAGCCTGTAGGTCACTGAACTGTCTTCCTCGACCAGGACCTTCCTCTCTTCTCCTTCGATGGCTCTTGATATGGCCCGAGGCAGCATCGAGTATGAATCCGGACCGGCCACGATATCCAGAGCCGGCACGAGATCGAACAGCCTGCCTCCAAGTCTCTGTGCCATGCAGCCGCATACCGTCAGTACAGCATTTTTGTGCCGGGACAGGTCGTTCAGCCTCCCTATCGCTCTTCTTTCGGCGTTCTCTCTCACGCTGCAGGTGATCACGACTATGGCGTCAGCTTCTGCTGGATCCGCCGACATGGTGAAGCCGTCTCCCTCAAGCATCGATTCGAGTACCTCGGAATCGAACGAGTTCATCTGGCAGCCGAAGCATTCTATATAGACCCGTTTCAGGCTCATGTCACGATCCTTCCGTACAGCCTGCCTCTTGAATAGTGAGTGATATCGACAGGCATGAGTCTGCCGTTGTCCGCCGGAGAAGAGCTTACGCTCACCTCACAGTAGCTGCCTGTAAGAGCTGTCGAGAAACGCGAGTATCGCTTTGCTCTACCCTGGATGACGGCCAGTTCCCTGCTTCCTGTCCGTAATCTCATAAATTCACGTTTTTTAGATTTGCCGATCTTTATAAGTTTCTTGCTGCGCGCTTTCCTCGTATCAGGATCGACCTGGCCTGCCATTGTCTCCGCTGGCGTTCCGGGCCGTTTTGAAAATGAGAATACATGAAAATAGGTCAGCGCAAGCGACCGGACGAAATCGGCGGTCCTACGGAAACTCGAATCGTCTTCGCCGGGAAATCCCGAGATGATATCGGTGCCGATACCGATTCGGTCCGATATCGCCCGCACACTCTCTATCTTCTCCCTGAAGAACGAAGTGTCGTATGGCCGGTTCATTGCACGGAGGATATCATCGTCGCCGCTTTGCAGAGGGATATGCAGGTGAGGTGCCAGCCTGTCCGTATCGGCAAGGAGACGGAGGATGCCGTCAGAGACCTCGTTGACTTCGATACTGCTCAGCCTGATTCGTAGATGTCCGGTTTCGGAGAGTATAGATTCTATCAATTTGTCGAGGGTTTGTCCTTGCTCCAGGTCCTTTCCATAACGTCCGATATGAATCCCCGTGAGCACGATCTCCTCAAGACCGTTAGCCTCCAGTTTTTTAACCTGGTCGATAACACGGCCGGCGGATATGCTGCGGCTCTTTCCCCTGGCCCTCGGTATGATGCAGTAAGTGCACGATGCGTCGCATCCCTCCTGCACCTTTATAAAAGCCCTGGAATGCCCGTGAAAATCCGCTATATCGAGGGAGCCTGCCGGAAGCGATCCCCTGCGTCCCGCCAGGTCCTCTAGAATATTTACGATCGACTCCTTGTCCTCATTACCGATAATCATATCGGTCTCCGGCATCTTCTCAAGGATTTCGGGTTGAGTCTCAGCGTAGCATCCGGTAACGATGATGGTCGAATGCGGTGCTGCTTTTCTGGCTCTTCGAATAGCGTTTCTGCACCTGGAATCAGTTTTTCCGGTTACCGTGCAGGTATTGATGATGTAGTAGTCAGCTTCTTCGCCGAAAGGCATGAAATCCCATTCCCGTGACACAAGAGCCTGGCGGAGGCACTCGGATTCGTATTGGTTCAGTTTGCAGCCAAGTGTGGTGATAGAGAAGCTGGGTCTGGTTCCTTCGCTGATTCCCGTCAAGGCCTGTCTCCATGCGGATGAAAAAGAAGTGAGGGTGGGAACGCCACCCTCACTTCTGTCTATTGATCTGCAGAGATAGTCAGGGAGCCTATTCGGTTCCCTTTTTATCTTCGGGCTCATCCAGCTCTGCCTGTTCCTCGACGACCGGAGTCTCCGGTTCCTCGGCAACTGGCTTAGCCGCAGGGGCCTCGACAGCAGGTTCTTCTTCTGTCGGTTCTTCGACGACTGCCTCTTCGACAGCTGTCTCTTCGACGACTACCTCTTCGACGACTGCCTCTTCGACAGCTGTCTCTTCGACGGCCGGTTCCTCTACAGCAGGCTCAGCCACTGTTTCGGCTTCAGGCGCCGGGGCGGTTTCTTTGGCCGCCACGTCGATGTCAGGTATGTCGTCATAATCGTCCGCTTCCGCGCCGGCTTCTACAGCTGCCGGTTTTTCCTCGGACACTTCAGGCTCGGCGACGGCTCTGCGGGGATGTGCATCCCTGTATTCCGTCATCTCTTCTGCCGGCCTGCCCTCGAAGTAGGCATTAACGCTGAGGACGATTCGCTTGTTCTGCGGATCGACCTTGATGACCTTAAGCGGAAGTTTCATATCGTTATCGAAGAATTCAGCTGGCTGCTTCATCCCTTCGACACCAAGGTGCGACAGAGGTACGAATCCCTCGACATCGTCACGAAGTTCGACAACCGCTCCCCTGTCGAGGATACGCGTGATCAATCCGTCGGTCTCGGTACCGATATTGAATTCGGTAGCAAGCTCGGTCCACGGATTCTCTCTTGTCTGCTTCATGCCGAGACTGATGCGTCTCTTGTCACTGTCTATCTCGAGGACGACTACTTCGACGTCGTCACCCTTCTTTACCATCTCTGACGGGTGGCGGATCCTTTTGGCCCATGACATGTCCGAAATGTGGACCAGCCCGTCGATGCCGTCTTCTATCTCGACGAAGGCACCGAAGTTTGTCAGGTTCCGCACCTTGCCTCTGAGCCTTGTACCAGGAGGGTACTTGCTCTCGAGAGCTTTCCACGGGTCCGGCTCGAGCTGCTTGAGGCCGAGAGAGATCTTTTCGTGCTCCTTGTCGACGTTCAGGACGACAGCCTCGACGGTATCGCCGATGGCGACTACCTTAGAGGGATGCTTGACGTGTCTCGTCCATGACATCTCGGAGATATGGATAAGGCCCTCGATGCCTTTCTCCAGCTCGACAAATGCGCCGTAATCAGTGATCGACACGACCTTGCCGCGCATCTTCTTCCCGATAGGATAGCGGTCTTCGACGCCTTCCCAGGGATACGGAGTGAGCTGCTTGAGGCCGAGAGAGATCCTCTCCCTCTCACGGTCGAAATCGAGGATCTTGATCTTGAGCTTGTCACTGATCGCGACGACTTCGGAGGGATGGCTCACGCGGCCCCATGTGAGGTCGGTGAGGTGAAGAAGTCCGTCGATACCGCCGAGATCGACAAAGGCGCCGAAATCGGTGATGTTCTTGACGATTCCTTCCCTCTCCTCTCCGACTTCGAGCTCGGCAAGGAGGGTCTTCTTCTTCTCTTCACGCTCTTCCTCGAGGACCACTCTGCGCGAGACGACAATGTTGCGGCGTCTCTTGTTGAGCTTGATGATTTTGCAGTCGAGGCTCTCGTTGAGCATCTCGTCCAGGTTCGGAACCTGCCTGAGAGCGATCTGCGATCCGGGAAGGAAGGCGTCTACTCCCATGAGCTTGACGACCAGGCCGCCCTTGATTCTCCTGTCGACGATCGCGCTTACGACGCTGCCGCTGTCATAAGCGTCCTTGATCTCGTCCCAGGCCTTGAGGAAGTCGGCCTTGATCTTCGAAAGAACGATCAGTCCGTCCTGGTTCTCCATCTTCTCAAGAAAAACGTCGAAAGCGTCGCCGTGTTTGACTTCGGCACAATTGGCGAATTCAGCGATAGGGATCGTTCCCTCACTCTTGAATCCTACGTCAAGGATTACTTCCTTTTCGCTGACGGAGTAGACTGTTCCCTTGACGATCTTGCCCTCTTTGAGCTCCTGGATCTCGCTGGGAAGCGCGTCCACCATATCAAGCCAGTCCTGCTCGGTCGGCTCCTTCGCTTCGAGTTCTTCCGGCGTTACCTGATCGAAGATCTTGAGATAAGCCAGGTTGTTCCTGCCCGCTGGGTTTCCACCCTCTTTCTTTGTTTCTGTCCCGGGTGTCCCGGGGTCATGCTGTGTTGACTCGAATGTTTCATCCTGCATTGAACTATCGCCACCTTTCATAATGGATTAGTACGATATGATATGCGGTTTTAAGACTGTTCGCAAGGAAATTATTGGGGCAATCCGGAGGTGTTTCAGCGGGCTGAAATCTCTCTCAGGCGGGCAAGTACTTCCTCTAACACCCAGTCAGGTGTAGAAGTGCCGGTAGTCAGCCCGATCCTGTCTCCATCCTTGAACCAGGAAGGGTCGATTTCGTCCGCCGTTTCTATGAATCTCGATGTGATTCCCTCGTCTACGCACATCTGGAAGAGTCTCTTCGTATTTGAACTCCCCTTGCCCCCGACAACGAGGACCATGTCCACATTACGGGCAAGATCAAGGGTCGCTTCCCTTCTCAGTACAGTTGCTTGGCATATCGTATCGTGGACCCTCAGGTCAGGGATGTTGGTTTCGAGCTGTCCGATGATCTTCATCGCTTTTTCACGGGAAAAGGTCGTCTGGATAACGACTCCAGCCCTCTCGATGCCGGATACAGCTTTCGCCTCTTCAAGTGTGGATAGGATAACGGGATCCGGGCCGGACTGACCGGAGATGGCACGTACCTCGGGATGCCTACTGTCCCCTATGATGATGACTTTTCTGTCCTCCTCAGCCATCTCGCGGACATATTTCTGGCTCTTCTGCACAAACGGGCAGGTCGTATCGATCAGCTCTATCCCTCTGTTAAGGGCCTCATCGATCAGGTCCGGCATGACGCCGTGAGCCCTGATTATGAGCGTGTCCCCTTCCGAGAGCTCTTCCATAGAGGATACAGGTTTCACTCCCCGTGACTTGAGAGCTTCCACCGCCTGCGAGTTATGGATGACGTCCCCGATCGAGTAGATCGTCCTCCCTCCGTCCCCGAGGCCCTCATCGATGAGCCTCATCGCTCTCTTGACGCCGAAACAGAAGCCTGTGATAGGCGATACGATCACTTCAAGCATACATCTCATCCTCGAGCATCTTCATAGCCTCATATATCATCGTTGAAAGAGTATCGTAATCCCTCTTCCTGTCATCAGATTCATAATCCGCCGGTATGCGTATGGCTCTTCCTATCCGGACCTCGAGGCGGTTCTTCCTCAGAAAACAGTCCATAAGAGAGTCTGTCCCCTTGATATATGCGGGGACTATCGATTTCCCGGACCTGTAGGCGATCATGCCGATACCAGCTTTGAATTCCTTCAGCCTTCCTGTCTTTGATCTTGTGCCCTCAGGAAACATCAGGACCGAATCTCCGGCCTCGAACGCTTTGTCTATCGTTTTGAGCGTCGATCTGTCGAACCCCTTCCTGTCAATCGGTATTGCGTTGACCTTTCTGAGGATCCAGCCAAATACAGGGTTTTTGAAGAGTTCCTTCTTGGCAACGATCCACAGTTCCCTGCGGAATGTCGAACCGACCATAGGTGGATCGTAATATGAGATATGATTGGAGGCGAAAAAGAAGTTCTCAGCGAACCTGAGGTTATCAAAACCATGGACCTTTATCCCGAACAGGAACCACTCGAGGAACCTGATCAGATCACGGGCCACGGTGAAGAGGAAGCTGTGTCCCCTGCTGACAGGATTTCTTTTCCATTTCGGGATGTAAAGTTCTCCTAGACGGGAAGCTTCTTTTCTGACGATCTCATCGATGATCGCCACCTGTTCCTCGATCGTGACTTCTGAAGTATCGACCACGTAGGCACCGACGGCTCGTACCAGCGGGCTGTGCTCACGGCCTGAATCGATCTCGTCCCTTTTGAGAAGATTATTTCTGATCTCGTCGTCTGTCTGGGTAATACCCATCTGGCGGAGCTGGTTGACACGGCGCTGTGTGCGGGCTTCTACATCGGCTACGAGAAAAATCTTTACATGGGCGAAAGGAAAGACCGTGCTTCCCGTATCACGCCCCTCAGCTACGATGCCTCCCCTGTTCCCTATCTTTCGCTGTATCCGTACCATCGCACGGCGGACCCCGGGATGCGTGCTTACAGGCGAAACAGCTCCGGATACTTCGGGGCCTCTTATCTCGCTTCCGGCCGGCTCGCCATCCACGATCAGGACAGCGATGCCGTTCCTTATCTCCATCTCGATGGAAATATCATCGGCTATTCTGGTGACTGCCTCTCTGTCTTCCGTATCGATGCCCGACTGAAGGACCTTCCAGGTAACGGCCCTGTACATCGCGCCCGTATCGAGGTAAGTCAGATCGAGTCTTTCCGCCAGGGCCTGGGCAGTCGTGCTCTTGCCCGAACCCGCCGGACCATCGACTGTCACGATCATATCCCGGAGGATTTTATCAGTGAGTTTCTTATTGCTCATATCCGGCACCTGCTTTATCGGCCCAGGACCTCATGAAGTCCTTCGAGGAACCTGTTGTTCTCGTCGGGAGTACCGATAGAGACTCGGAAGGATTCAGCGCCGAGACCCCATGGAGCCCCGCTCCTCACTATGATCCCGTGGTCCATCAGCCTGTCCACGATGTCCTTGTCAGGTCCCTGTGGAATCGCGAGCAGGAAATTGGTCTGTGAGTCAGGAACCGTGAGGTCGAGTTTGCGCATTGCTTCAGCGATTCGGGTCCTCTCCGAGTTGTTCTCATCGATCCTGTCGCTGAGATCATCGGCATATTTGAGGGCGGCTCTTGCAGCAGCCTGAGCAAGCCGGTTCACGTTGAACGGCTGTCTGACCATATGAAGGATCGTTACGAGCCCTGCCTGTGCCATGGCATATCCTACCCTTACGCCGGACAGCGAATGAACCTTCGAGAATGTCCTCAGGATGACGATGTTTTTGAATCTATCGAGAAGTTTCTTCGAATCCGGATAATCCCCCGCAGTCACATACTCGAAATAAGCCTCATCGAAGACCACTATCACATCTTCTCTCACACCCTCAAGGAAGGCCCTCACATCACCTTCGGTGACATAAGTACCGGTCGGGTTGTTCGGGTTACAGATGAATACCATTCTGGTCTTGGGATTGACCGCTGCCTTCATGGCCACTAGATCGAGCGTATAGTCCTTGAGGGGAACCTTGATCTCGCCGACGCCGGCCTGGTGAACGATCAGGGGGTAAGCGATAAAGCTGGGGTAGGGATACATGACGTTCTCATCGGGCCTGACAAAAGCTCTTACGAGAAGCTCGATGATCTCGTTCGATCCGTTGCCGACAAATACCTGGTTCTGGTCCAGTCCGTGTTTTTCGGAAAGTTCCAGTGAGAGGTAGTGGCTGCCTGAATTTGGATACCGGTTGATACTGTCGAGTTCCTCGATAATGGAACGTTTGATCTCATCAAGAGGCTGATGAGGATTCTCGTTCGAGGCGAGCTTGATGATATCGCCTTCTATGTTGCGCTCCCTGCGCAGTTCCTCGATAGGTTTTCCTGGTACATATGGTTTGACGTTCTTGAGATGAGGCTGCATCAGTTTCTTGAAATCCATCCGGTCTTCTCCTTCATTGCAGGCCTGTCTGCTCCCTGAGCATGAATTCCTCTTCCTCTGTAAGTCTTCGGATATCGCCTTCCTTGAGGTCGCTGAATTCGAGGTCTCCAAGAGCGACTCTCTTCAGTTCAAGCACCGGGTGCCCCGCAGCGGCAAACATCCGTTTGATCTGTCTTTTCTTACCCTCTTTCAATCTTATCTCTAGAGTCGAGGTGCCGTCCGACCTGCCCATCACCTCAACGGCGCAGGGCATGGTCACGAAATCTCCCAGGTCGACTCCCGCCTTGATGGCTTCGACCGCCCCGTCCTTGATAATGCCCTCGACTTTTACGAGGTATCTCTTCTCGATCTTGAACCGGGGATGTGTCAGCCTGTATGCCAGATCACCATCGTTTGTAAGCAGAAGGATCCCGGTAGTGTCCATGTCCAGGCGTCCCACCGGAAAGAGCCTTTCTTTGAATCCTGTTTCACGGGCCAGAGAGATTACGGTCTTTCTTCCTCGGTCGTCACTGACCGTGCTGAGCACACCGAAAGGTTTGTTGATCACAAGGATCAATTTGCCGGTGACCTCATCTACACGGTTCCCGTCGAGAGTAACGATGTCTGATTCTGTTTCAATGAATCTGGCAAGCTCGGAGACAGTCTCTCCGTTTATCTGAACTCTCCCCTCCCTGATCAGGTCCTCGCTCCTTCTTCGGGATCCGATTCCCGTTGATGCAAGAAAGCGATTGATCCTCATCCTCGGGCTCATCAGTTCCCATCGTCTTCTTCGGCATTGCCGTTATCGGTTTCTTCCGGTTCCATCGAAACTTCGACCGCTTTCTCAGTATGTTTCGGGGGTGGTATCAGGTCGATGGTCTCGAGACTCTTCTCAAGTTCTTCCATATCTGGGATATCTCTGATGTCTTTGAGGCCGAGATACTCAAGGAACCTCGAGGTCGTCGAGTAGAGGAACGGCCTGCCTAGGCCCTCACCTCTCCCGGTAATGGCTATCAGTTCCCGGTCCGTCAGGGTCGCAAGGACCCCGTCGCAATTTACTCCTCTTATAGCCTCGACAGCAGTTCTGCTGATAGGCTGCCTGTATGCGATGATTGCAAGAGTCTCGAGCCCGGCTTGCGACAGTTTCGCTTTCCTTCTGCTTTTAAAGAGCCGCGAGACTGTGCCTGCGTATTCAGGAAGTGTTGCTATCTGGTAGCCGCCGGCTATCTCGACGATGCCGAAACTGCGGTGATTCGTACGGTAGAATCCCTCCAGTTCGGCAAGGGCTTCCTTGATAGTTTTTGTGGATGATTCGCCAGTGATCGCTGAAAGCCTGCCGATGCTCAACGAAGTATCCGAGGCGAAAAGAAGAGCTTCTATTTCAGCGGCAAGCCTGCCGGTCTCAACCCTGTTCCCTGACTCCATCGGGTAACTCCTTCGAACCTTCACTGGGCGCTCCGCCCGGACTGTAAAGCCAGACGTCACCAGCAGATGTCATCTGCCTCGCTGAGAGCTCACCCAGCCTGACCATCTCCAGGATGGCGAGGAAAGTGACGATGATCTCGAGCCTGTCAGAATTCCCGAAAAAGAGCTCTGTGAACAGGACCTCCGAGCTGGTATTGACCTTGATGCGGATAAGATCGATCTTTTCATCGACGGTGTATTCTTCCTTCTCTATCCTGTAACTGATCTGTTTCTTCAGGTCGTCCATGACCTTCTTGAAGGCGTCTACAAGGTCGAATACAGAGACCTCCATCGGGGCCGCTTCCTGCGCTCCTTCAGGTGGAGGCGAAGGCGGTCTGGTAAAGACCTTCCTTCTGTCGCTCTCTTTTTCGGCGAAATGATTGGCCGCTTCCTTGAACTTTCGGTACTCGAGCAGATTCCGCACGAGTTCTTCCCTTGGATCTTCGTCCTCTTCCTCGTCGGGCCGTCTGGGAAGGAGCATTTGCGCCTTGATCCTCATCAGGGTGGCTGCCATGACGAAGAATTCCCCGGCCACTTCGAGCTTGAGTTCCTGCATGACCTCTATATGCGCGAGGTATTCCTTTGTGATGTGGGATATAGGTATGTCGTAGATCTCGATCTTGTCCCTGCGAATGAGATGCAGAAGCAGGTCGAGGGGGCCTTCGAACTGAGTCAGGTGCACGTGGTAACTCATAAATGATCCGTTTCCTGTTGATTCTGGAAAATACTCGCAAGCCCCTCAATGTCGACTGCGAATCCCACGGAATGCTAAGTGATACAGGGGCTTGTGTCAACAAGATGTTTGGCGGAAAACGGTCATCCCCTGGGATGAAAGGTCCTGTGGACCTCGAGGAGATAATCGACATCGAGCCGTGTATAGATCTGGGTCGTCGCAATGCTCGAGTGGCCAAGCAGTTCCTGGACCGCCCTGAGGTCAGCTCCGCCCTCGACCAGATGTGTCGCGAAGGAATGGCGCAGGGTATGCGGCGTGACGTCGGCAGGCAGGCCTGCCATGGCGGCATATTTCTTGAGGATCTTCCAGAAACTGACCCTCGACAGAGGGCCCCCGCGATAGTTGAGGAATATGTAGGGGGTCGGAGAATCGGAGAGGAATTCAGGTCTGGAATCCGTTACGTACCTGTCAAGGGACCTTAAAGCATGCGAACCGACGGGAACAATCCTTTCCTTCCCTCCCTTGCCTCTTATCCGTATCAGTCTTGATTCCAGGTCGAGCAACTCAAAACGAAGGGTGCAGAGTTCAGATGCCCTCATTCCTGTCGAGTATGCGAGCTCGAGCATCGCCCTGTCCCTCAATCCGGATTTCGATCGGTCAGGCTGGTTCAGCAGGGCCGCTGCCTCTTCCTGTGAGAGGACGAACGGAACGTGCCGCCTGATCTTCGGGGCCGATATCGATGTTATATCGAGGTCCCGGAGTTCCCCCTCGCGGTAGAGATATCTGTGAAAGCCCTTGACGGCACTGAGAAGGCGCGATCTTGAGGACCGGCTCTTTGCCTGCTCGAGCCCGGCGGCGAAGCGGAGACTCGAGTCGAGGTCGATCGACTCCGGAGAGATTATCCTCTCTGAGGAGAGCCAGGTAAAATATTCGCGCAGGTCGCTCCTGTAGGCATCGATAGTAAGGGGACTGAGTCCTTTTTCAACGGCAAGATGATCGATATAGGCCTCTCCGAGGATCGCGAAAAGACCGGGGCCGTCATTTCCTGTGTATGTACTCATGTATCTTCCCTGCTGTAGCCGGGCCGATCCCCGGAACAGCCGCGATATCGTCTTCGGATACTTTCCTCAATCCTTCGATGCTTCCGAATCGTACCAGAAGCTGGGTCTTCCTGTATTCCCCTACTCCGGGTATCCCGTCCAGCCCGGACCGGACCAGCCCGAGACTCCTCAGCTTCCTGTGGTACTCGACGGCGAACCTGTGAGCTTCGTTCCTCGCCTTCTGCAGGAGCTTGAGGCCGGGGTTTCTTCGTGAAAGGACAACCGGATCCTTCCGGCCGGGAACGAATATCTCCTCGTTCCTCTTTGCCAACCCGATCACATTGACAGGTGAGAGGTCACTTTCATGCATCGCTTTCATAGCAGCGTAGATCTGCCCCTTCCCTCCATCTAAAAGTATGAGGTCGGGCCTCCTGCTCTTTCCGTCCTTCAGGCGCTCGAACCGCCTGAGAAGGATCTCCTTCATCATCGCGAAATCATCCTGACCCTCTACTGTCCTTATCCGGAAGTGCCTGTATCCTGATTTCAGGGGCCGTCCGTCTACGAAGGTGACCATGGAACCGACAGCTCCTGTCCCCTGTACGTTTGATATGTCAAAGGCTTCAAGCCTGGATGGCGTGGCCGTGAGGCCTAGCGCCTTCTTGAGGGCAGCCAGTTCTAGGTTGGCAGATGCCTTGCGGCCCCGGAGAGTGAGAAGCCTGGAAGCCGCGTTCTTTTCGGCCAGTTCGACAAGTTTCCTGCGATGCCCCCTGGACGGTACGGTTATAGTGACCGCTTTACCGGTACGCTTCTTCAGCCATTTTGATATGATATGGCCGTCAACAAGCCTGTACTGCGTCAGGATCCCCGGGGGGATATCGCGCGAAGTATTGTAGTACAACTTGAAGAACTCTTCGTATGTATCAGAAATTACGTCTGATAGGAGAACAGGCATCATAAAGGTTTCTGAGCTGAGCAGCCTGCCTTCCCTGATCCTCATCACGACACCGCAGGCGTTTCCTCCCTCCCTGGCAATGGCCACAGCATCCTCATCAGCGCCTCCAGGATCGACTGCATGCTGCCTTTCACTGATCTTTACGATCGAAGTGATCTGGTCACGGACGAGTGAAGCTTCTTCGTACCTTCTGCCCGCGGAGAGGGAGTCCATCGCGACGCGAAGCTCATCGACCAGCGCCTCGCTGTGACCCCGGAGAAACATCCTGAGCTGCCTTACGACGGCTGCGTATTCCTCGGAGGAGACTCTGCCAGTGCAGGGGCCGAGACATCTTCCGATCTGGAAGTTGAGGCACTCCCGCTCTCTTTTTCTGAAGCCCCCCTTGCAGTCCCTGAGGGGGAAGATCGTCTTTATCGCTTTTAATGTACGCCTTACCGCTCCTGCGTCGGTGTAAGGACCGAAATACTCCGCTCCGTCGTCGAGGACCCTCCGTACGAGGAGGAGCCGGGGAAACTTCTCATTGGCAGTTATCTTCAGGTAGGGATAGCGCTTGTCGTCTTTCAGCCTGATATTGTATCTGGGCTTGTATTCGCGGATCATGCTGGCCTCGAGGACGAGGGCCTCGACCTCGTTGCCCGTAGCTATGTAATCGACCGATTCAGCGGTCTCCATAAGGGCCCTTGTCTTCGGGTCAAGGCGATCAGGAGACTGCATATAGTTGCGGACCCTGCTGACGAGTTTTCTCGCCTTGCCGACATAAACGACACGGCCTCTCTGATTCTTGAAGAAATAGACCCCCGGAGAGTCGGGCATCCGCTCTATCTTTTTGCGGATTTTGTTCTTATCTCCACTTGACAAAGCAGGGACCTTCCGTTATGTTACCGAATCACTTGGAGGTGTATACCGGATGCCGAATCACAAGTCCGCATGGAAAAGAATGCGCCAGAATGAGAAAAGGCGCTTGATGAACAAGAAGCACAGGAGTCTGCTCCGCAAGGAGATCAAGGGTTTCAAAGCCATCGAAGACCCCGCAGCAGCCAGGGAGAGCTTTCCCGCTCTCGCTTCCAGGGTCGACAAGTCGGCCAAGATGGGTATCATCCATCACAGGACTGCCGCGCGTATCAAGTCAAGGCTTTCCAGAAAGACTCTCTAGACTCTGGTTCCCGCTAATTCAATTACTTTCAGGGCTGCGTCGTCGACTGTAAGGTCTTCGACCTGTCCTGTTTTTCTGTGGAACAGTTCCACCACCCCGTCAGTTATCTTTCTGCCTATCGTGATCCTCAGGGGTACGCCTGTCAGGTCCGCGTCCTTGAACTTGAACCCGGGCCTGAGGTCCCTGTCGTCCATCAGGACTTCAAGTCCAGCACTTATCAGTTTCTCCTCAAGCTTTACAGCAGCTTCCATCACCGTTTCATCGGTAGTATTCAACGGGAGCAGCAGTACCTGGAAAGGCGCTATCGACATCGGCCAGACGATGCCGTCATCATCGAAGTTCTGCTCTATCGCCGCGGCGACCATCCTGCTCACTCCGAATCCGTAACACCCCATGATAAAGGGATGGTTCTCTCCCTTGTCGTCCTGGAAGGTCGCGTTCATCGCCGAGGAGTACTTCGTGCCCAGTTTGAATATATGGCCGACTTCGATACCTCTGCTCGCCGACATGCCCTCGCCGCACTTCGGGCAGAGATCTCCCTCACGCGCGAATACGAGGTCCTCGAATCTCCCTATCTCGAAATCCCTGCCGGCGACGACGCCTTTCAGGTGGGTATCCTCACTGTTAGCCCCGACGACCATTCCATCGAAATCCTTGATCAGGGTATCGGCGATTATCTCGACTCCTTCAGGAAGGCCGACAGGACCGGAGAATCCGACCGGTCCGCCAGTGACCTCCTGAATCTCGGCAGGCTCGAGGAACCGTATCTCCGGATCATCGAAAGCTCGTACGAGCTTGATGGCGTTGACTTCCCTGTCGCCAGGTACGAGGACCGCCACGTTACGGTCGCCGGTCCTGTACAGCAGGGTCTTGATGATACCCTCAGGTGAGACCTTGAGGAATTCCGCTACCTGCTCGATGGTGGTCGTTCCGGGGGTGTTGAGCGTCTCGTAACTGTCGAGCGCCTCCCCCTTACGTCCCTCCTCGATCCGTGCCGCCGCTTTTTCAAGATTTACAGCATATCCGCAGAGACAGGAAAGGAGCATATCCTCACCGTTATCGGCCAGGACCATGAACTCATGCGACTCGTTTCCGCCGATATAGCCTGACTCAGCCTCGACGATCACAAACTCCAGTTCGCACCGGTCTATTATTCTGCGGTACGCTTCCTCTATCCTCCTGTACGTCTTGTCGAGGCACGCATCGTCGGCATGAAAGGAATAGGCGTCCTTCATGATGAACTCGCGGGCACGCATCACACCGTACCTCGGCCTGATCTCATCCCTGAACTTTGTAAGTATCTGATAAAGTGTCTGCGGCAGGTCCCGGTAGCTCCTCATATCGTCGCGGGCGATGATAGTGATGACTTCTTCATGTGTAGGCCCGAGTGCGAACCCCCGCTTCCTGCTGTCATTGAGCTTGAACAGTTCAGGCCCGAAGCTCTCGAGGCGCCCGCTCTCCGCATATATCTCCTCCGGATGGAGGATAGGCATAAGCAGTTCCTG
>RCNF010003158.1_pt1 | contig 16820 bp, 18 predicted proteins | sample 2041311 | NCBI WGS metagenome assembly RCNF01 (sample SAMN09708228, study PRJNA481090) | Marine sediment metagenome, whole genome shotgun sequencing project. | biome: marine sediment; feature: ocean; material: sediment; isolation source: Sewage treatment plant 2 marine sediment (STP2) ... | reverse complement strand
GAGAAGATGGTATTCGAGATTGCGGACAAGGGCACTCGTGGCAAGAAAGGCTTCAAGTCGCTAAAGGATATTTTGCCGGCAGCCGTTGATCGTATCGACATGCTGCATCAGTCCGACGGTGATATCACTGGTATCTCGACTGGCTATAACGAATTTGACAAGTTGACCGCTGGCTTGCAGCCCGGTGATCTCATCATTGTTGCAGGTCGACCGTCGATGGGTAAGACCACGCTGGCGGTAAACATGGCTGAAAATGCAGCGATTGGTTCCAAAGTGCCGACCGCAATATTTTCGATGGAAATGCCGGCCCAACAGCTCGCATTTCGTATGATTTCATCGCTCGGTCGTGTGGATCAAACACACCTTCGCACGGGCAATTTCCCGGACGAGGACTGGTCGCGAATCAACACCGCCGTCCAGCTCATGTCGGAAGCGCCGATTTACATACGCCGAGCCTTTCACCGGGCGAAATACGGGCGCGAGCACGGCGCCTGCAGCGCGAGCATGGCCTTGGTCTCATCGTGATCGACTATTTGCAACTTATGCAGGTGCCGGGCAACAAAGAGAATCGTGCGACGGAAATTGCCGAGATTTCTCGAGGGTTAAAAGCGCTGGCGAAAGAACTCTCGTGTCCGGTCGTTGCTTTGTCGCAGCTTAATCGTAGTGTTGAGCAGCGTACGGACAAACGTCCGGTCATGTCAGATTTGCGTGAGTCGGGCGCGATCGAGCAGGACGCCGATCTCATTCTTTTCATCTACCGTGAAGAAGTCTATAACCAGGACACGCCGCGAAAGGGCATAGCAGACATCGCGATCGCCAAGCAGCGTAACGGACCTATCGGAGATTTCCCACTAACCTTCGTGGGTCGGTACACCAAGTTCGAAAACTGGGTGCCGGATAGCTACGGTGGTGATTACCCATTACCGTAGGAGCGCTCCTTAGAGCGCGATCGCGGCCAAGGCACCCACACGGGCATAAAGCCGCTCCTAGGAAGCAAAGAATCCCATTTTCACGCCGGCCAGTTGCACGACATCGTTGTCCTGTAACTTGCGCGCTTGCGCGCCAATCGGCTGTCCGTTAACCAGCGGGAAATCGCCTTCTTTACTTGACTCAACGTGCACGATGTAATAACCCTCAGCACGACGGGTAATTGCAGCGACCTGCACGCCAGGACGGCCAAGGGTTGTCAATGCCTTGGTCAACTCCAGTTCGCGGCCCGCAAAGGAACCACTCAGAACCTGTAATTTCGCGAGAGGCAGGGCATTCGGGGCAGATGACGGATCGATACCGTGTGAAGTTTCCGTGTGCGAAACCTGTTCGCCAACCGATGGTGCCTTGGGAGTTTCGTCAAGTGCAGCCGCTTCATCGGCGTCGAGTTTGACTCCGGCAGCAGCGTCAATATGACTCTCGGGTTGTTCTTCTGCCGCCGCTTTTTCAGCAGCCGCCTCAGCTTTTGCGAGTTGACCAGCATTCTGCTGGCCAGTAGGAATGACCATGGTCTTTTCGAACTCATCCTGCTCGGTGTCGTTCGACTGCTGGTCGGAGAAGCGCAATTGGTGATGGCCGATCGTTATAACGTCGCTATGCTGCAACGCATGTTTCTTGATCAGCTTGCCATTGACGTAAGTGCCATTGGTGCTGTTCAGATCCTCAAGGAAGGAATCGTTAAGAATATTGATGATCAGCGAATGATGTCCACTGACAGCCGGATTGTCGATACGAACATCGTTGTCCGGTAGGCGACCAACGGTGTAGCGTTCCTTGGTCATGTTGTATTCAGCCAGGACTTGATTGTCCAGACTTAGAATTAACCTTGCCATGATTTCTCGCTCTTGATTCCTTGCTTTCCTAGCTCACTGCCTAGGAACGAAATAAGCCGGCAATCTTTGCAAACAGGCCCTTTTTTGCCGGGAAGGCTTCCTTAACCTGTGCAAGCATTACCGACACATTGTCACGCCCGCCGTGGTCGTTGGCTAGGTCGACTAGCTGTTGACCAACGACGTCAAGACTAGCATTAAAAGTACTGATAGTTAAGTGAATATCGTCATCCTCGACCATGTCGCACAGGCCATCGGAGCACAATAAATAGATGTCATCCGGGAGTACGTCGTACTCATGAACCTCGACCTCTACGGTCGGTTCAACACCGAGCGCACGGGTCACGTAGTTGCGGTTGGTCGAACGCTGAGCTTCCTCGGCAGAGTAAAAACCACGATCCACCAGCTCCTGCAGGAGCGAGTGGTCGAGTGTCACCTGGTCGAGCTGTCCGCCTCGCATACGATAGGCCCGGGAGTCGCCGACGTGCGCAATTGAGATCTTGTCATCGTAAAACATACAGGCAACGATGGTCGTGCCCATGCCTTCGCAATCCGTCTGACTCTGTGCTGTCTGGTAGATAATCTTGTTAGCGCGATAAATGGCATCCCGCAATACGATCGACTGGCGCATCATGCCACTGTGTGGATCGATGTCGTCGCGCTCTTCACGGGTGGCGCCTTCGGCCGCCAGGTTAGTAACGATCTGCACGGCAATACCGCTCGCGACTTCGCCAGCGTTGTATCCGCCCATACCATCCGCCAGGACCATCAGCCCAATGTCGCCGATGGAGCCGATCGCATCCTCGTTGTGCTCGCGGACACGTCCCGTGTCAGTGAGCTCGGCAAAATCAAATTTTCCGCGGAGTGTCATGTTATCTGTATGTCTCGCTCAAAAAGTGTTCAGGTTACTCGCGCGCAGTTTCTTAATGCGATGGCCATTTCGGCACCGCAAGAAAAGCGATCTTGTGGACGTTTCGCCAACGCCTTGGCAAGTACGGCGTCAACGCTGGGGGCTATACCAGCACGCCGGCTTGAGATCGGCGCCGGATCTTCAGTTGTTATTTTCGTCATTAATACCGCGATGTTCGTTGCTTTGAACGGCACCTCACCAACCAGTAGCTCGTACAGGGTAACACCAAGTGAAAACAAGTCCGAGAGTCCTGTGAGGTCGTCTGCACCGAGCTGTTCGGGCGACATGTACATGGGTGTTCCCAAAACGATTCCAGTCTTGGTCTTGTTATTGTCCGTCATCCGTGCGACGCCGAAATCACTGATTTTTATGGTGCCGTCTTTGGGATTGTAAAGCAGATTGGCCGGTTTGATGTCGCGGTGAATAACGCCCTGATTATGCGCATAATCGAGGCCCTCAGCCGTTGCCGCGGCGAGTTCCAGCGCGCGTTTCGGTGCCAGCAATCTCTTGGGGTCGGTGAAATCCCGGAGCGGTATGCCCGGAATATACTCCATTGCAATATAGGCAAGGCCCTTATCCTCACCGGCATCGAATACAGTAATGATGTTGGGATGTGTCAGGCGACCGGCCGATTCAGCTTCTCGATAAAAGCGGAGCCGTGCTTCTTTTAGCTCTTCGTCCTCGAACTCTTTTTCGATCGAAATGACCTTCACGGCAACTGCGCGATTGATTCTCGGATCTTTTGCCAGGTAAACAGCGCCCATGGCACCGCGACCAATTCGACGCTCGATAACGTAACGCCCCAGCCGTTCTGGCGTGCCACTCGTCTTCTTCAGTGGGGACTCATTACTCACACGCGATCCTTGCGTACGTTTCATCCACTCCAATACAGCTTCGGCGCGCTCAGGTTTTGCCTGCTGTTCGAACGCCAATGACAATTTGTACATCACCGCCGCAACCGTCTCGGACGGATTGCAGCGACGGAATTCGGCGAAAGCTGGTTCGAGTCGACCGGCTGCCATGAAGTCGGCACCTTTCTTAAAGGCGTCGCCCGATACTTTCTTAACATCGACAACTAGCCACGCGCTTAATACTGCGACACCAACGAAAATCAACATCGGGCGGCCAAGGTCCAAGCGAATTTGCAGGCCGAAGAGGAGTACTGCTTCCACCAATAGCAAGATCGCGACAACCGAGATCGTAAGGACTGTAATGTCACGACGATTCCTGTCCGGCAAGAACAGTACAGCAACGATGGCGAGCATGGCTGGTATCAGGTATTCCATTGCCTTGACGCTTGGCGGTGTACTGATTGTGCGGTTGTTTTCGACATCCGCCAGTAACGTTGCGGTAATTTCTGAAATCGTAACCAGCTGCCCCGACGGCAGCATGGCGACCGAGTCGACGAACGGCAGGTCCGAATCGACAAATACAGTTGCGTCTTGCAGTGATCCGATCGCATCGGCACCTAGTAAACCATCGACATCGATGCGCGGCAGCTCCACATAGCTTGAAAAATAGATTACGTCGTCGGCACTTGAGAGCAAGTTGCCGGCTCCCGTCTCGGAAGACTGAAAATTGATCGCGAGGGGTAGCGATGGAGACATGACACCACTGTTGAGCTGCCACAATTCCGATTGACGCAGCACGTTATCGCTGTCCGGTTGAAACTTGATAAATCCGTCGCGCGTCGCGACGTCGGCGAACCGATGTCGGGTTGGAACGAAAACCGGGGTCCGGGTATTCAGTAAAGCTGACCAGCCTGGAAGTTCGTCTGCAGTGGGGATTTCGGGTGGATTCGACAGAATTATACGGCGCACACCGGATTTCTGGAGAGACTGAATGACCTGACCGTACTTATTCAGAACCTCGTCGTGAGTCGAGCGATTCGTGTCAATGCTGGCAATATATGCGTTTTCGAGCGCCTTGTTTGGCATGCCGCCAGCGAGTTGGTCGTACAAGACGTGATCCGCAGCAACGAACCACTGAGCCAGCGGTCCGTAAATAACCAATAACAACAAGCTCGCGAATGAGAGTGCGATGATTCGGTTGCGTTTTTGTTGCTTTTCCGTGTCCAAAGTCTGCCAGATCCTATGATTTAAGGACGAAATTATAGATAAAAGCGAACATCCTTAATGAGATAGGGTTGGCACTTTTTATGTAATACCGAACTCGGAAGCGGTGCTATCATTGACTTGCGCAAGTTTACGCGAATTTAACAATAATCATTGCAGAGGTCTCGTGGAAATCGAGTGTTAGTACTTAAAAACCATATAATACAACAAGTTAGAGTCTCTTCGCGGTCATGTCAACGGCAGCCATGCGTTCTGACTATCCCATATACAGCTTTTTAGAAGGTTGAGTCGCGTGCCAAAGGCCAAGATTGCCTATCTCTGTTCGGAATGTGGTGCTCACAGCGTCAAATGGGCGGGGCAGTGTCCCGATTGTGCTGCCTGGAACACCATGGTTGAAACAACATTCTCGGCACCAAAGGCGACGCCGGGTGCCGTGGCTACGACGCTCGAAGATCTGCCGGACGACATTGATTACCGACATGCTACGGGTTTCGGGGAGTTTGACCGTGTGTTGGGCGGCGGACTGGTACCAGGAGCAGTCGTTCTACTGGGTGGTGATCCAGGTGTCGGTAAATCGACGTTGCTGCAGCAGGTTTCTGCAAATCTGATGCAGGACGTGCCGGTCTGTTATGCAACTGGCGAGGAGTCATTGCGACAAATCGGACAGCGTTCGCTGCGCCTTGGGCTCGATGCATCGTCCATGAACTTGCTTTCGGATACGTCGATCGAGAACGTCCTGTCGGAGGTACGAAAATGCAAAGCTCGTGTCCTGATCATCGATTCGATGCAAACCATGACCAGCGATAGTGTGCCATCAGCACCAGGGTCCGTTGCGCAGTTACGAGACGGCGTTGGCAGAATCGTGCAATTCGCAAAACAGCACGATGTTGCAGTGTTCGTTATTGGCCATGTCACCAAGGAGGGTGCAATTGCCGGTCCGCGTGTCGTCGAGCACATGGTTGATACGGTTTTGTATTTCGAAAGCGATCCTGCCAGTCGTTATTCGATGATTCGTTCGGTGAAAAATCGCTTCGGCGCCAGTGGTGAAATGGGCGTGTTCGCGATGACCGAAACCGGTTTTCTCGAAGTTAATAATCCGTCGGCGATCTTTCTCTCTCGTGAGTCAGTTGATGAGCCTGGCAGCGTGGTATCAGTCGCGTGGGAGGGCAGCCGTCCATTACTGGTCGAGATACAGGCGCTGGTTGCCGATGGCAATAGCAATTATGCGAAACGACTCGCACAAGGTGTTGATCAAAATCGTCTGTCGTTGTTATTAGCGGTGTTACAACGCCACGGATCTCTGTCCGTCACTGATGAGGATGTTTTCGTCAATGTTGTCGGCGGCCTGCGTATCAACGAGACGGCAGTCGACCTTCCAATATTGCTCGCTATCGTGTCGAGCTTTCGAGACCGGTCAGTGCCCGAACGATTAGTGTGTTTTGGCGAGATCGGTCTTGCGGGTGAGATCCGACCAGTACGATTTGGAACTGAGCGTATCGCTGCCGCTGCAAAACAAGGCTTCACGCGTGCCATTGTCCCTCAAGGTAACGTTCCGAAGAAAATTCCAGATGGCATCGAAGTGGTCGGCGTTCGAAGGCTTATTGAGGCACTTGACGAGGCCTTCTGAGTTCTCCTACGTATAAAAGACGAGTGCTCGGCGCGGGGATGCCGCTGATACGCCAATGACTTCTCCGCAACACACAGTCGAATTCATTGGCGTATCAGCAGCATCTCGTCAGTCGGTCACGTATTTCACGTCAAAGTTGCCGCACTGAACAGGTGGCTATCCCGGATGGGCACCGGATTAAGAACCCCACCTGTAATCGATTTGTACTGACAATGGCAGCCAGATCAGGTTACGGCTAGTCTGCCTCTACATTGGGTTGTACGCGTTGACCGATTCGGACGGAGCGAATTCGGTTATCGTCGGATTCGACGACTTCAATGGGATAGCCATTAATTTTGATGCAGGTGGTGGGCGCTGGAATGGTTTCCAGCATCTCCACGATTAATCCGTTCAATGTCTTGGGGCCGTCTGTCGGCAGTTCCCAGTCCTGTGACCGATTGAGTTCGCGAATATTAGCCGTGGCATCGACCAGATAATCTTCACTGCCAACTCTGACGACATCGTTTTCATCATCGGCAGGATCCGTCGTGAATTCACCAACAATTTCTTCGAGTATGTCTTCGAGAGTGACAATGCCCTGGATGTCACCGTACTCATCCACAACTAAAGCAATACGCTCACGTCGGCGCTGAAACTGCACCAGTTGTGTGCTGAGAGGGGTGCCTTCCGGAACGAAATATGCTTCGGTCAATAAACCTTGCAGCGTTTCTCTGTCAAATTGTCTATTGGGGAGATTGGCGAGATGGCGCAAGTGCAGGATGCCGACCACCTTATCTATGTCGTCGCGATAAACAGGCAAGCGGGTGTGCTGGCTCTCCGCAATCGTAGTTTCTATTGCGGCATCGTCATCATCGAGATCAATACCAATTATTTCGTTGTGCGGCACCATGACATCGTCAATCGTGACTTTCTCAAGATCGAGAATGCTAAGCAGCATTTGTCGGTAGCGCGATGATATTCGTGCACCAGCCTCGTGTACGACAGTCCTCAATTCATCGCGTGTCAGTGAATGCAGGTCACTGCCTTTGTCCCGAACACCGAACAGATACAGCACGCCATTGGAGGCTGCATTCACCAGCCACACAATTGGGTAGCTAATCTTGAGTAGCGGGTAGTAAATCATTGCGGCTGGAAAGGCGAGTCGTTCCGGATGTAGCGCAGCGAGCGTTTTCGGCGCGGCCTCCGCGAAGATCAATACGGCCAGCGTCAAAAATAACGTGCCGAGTGCGACGGCAGGTTGCCCGCCAATCTTAAACGCGATCACAGCAACCAGCGAGGCGGCGGAGAAGTTGACGAGGTTGTTGCCCAGCAGAATCAGGCCGATTATTCGATCCGGCCGTTGCAGTAATTTTTCCGCCAGCTTGGCACCGCGATGGCCTTCACGTGCTTTATGCCTTAACTGGTAGCGATTGAGGCTCATGAGCGCCGTTTCCGAGCCCGAGAAAAACGCGGAAAGCAGCAGTAGGACAGCAAGCAGGCCAAGTAGCCCTGCTAGAGGAATGTCTTCGCCCATCTCAGCCCCAGCTTCGGTGCAAGAGCTGTTCCAGCACTACCCGCACGCCGGCGACGCACAACAACAGGAAGCCGCCCAGGTACAGTTTGACGGCGCGCTTGCCACGCCAGCCAGCGAAAAATCGACCAGCGAGCAGCGTCCCAAACACGAGTAATGCGAGCAGCGACAATATTGTCTTGTGTGCCAGGTGCTGGGCAAATAGATCTTCGACAAATGTCAGGCCCAGGAGGATGGTAAGTGCGAGTCCTGCAAATCCTGCTGCTGTGATACCGAAGAGTAATTTCTCGGTGGTCTCCAGTGGCGCGAACAGGTTGCTCAACATTGAAATCCTGCCTGCCTGTAACCGTCGTTCCTGAAACACTGCAAATATTGCGACTATGGCACCGACGGTGAGCAGCCCGTACGACATCAAAGCCACGAGGACATGCGCCCGAACTTGCCAGACAAAGGCTGTCATCGATGCCGACGCACTTTCGAAGCCAGTCATGGAGGCAGCAAGAGCGCCCAGTAGCAGCAGACCGGCAGAGATGCCTCGAAGGGCTGGGTCGATTGCCGATATCAGGCCGATTAGTGCCAGTTCGAGCCCAATCATTGAAACCGTGTTCCCTATAGAGAGGTTAATTCCATCGGCGATCAGGATGGATCCGTACAGCGTATTGCTATGCAGAGATATCCCTATTGCGATGAAAATGCAGGCAGTCGCGAATAACGGGCGAGCCTTCGCGGCCATTCGTGGCAAACGTGATAAGACGAAAGCCGCAGCAGCCGTGAAGTACAGCAAGAAAATTGTGATTTCAGACACAGAAATTCGAGAGGCTCTAACCTAACTTTGGAGTCTGGTAATCATCCCATATGGCGTAGTGCAAGAGAACCCTCCTTATGAGAATTCGCGTACTCGGTTGCAGCGGCGGAATCGGCGCAGGATCGCGGACTACCGCGTTGCTCGTAGATAATGATGTCCTCATAGACGCCGGCACCGGCATCGGTGATCTGGAGCTTGCTGATATCGATTCGATTCGCCATGTTTTCCTGACGCACGCGCATTTGGATCACGTCGCGGGCCTGCCGATGCTGGTCGATCGCATTTTCGAAGAGAATATTGAAACGCCTCTGACGGTTTACGCACGAGAAGAAACTCTGCAAGCCGTGCAAGATCATCTGTTCAATGGAGTGATTTGGCCCGATTTCGCCAAGCTTCCAACACCCGAAAAACCGATACTGCGTTATTGCGTATGTGGCCCGGGGGATACGATCACAATCGGGCACCGCGACTTTTATGCTGTTGATGTAAGGCACAGCGTGCCATCGCTGGGTTACACAGTACAAAACTCTGGCGGTGTATTTGCGGTTAGTGGGGATACAAAAAGTAACGAAACCCTGTGGCCGGTCCTCAACGCTTGTGATGATCTGAAGGTGCTGGTGATCGAGGTGTCGTTTCCCGATGAAATGCAGGAACTTGCTGGCGTAGCGGGACACTACACGCCCAAGACCCTGACGGATGATCTCAAGCATCTGCGGCAGAGTCCCGAGATCTGGTTGACGGGGATGAAACCGGGAGAGGAGTCCCGCATTTTTGAACAGGTCATGGCAGCGGCGCCTGACAAAAATATTCAAATGCTCTCGCGCGGGACGGTTCTGACAGTTTAAACTCCCGCCATGTTTGAAAATCTAAGCGGCCGATTGTCGGATGCCGCCCGCAGCTTGACGGGCAAGGGCCGACTCACCGAAGCCAATATCAAAGACACTTTGCGCCAGGTGCGACTCGCGTTGCTGGAGGCTGACGTCGCGCTGCCGGTTGTAAGGTCGTTCATTGAGCGCATTCGTGAGCGCGCTCTGGGTGAGGAAGTCGGGAAAAGCCTCACGCCTGGCCAGTCACTCCTCAAAATCATTCATGCCGAGCTGGTGCGAATTCTCGGCAGTGAGTCCGCCCCACTGGATTTCAGGGCACAACCGCCTGTTGTCATCATGCTGGCAGGCTTACAGGGTGCTGGTAAGACAACTACGGCAGCGAAACTGGCCAAACGGCTTGTCGATGTCGACAAGAAGAAGGTCATGCTCGTCAGTGTTGACGTGCACCGCCCGGCGGCAATTCTGCAACTGCAGACGTTGGCTGGAGAGGTCGGTGCGCTGCACTGCGCCAGTGATGCCAGCGAGAAGCCCGTTGTAATCGTCGACCGTGCGCTGGACGAGGCGCGCCGCTCACACGTCGATGTGTTGATCGTCGATACGGCGGGACGCCTGCACATTGACGAAAAGATGATGCAGGAAGTCGCCGCAGTGCACGAGCGGGCGGCGCCGCACGAAACCCTGTTCGTGGTCGATAGCATGGCGGGCCAGGATGCTGTCAATGCTGCGACGGCTTTCGATCAGACCTTGTCATTGACGGGCATCGTGCTGACAAAGGCGGATGGCGACGCGAAGGGCGGCGTCGCGCTGTCAGTTCGAGAGGTTACGGGCAAGCCCATCCGGTTCATGGGCGTCGGCGAAAAAGTGGATGCGCTGGAAGCGTTCCATCCGGACCGTATGGCATCGCGAATTCTCGGCATGGGCGACGTGCTGACACTGGTCGAAGAGATTGAGCAAAAAGTCAGCAAGGACAAGACCGAAAAGCTGGCGAAGAAGCTCAAGAAAGGCAGAGGCTTTGATCTTTCGGACCTTCGCGATCAACTCGAACAAATGATGAATATGGGCGGGTTGGCTTCGATGCTCGAGAAATTGCCGCTCGGGGGCAAGGTTAATTCCGCGGCCCTGAAGGATGCGGGCAATGAACAGAAGATTCGCCGCCAGGTGGCGATCATCAATTCCATGACGCCCGGGGAGCGGCGTTTCCCGAAGATCATCAATGGTTCTCGCAAGAAACGGATCGCATTTGGCGCAGGGCAGCAAATCCAGGATGTGAACCGACTGCTGAAGCAGCATCTGCAGATGGAAAAGATGATGAAGAAGATGTCGAAAGGCGGCATGAAGAAGATGATGCGCGGTATGTCCGGAGGAGGGCCCGGAGGCGGTATGCCCCCCGGTTTTGGCTGAATTTCACGCCGAAAATCGACCGAATTCGACACTTGTAGGCTCTGGCAGGTCAGCGTTCTTGTAACGTCCCGAAAAACTTAGAAATTTTCGCCGCCGAAACGCTTCACATTTGCCTCAAAACCCGTACAATGCGCCGTCTACTCGGGCCTGCCCGGGTCAAGGCATGTCTGCCTCTCATTGATTTAACTACGGAAATGTAATGGTTAGTATTCGACTTTCGCGCGCTGGCGCGAAGAAACGTCCTTTTTATCACCTGGTGGTCACCGATTCTCGCAATCGTCGTGACGGCCGGTACATTGAGCGTCTTGGTTTCTTTAATCCCGTCGGTCAGGAGCACGAAGAGAATCTTCGAATTGATCTTGAGCGTGTTGATTACTGGGTTGGCCAGGGTGCACAGCCGTCAGATCGCGTTGCGTCACTGTTGAAGAAGCATCGCAAGGCTGCAGTCGCCAGTTAGTCTGTTGGCACCCACACCTGTCGTTCTGGGCCGTATTTCCGGCCTGTTCGGAGTCCGGGGATGGGTGAAGGTGTTTTCTTATACCGAACCGCGTGAAGCGGTTTTGCACTACAAAGGACTGCTACTTGGCCGTAACGGCGACTGGCAGCCCGTCAAAGTTGCCGAAGGGCAGCGGCATGGAAAGTCGGTCATTTTACGCCTTGAGGGCTTCGATGATCGCGATCAGGCAGCGAAGTTGATTGGCACCGAGATCGGTGCGGACAGAAGCGAACTGCCTGAACCCGAGGACGGCCATTATTATTGGCTGGACCTCATGGGGTTGAAAGTCGTCCATCGCGACGGTACTGAGTTCGGCACGATTAAGGACATGCTGGAGACTGGTGCACATGACGTGATGGTCGTAAAGAGTGAGCAAGAAGGCGAGCAGGAGCGATTGATTCCGTTCGTTAAAGATGAAGTTGTTATCAGCGTTGATTTGAACGAAAAACAGGTCAACGTTGATTGGGAATGGGACTGAAGCGATGCAATTTGGTGTCGTCAGTTTATTTCCCGAGATGGTTGGCACCATCGGTGAGTACGGTGTTGTTGGCAGGGCAGAGCAACGCGGTCTGATTTCGCTGGATGTTGAGAATCCACGGGACCATACGAGCGACGTGCATCGAACCGTTGACGACAGGCCGTATGGTGGTGGCCCCGGCATGGTGATGAAGTTCGCGCCTGTCGCAGCAGCCATTGATGCAGCCAAAGGCAAATTGCCCGAAGGCTGTCCGGTTGTGTATCTGTCGCCGCAGGGTCAGGTTTTTGATCAGGCGATGGCAAGAAGATTTGCAGAATTGCCTGGCCTGGTTTTACTGGCGGGGCGATACGAAGGAATCGATGAGCGGCTGATTGAGTCGCATATCGATGCAGAAGTTTCGTTAGGTGATTTCGTGCTTTCGGGTGGTGAGATCGCTGCGATGGCAGTAATAGACGCGATTGTTCGATTGCTGCCAGGTGTTTTAGGTGATGATGAATCAGCAGCGCAGGACTCCTTTATGGAAGGCCTGCTTGATCATCCTCACTATACGAGGCCTGAAGAGATTGAAGGTCGGAAGGTTCCGGATGTGTTGTTGTCCGGTGACCATGCTGAAATCGCCCGGTGGCGGTACCAGCAGGCGTTGGGACGCAGTTATTTGAGGCGCCCTGACTTGGTGGAAAAACTGGATTTAAGTGACGAGCAACAACGGTTACTCGACAAATTTTTGAAAGAGCAAAGTCAATGAGCAAAATTATAGAAGCGATCGAACAAGAGCAGATGGGCAAGGAAATTCCCGCATTTGCTCCCGGCGACACAATTGTTGTGCAAGTTAAGGTCAAGGAAGGTACTCGCGAGCGTCTGCAGGCGTTTGAGGGTGTTGTCATCGCCAAGCGCAACCGCGGTCTCAACTCTTCTTTTACCGTTCGCAAGATTTCTCACGGCGAAGGCGTAGAGCGAGTATTCCAGACGTACAGCCCGGTCGTGGATTCGATCGAAGTGAAGCGTCGTGGTGACGTTCGTCGCGCCAAGCTTTACTACCTGCGTGGTCGCACGGGTAAAGCTGCGAGAATCAAAGAAAAGATCTGAAAAAAATCAGGAAAACATCGCCTCGGTCACGTCAGTGTCCGGGGCTTTTTTCGTTATAATGCGCTCCGAACGGGCACCTAAAGCTGAACCATTCGCAGAGAGCGGGGTCTTTCGTGATATGAAAAGAATTTTTCTGATTGCAGCTGCATCGCTCCTGTGTAGTGGCTGCGCGATAATCGTGTCGAACGCGGCATCGGGCTTTTCCGATAATCTGTCCAAAGCGGTCCTGAATCAGGATGATCCTGAGCTGGTTCGCGACGGAATTCCCACCTTGTTGTTGACGATGGACAGCCTCATTGAGGGCAGTCCAGACGACCCGCAACTTTTGATGGCCGGCGCGACACTGTATGCGACCTATGGTGCGGCATTTGTCGACGACGCGAGTCGGGCGCAGCGACTAACAGCACGCGCGCGCCGCTATGCATCGCGCGCGATGTGCGAAATTTATGAGCCATCTTGTGGTTGGCCAAATGCCACTTATGACGAGTTTGTGGCGACGCTCGATGGCGTCGGTAAGAAAAACGCGGATGTTCTGTATACCTACGGATTCGCATCGCTCGCTTTTCTGCGTGCCCAAACGTCACAGGTGGATTCACTGGCCGAATTGCCACACATGGAAGCGTTGTTTAACCACTATCTGAACATAAGTGGCGACGAAGTTAACAGCAGCGTCTACACCTATATGGGCATAATGCTGACCTTGCGACCACCGGCACTCGGTGGCCAGCCGGAACTCGCGCGTGAATACTTTGAGAAGGCAATCGCGGAATCCGGTGGCGCTGACTTGAGTGCCAAAGTTGAGTACGCACGTGGTTACGCCAAAGTGCTTTACGAACGGGAGTTGCATGATCGATTGTTGAACGAAGTTCTGGAAGCAGACCCTGATCAGAATGGCTTCGTATTGAGCAACGTGATGGCCCAGGAAGAGGCTGTGAAACTGCTTGGCGAAGCAGATGAGTATTTCTGACCCCTTCTTGTATACGGGAACTTTATTAACTATGAAGAAGTTTATTTTATCGATTGTCGTTTTGATATTCAGTGTGCCTGCAATGGCGGTGACGCTTAAAATTGCTACGGTGACACCGAATGGATCGCAGTGGATGACCGACATGCGAGCAGGCGCAGCTGCAATTAAGGAACAGACTGAAGGCCGTGTACTGATTAAATATTACGGTGGTGGCGTCAAAGGTGACGACGCTAAAGTCTTGGGTCAGATTCGCATTCGCCAACTGCAGGGTGGTGCATTCACACCGTCTGCACTGGCTGAGCAATACTCGGATTTGAATCTCTACGGCATGCCCGTTGTTTTTGATTCTGAGGAAGAGGCCGCCTTTGTTCGCAGCCGTATGGACGCGCGATTGCAGCAGGGCCTCGAGGACGCTGGATTCGTCAATTTCGGCTTTGCGACCTCCGGGTTTGCCAACATCATGTCCAGCACGCCGGTACGCTCGTTAGCGGATCTCAAAGGCAAACGCATATGGATTCCGGAGGGCGACAGCATCAGCTACGCTTCGATGGAGGCACTGTCGCTGAACCCGGTTACGTTGCCGCTGACCGACGTATTGACAGGCCTGCAAACAGGTCTGATCGACATCATCGCGATACCACCGATGGTCGCGTTGTTGATGCAATGGCATACGAAAGTCAAATACGTGACCAGAGTACCGCTGGTCTACACATTCGGCTTCATGGCCGTCGACAAGAAGACCTTCGACAAGATCAGTGATTACGATCAGGCAATCGTCCGGGAAGTGATGACCAAAATGTATCAAAACTTCGACAAGGTTAATCTGATCGATAATCACGTAGCCTTCGACGCGCTGGTTAAGTCGGGAATTCAGCCCACCAGCTTGGACGATGAAGAGTTCGTAAAGGTGCGTAACTTGTTATTGGAATCGAACTTGAAGCTAGGGGCTGAGGGCGCCTTCACCCTGGAGCTTTATGAGGAAATGTTGCGCTACATTGACCAATATCGCAGTGAACACGTGGCAGTCACTGAGTAAGCTACCCAGTGCGATTCAAGCAACTACTGCAACGACTCGATAAGGCGGGTACCGCTCTCGAATCAGCAATGCTGGTTTCCATGCTAACGACAATGATGCTCGTTGCAGTTGGCCAGATTGTAATGCGCGAAGCGTTTGGCACTGGATTTGGTTGGGCGGATGAACTGGTTCGACTGATGGTGCTGTGGCTCGCATTAATCGGGTCGATCGCAGCCTGCCGGGAAAACCGACATATTCGCATCGACGCTTTGTCCCATGTGATGCCGGACATTGCGGTCAAGATTATTCGCATTCTCGTTGATGTATTTGCGGCTTTGGTTTGCGCCATTATTGCCGTACAGGCGTGGCGCTACCTGCAGATCGAAATCGAATATGAAGATACGGTGCTGGTTGATACACCGGCCTGGATAGCGCACGCAATCTTGCCAGTCGCATTTGCACTGATGTCCTATCGATTTACGGTTGCTTCGCTAAGGCAGGTCGGCAATTTTCTGTTTGCTACTGAAGCCGAGGCAGAAGAATGATCGTTTTCAGTATCATTCTCGCGCTTCTGGCTATTCTTGGTGCGCCATTATTCGCTGTCATAGCTGCCAGTGCGATGATCGGGTTCCACGGTCAGGACTCTGACCTGATGATTATGGCGATCGAAATTCAAAGTATTGGCAGCATGCCATTTCTTGCCGCTATACCGTTGTTTACGTTCGCGGGTTATCTTTTGAGTGAGAGCAACGCACCGAAGCGACTGGTGCGTTTGACGGGCGCGATGCTTGGCTGGATGCCGGGCGGGTTGGCGATAGTCTGTCTGGCTGCCTGTGCATTTTTCACGGCGTTCACTGGCGCTTCGGGTGTAACCATCATTGCACTGGGTGCCATTTTATATCCTGCGTTGAAACAAGACGGCTATGGCGACAAGTTCAATCTGGGCCTGGTCACGTCGGCTGGCAGCCTGGGATTGCTGTTTGCACCGTCACTGCCGCTTATTTTGTACGGTGTCATTGCCGAAGTCTCTATCGACAACCTGTTTCTGGCGGGTATTTTGCCCGGTCTGCTGATGTTGATCATGTTGTCGGGCTACAGCCTTTGGGTGAATCGCGGCATTCGCAAACCACTGAGCTCATTTTCATTCAAAGAGGTGGGCGCAGCACTGCGTGAGTCGCTCTGGGAGTTGCCGTTACCGATCGTAGTATTGGGTGGAATTTATTCCGGCTTCTTCGCAGTATCCGAAGCGGCCGCTATTACCGCTTTGTACGTGCTGATCATTGAAGTCCTAGTGTTGCGTGAAATTCCCCTTCGCGAATTACCGCGAATCATGCGTTCATCGATGGTACTGGTTGGCGGCATCCTCATTATTCTGAGTGTTTCAATTGCTTCGACGAGTTACATGATCGACGCTGAAATTCCGCAGAAATTATTCGAAATTGTCGCCAGCATGGTTAGCAGCCAGACGACGTTCCTGATATTGCTGCTGTTTTTCCTGCTTATACTGGGTGCGATACTCGACATATTCTCTGCGATCGTCCTGGTCGTGCCGCTGATCCTGCCAATAGCCGCAGGTTACGGCATAAATGAGGTCCACCTGGGAATAGTGTTCCTGTCCGCGATGCAGCTTGGTTATCTGACGCCGCCGGTCGGCTTGAACCTGTTCATAGCAAGCTACCGGTTTGAAAAACCGATCATGCATGTGTACTCGGCGACGTTCCCCTTCCTGATTATATTGATGTTATCCGTTATTCTGATAACGTTCCTGCCGCAGTTGTCGCTATTTTTCTTGTCTGATTGATCCTC
>RCNF010001781.1_pt1 | contig 16833 bp, 10 predicted proteins | sample 2041311 | NCBI WGS metagenome assembly RCNF01 (sample SAMN09708228, study PRJNA481090) | Marine sediment metagenome, whole genome shotgun sequencing project. | biome: marine sediment; feature: ocean; material: sediment; isolation source: Sewage treatment plant 2 marine sediment (STP2) ... | reverse complement strand
AATATAGAAGGTTCTCCGGTTCACTTAAAGAAAGCTGTAATGAATTTGTTCTCCAATGCCGCGGAAGCTCTATCAGGTAGCGGCAGGATCATTGTCTCTACTGAAAACAGATATGTTGACCGTCCAATAAAGGGTTATGATAATATAGATGAAGGAGATTTTGCCGTCCTGAGAATAGAAGACAACGGTATTGGAATCGCTGTTGAGGACCTCGAAAATATATTTGAACCCTTTTATACAAAAAAAGAAATGGGCAGAAGCGGCACAGGTTTGGGAATGACTATCGTATGGAACACAGTTCAAGACCATCAAGGATATATAAATTTAGAAAGCGCTATTGGAAAAGGGACCGCCTTTGAACTCTATTTTCCTGTAACAAGAGAGGCGCTTACCAAAGAGAAAGTCTCGATACCGCTCAAAGATTACATGGGCAGGGGTGAAACAATTTTAGTTGTTGATGATATTAAGGAACAAAGAGAAGTAGCATCTATAATATTAAAAACATTGGACTATTTTGTCACTTCCGTTTCAAGCGGTGAAGAAGCGGTTGAATACATAAAAAACAATTCGGTAGATTTGTTGGTTTTAGATATGATTATGAGTCCGGGCATGGATGGCCTTGACACATACCAGAAAATTCTCGAAATACATTCAGGTCAAAAAGCAATCATTGCAAGTGGGTTTTCTGAAACAGACCGGGTCAAGGAGGTTCAAAGACTTGGTGCCGGAGCATATGTTAAAAAACCCTATACTTTGGAAAAGATTGGTTTAGCCGTTAAAACCGAATTGGAAAGATAACAACTGGTGCCTTTTTGTTGCTATCTATATTAATAGTTCACTAAATCGGATAGGCAATATCTGGGACAATTATTTTACTTATAGCCGCTTAAACCAAAGATAGCCGGACTCGTCGCTCTCTATACATTCGCACTGAGCTGTCCGGCTTAACTCCAGTCCGGGTCCAGTCGGCCTCCAGCATCTTTGCGAAAGGGTATCCATGCGAGGCCGAAGACTTCCAGCGTAATATCCGTACTTTTGGGTTTCACAGTTATTTCCTCTAATGCTTCGAACTCGGGATCAAAAGTGATCTCTATTTTTTCGATATCCTCCTGCATACGCGTCTCCATTTCAGACAGCTGCGCCTCAATTGCCGCGGCCCTTTCCTGGGCGCGGGCAACATCCATTTTTTCCTTACTCATGCGACTGGCGGATCTCACGGCAGTTCCCACACGCGAGGCAGATCCCACGCTGACCGTTTTCCGACCCAGAAAAGCGCCAAGGATGGCGGTACCAAAAGAAATGGCGGTTTGTATTTTCCTGGATTTGGACTGTTCCGCTTCCCTGTCAATGGCCTGCTGGGCACGCATGAGGCGGTCTTTAAGGGTGGTGAAGCGAGAAGTGTATTTCTGGCGTAATTTTTCAACTTCAAGATCACGCTTTTCACGAACCGCCTGTCCCAGTCTTCCACGGAACTCGCCTTCGCTTTCTCTCAATTGGCTTGTCAATTTAAAACGCTTGGATCGAAACAGCACCAGCGGCCGGTTCTGGCGAACCCAGCGCAACAGGTCTTTATTCCACTTGCGATACGCAGTGGCCTTTTTGGTAGCAGAAGGCAATTCGGCATATGTCGCCCCAGGCAAAGGTGAGGTCCCTATAGTATTCGGGTCAAACTCTACTGCATTGTCCCAGTCTAAGGTAACCGGGCCGTCTTCAAATTCGGATAGCAATGCCAGCGTCTCCGTGCTGTCCACCTTATAACGGGCATTGGAAAAGTGGACGTCCATGCGGCCGATCAATGCCGGATAATACACCAGTCCCCGGCCGGCACCCGACGCGGTCAGGTAAAAGGTGTCTATTCCCGGGGGACCCGGAGAAGGTCCTATTGCAAACATTACAAGCTCAGTCGGTTTTTCGGGAGCTGCGGCTTCGGGTATAGGCGATTTTACGGTGATTGGCGAAATTTCATTCTTCCTTTCGGCCGTTAATGTTTTAATTTGTTCACGGGTCATGGGTCCGCGCAGGTAGGACATTACCCAGCGAGTTTGGAAAATGACCGGCTTGTTTTCGTGCACATTGTGTAAGAGAAACACCCTTTCCCCCAGGCCGGCAAGAATCTCTTCCATGCGGCCGCGTTCAAATCCGCTGCCTGCTGCGGCGCCTTCAAGACCTGCCATGACCCGTTGTTTATCACCCTCGGTTTGAAGACGCCCGATGAACCATGTTCCGGTGTTGGCAAGCCCTTTGTAGTCCAAATCAACCGGATTCTGGGTGGAAAGCACTACACCCAATCCGAAGGCCCGGGCCTGCTTTAACAGGGTCAAAAGGGGCGCTTTGGAAGGTGGGTTCTTTACCGGCGGAAAATAACCGAAAATCTCATCCATATAAAGGATCGCCCGCAGGCTGGAGGTGCCGGGTTGGGTCCGCATCCACCCCAGAATCTCGTTTAGCAGCATTGAAACGAAAAACATGCGTTCCGTATCGGAAAGATGACTTATTGAAAAAATTGAAGCCCGTGGTTTGCCCTGGGGGGTATACAGCATTCGTCCGATATCCATAGGGTCACCTTGCAGCCAGGATTCAAATCCAGGTGCGGCCAACAAGTTGTTGATCCGCATAGCCATGGCCAGGCGATCTTTGGCGGGAAAATAGAACTCCAGGTCCATTACCCCGATGCGTTCAAAGGGGGGTGCTTGGACTGCATGAATCAAACCGGCCAGGTCAAGGGCTTTACCTTGGGTCCAGGCGTTTTCAAACAGGTTGGCCAGGAGAATGTGCTCCCGGCTGGTGATAGGATCGGCCGTAATGCCGATAAGGGCCAAAAGTCCCGTAGTCGTTGTTTGGACCCGTTCACGAAGTAGATCGGTGTCTTCAAGAATGGCAGGCGGAGGAGGTGCGAAGTTACGCAGAATGCTTACCGGCAAACCGGCGCTGCTGCCCGGCGTATAAACAGAAAATTGCGCTGCGGAGCGAAGGCGCGCGATACGTTCCGGTTTTTGGTCCCAACTCGCCAATCCCTTTTGCCACATATCCGCCTGCTTCGCTGCGTATTTTTCGGGGGTAAGACCTTTGTTAAGAGCATCCTGCTCATTTATCCAGGGGCGAAAATCGTCGGGTTTTAGTTCCGGAAAGGTAAGCAGCAAATTGGCCAGATCCCCTTTGGGATCGATGGCGATGACCGGAATGTTGTCGATGAGCGCCTCTTCCAGCAGGCCGATTCCCAGACCGGTTTTACCGCTACCTGTCATCCCGATAATAACTGCATGGGTATTGAGGTCCTTGGAATCGTAAAGAACGATATCTTCTTTAAGGGTGCGGGAAGCCAAATCGTATTCCTTGCCAAGATAAAATGCGCCGAGCTTTTCATAATAGTTGGTCATTGCAAACCTCCATGAAATCCGAAGCCGATTTTTGCAGTATAGTACTTGAATCGTTTTATCGCGTTCGGTAGTAAAATGCAGCAGGCTCCAGGTATATATTTAGTTGCACAGGCGATGGCGAAAAATGGTAAGAATTTAATAATCAATAATAAACACAGTTTTGTGTGTCAAGAATAATTGTTCAAAATTGATGGCGTCGTAAAAAGTCTCATCTACTGCGTTGTAGCGATTTTTCAGGAACTTGACATACTATATCGTATAGTCTCGTCCCTGAAAAACCACTACGCCTTGTATATGAGTCTTTTTACTTAGCCATACGGCGCTTATTCAAAGACTTTTTATGAGTTCATCAAAATTGCGGGAAGCACTATAACTAACATGACAACATGCTCACTTCAAGTGCGGCGTGCTATACCAAAATTCAGCGGTGCCCTCTGGACCCGAATTCTTTACTTTTTCTTTTTGCAGGTTGGAGATGATCCACCCGGCCGGATGGTGTCTACAACAAAAAAATAGGGGGCCAGCACCAGCATAAACCAGAAAAATGAAATTAGTGTGTTGATCGCGTCACAGACGGAGTTGTTGGTTATGGGCCGGAAATACTTGTCGTGGAATTTAAGGAATGGGTAATCTTTGTTTTTTAAAGAGGTCCGGAACAACACATCAAAAAAATAAAACATCTGCCAGGAGTTTTGACGGATATACCGACCAATGTAAAACCAGGCGCGGATACTTCCAGAAAATCCCAGATCATACACAAACATCTTGATGGCCACTCCAAAATAGGGCTTTAACAGCAGATACCCGGTTTCACCCTGGCTGGCGTAGATGGCTTTTGCTCTTTCAAAAAATTCCATGCGGCCGGTGCTATAAAGCGCCATGAGCATGCCCATCAGTATATACAGGCGGTTGAAGCCTTCGACTTCAAAACGGCGGCCGGAAGTGTATAATAGCCCGGGCAGGGTAATCCAGGTGCCCCGGATTCTAATTTTTTCGGCCAGTTTCTGGTCCTCCAGAAAGTGCTGGCTTTCGTTAAAACCGCCCAGGTCTTCAAAAAAAGAACGTCTTAATAAAAATCCCTGGTCACCGTTGGTAGTATTTATCCTGTTGAAATGCGTTTTGCCTTCGGCGTATCTGAAAGACATGTCGTTGTTTTGGGTAGTACGTATGAATTTGAGGGGGAAATGCCCTGCTACCATATCATGATTGGCATTTGCAAGGGCTGTGCTCCAGTGTTCAAGAGCATTGGACAACAGCAAGGGGTCTTTGATTCTGGTATCCGCGTGTAAAAAAAGAAGATTGTCGCCGGTAGATTTTCTGAATCCAGCGTTGAGCTGGCTGGCACGCCCGCCAGGCGCCCGCACAATGACGGGATCAAAGGGGCGGCAGCGTTCTATGGTGTCATCCGTAGAGCCGCCGTCAGCAATGATAATTTGTAGATTCACTTTTTTTTGAACATTCAGGTCTGCCAGCAAAAGTGGCAGGCAATCCTGTTCATTCAGGGCGGGGATTATGACCGAAAGGTTAAGACCCATAGCTCAATATTTATCCATCTGCTTTGTTATTAAAAAGTCGCATTACTGCATGCCACAATGTAATATTTTGATTTTATTTGAAAATTTTTTTGGCATTTCTTTTTTTATTATAAATTGCGTTTTTATTTCAAACATAGTGCTCTTCTGTATCTAGCTGTGATTTATCACAAGTAACTACAAAAGTGTAGAGCGTTGATAAAAGACTGCGACTTTTCTCATTTTTGGCCGGAGAATTTTATCAACGCTCTACATGAGACCTCAGTGTAAACGCATTTGGAACTTTACAAAAAAGCAATTCAACAATTCCTTTTAAACAGAAAAAAAGGAAAAAGATTGAGAATAAAAAAGAATTGCATTACTATATTTTTTTCTATAAACGAACACTTCGTTTTTATCATAATTTTGTTACAAGCCTACAGGCAGCGACAAGCATACATACATTGAATATTTAGAGTAGAATTTATGTTTATGAACCGTCAGCCCGAAATAATCAAGCTCGACCAAATCGGTGATGTCATTGCAGAAAATCTAAAGCAAAAAGATATAATTAACTGCTATGTAGGATCTAATGCAGCTGTACCTACAGCTTCTATTGAGGCACTCACCAAAGTTATAAAATCAAACAAGCTGAAACTTCCTTTTTTTAAAATGATACATCTGCTGTTGCAGGGCCCTGTTCCTTATGTGGAAAAGGGGCTGCAGGACCGTGTGATGACTTATTCAATTTTTTCCGCAGGTGAGGTCAGGAAGGCTGCCAACGAAGGCCGTGCGTTTTATTTGCCCTGTACTCTTGCCCATATGGATAATTTAATAGGTAGAAACTGTAAATATGAACCGGATGTCGTTTTGATGAAAGTTCGGCAAAACAAATATACTGGAGAATACAGCCTGGGCCTTTCAGTGGAAGCGCTCCATACAGCTATAGATCATGCCAAAGTTGTTATTGCAGAGTTAGACAACGGAATGCCATTTACCCAGGGGCAGAGTATTATAGATGCTCAATCCATTGATTATCTGATTGAAGATGATATTAAACCGGTTTATGATTTTCCTGCTCCTGATTTTGACAATCTACCAAACGATGAGAAAAGAATCGGTGAACTTATCACAGAGTATTTTATCAAAGACGGAATTACCCTGCAGGTGGGCATTGGAAAAATTCCGGATGCTGTAGTAGGTACCATTAAAGATGCCGAGTATAAAGATCTGGGTGTACAGACTGAGATCTATGGTGACGGGCTAATGCATCTGGAAAAAATGGGCATTGTTACTAATCGCAAAAAAAAGGCGAACCTGGGATACAGTACAACCAGCTTAATCATGGGTTCTAAAGAGTTATATGATTTTGTTCACATGCGGACCGGGGTTCAAATGCGGCCATGTTCCTATACTAATTCAGCGGAAATCATACAAAAAAACAATCCCTTTATCTCGGTAAATACTGCGATAGGCGTTGATCTTTTCGGTAACGTCTGGGCGGATTTTGTCGACCCCCGGCGCTATTACAGTGGCATTGGCGGACAGCCTGATTTCATCCGTGCAATTCATAATACGTCCATAGGCACACCGATTATTGCAATAAAAAGTATTACAAATAAAGGAGAACCCAAGATCGTTAAAAGGCATCCTCCCGGAATCAGCCTGACCGCTTCCGCATATGATGGCGTAGTTGTTGTTACGGAATACGGTATTGCCGATCTCCGGGGGCTCTCTTCCGGCAACAAAGCACTGGCTATTGCAAGTATTGCACACCCGGATTTTCGCGATGCTTTTCTTCGAGATATTTACGAAGATCCATTTTTTACAAAACCGGTCGATTATGCTTTAGATAAAACACCATATGGAGTTACGATGTATAAAGGCAGCACAAAAATTGATAACTAAAACACTTCTCCAAATAAATTGGAGAAGAGGATTCCAGGATTCAAGGGGCCAAGGGTTCAAGTGAATGTAAGCGGCTTGATACAGATGACTTAAACAATTGTGTCTTCTCTGCCCTTACTCCTTAAAATTTTCAAAGTATGTCCATATAAAAAGACGTTTCTAAGAGTCAGGTATTTTCTATATGTATTTGTTTTTCGGTCATTTTCACTCGAACCCTTGACTCCCTGAATCCTTGAACCCTGATCAATCGACCAACTCCTTGGGAGATGATCAATAATAAAAGGTTTTAAATATGAACAAAAAGAAAATACTGATTGTAGATGATGATAATGCTTACCTGAATGTCTTGGAAAAGATCTTTTCTAAGATGGAATATGAGGCTGAGTTTGCCGGCAGTTCTAAAGAAGCGCTGGAAATATTAAAAAAAGAAAGTTTTCCACTTATAATAACAGATTTAGAGATGCCCGGCCTTGATGGTGTTGAACTGTGTAAACAAATAAAGAAAATTGACTCTAAGTCAATAGTTTACGCTTTATCCGGATATATTACAGAATATGATACGGAAAATCTTGAAAAGTCCGGTTTTGATGGCTACCTTTCCAAACCGGTTAAAATTGAAGTGCTTCAACAGGCTATAGAAGGTGCCTTTGACAAACTTGAAGATAATAAGTAAGCGTTCACAGGACGCAGATTGAGCAACCTTTTTGTTGCGGATGGGCGTGAACGACTACGGGAATAAATAGAAAGCAGGATCTATGTCTTGCGTCATAATCCAGTATTTTCAATTGATTGTAACTCCTATCGACTCCACTTTTCACCGGAATGACGACTTTTTAAGAATTCATCAAAACTTGATGAATTCTTAAAAAGTTTTTGAATAAGCACCGCATGGCATCGTTCCAAGGCTCATATACAAGGCGTAACGGTTTTTCAGGGACGAGACAATACTTATAGTATGTCGAGTTTCTGAAAAACCGCTACAACGCAGTAGATGAACCTTGGAACAATGCCATCAGTATTTTAAGTCCGCATACTCCATCCACCCCCCTGCTTTAACAAGGGCACGGTCGAAATCAGAAAGTGAATAAAATATCTTTTCTTCTTTTCCGTCTGTCTTAATAGTTAATTTGCTTTCTTCAAATTCTGTTTCAACGACGGTTTCTTTTCCTCCAAAAACCTTGAAAATATGGTCGATGGTTTCAGGAGGCAACTCCACGGCCATCATTCCGCAGTTAAACATGTTCTGTCTGAAAATTCTGGCAAAACTAACTCCTATGACCAGATTGATGCCATTTACTTCAAGTGCCCAGGGTGCATGTTCTCTGGAAGATCCGCACCCGAAGTTCGTCCTGGTAATTATGACGCTTTTGCCTTTTATATCCTGCCCGGGTATGAATTCTTCAAGGTTAAGATCCTCTAGCAGATGTGGCTTTAGAGCCTGTTTTGAAATTTCCGTAAGATATTTTGCGGGAATTATTTCGTCCGTATTGATATCCGATCTGTCGAGAAAGAGTACCTTTCCTCCAAAGTTTTTCACTGTTGTTATCCTTGTTGAACTCGTAAAAAGTATAACCGATGGCTAAGTATAAAGTTCCATTTACGACGCCATCATCCTTTGTAAATCTCAGAATTCGTGATTTGCCCCGCAATGGCCGAAGCTGCTGCCGTGGCAGGACTCATGAGATGTACCATGCCGCCTTTGCCCATACGTCCGTTGAAGTTTCGATTTGTAGTGGATGCGCAGACTTCCCCGTCTGCAAGAACACCGTTGCTCATTCCCAGGCAGGCACCGCAAGTAGGGTTTGTAACGCAAAACCCTGCATCCATGAATATCTTTATTATCCCTTCTTCGAGAGCCTGGCTGTAAATTTCAGGTGTTGCTGGGGATACAATACCGCGAACCAGATCGCTTATTTTTTTGCCTTTAAGAATCTTTGCTGCAACACGAAGGTCTTCTATCCTGCCGTTTGTGCAGGAACCGATATAGACCTGGTCTATCGGTGTCCCTTCCATCTGATCTACCGGCTTTACATTATCCGGCTTGTATCCGAAAGTTACCTGCGGCTTAAGCTTAGTTATATCGTGCTCAATTACATCATCATAAACAGCATCAGAATCCGGAGCAAACATTTGATACGCTTTTAGTGCTGCATTTTTAGTTGAATATTCTTCTTTGATGAATTTCCAGAGATAATCGACCGTGTTCATATCAGGACTGCATATTCCGCTGGTTGCGCCTGCTTCAACAGCCATGTTGCAAAGTGTCATTCTGGCTTCCATATTCATGTTATCCACCACAGGCCCGGCAAATTCAATGATCTTATTGGTTGCACCGTTTACACCGATACGCCCGATTATTGAAAGGATAACATCCTTTGCATAAACGCCCTCAGGCAACCTGCCGGTAATGTTGATTTTAACTGTTAAAGGTGTGTGAAATGCACATACACCTTTAAAGATTCCGACTTCAAGATCCGTTGTTCCGACACCTGCTGCAAAAGCACCGAATGCACCGTGAGTGCATGTGTGCGAATCTCCCATGATTATTGTAAAGCCCGGCCTTACAAAGCCTTTTTCAGGGAAAATAGCATGGCAGACGCCGTTTTTTCCGATATCATAAAAGTCTTTTATATCATGGCGGCGGGCCCATTGTCTTAGAATTTTTCCCTGCATTGCCGTGTTTGAATCTTTTGCCGGTGTAACATGATCTATTACCGCCTTTATTTTAGAAGAATCAAATACCCTGTCCTTACCATTATCCACCAGGTTGTTGATTGCAATCGGTGTGGTTATCTCGTGACAAAACACGGCATCTAACTTTAACACATGGATATTTTCCGACGGACTGTCCACCCTGTGTGAATCGAAAATTTTTTCAGCAATTGTTTTTCCCATAAATACTCCAAGTTAGCCGTTAGGTTGACTGCTCAACTTTCGCACCTTGATTCAGCAAAAAGAGATGCCCTGATGGCGCGTGAGATATAAGATCAGATGTGAATCGAGACGGTTATATTATTTTCTGTAAGGTGATATGTGGGTCACCGTCTCCACTCTTTCGCAGTGTCCTGATATTTAGGATAGATGTACAACTTTATATAATTTAGCAACTCATCCACTTTATCCTAAATATCAGGACACGCTGCCAACTAGTTGTTTTCATATCACCTGGAAGAAAATGATATACCCGTGTCTATTCACACCTTCGATACGAAACAACTCTTTAAAAATTAAGGCTTTGCTGATAATGAGGGGTGCGAAATTTAAGTATTTTATTAATCCGTATCTGTTTTTAGAACGGATAAAAAAGCCGACTGGGGAATCATAACCTGTCCCACCATCTTCATCCGCTTTTTTCCTTTTTTCTGCTTTTCAAGAAGCTTGCGCTTTCTTGTTATATCTCCGCCGTAGCACTTTGCCGTAACATCCTTCCTAAAAGCCGACACGGTCTTTCGGGCTATAATGTTTCCGCCGATTGCTCCCTGTATGGCTATTTTAAACATCTGTTTTGGAATTTCATCTCTTAGTTTTTCACAGGCCAGCCTTGCCCGTTCAACAGCCCTTTCCCTGTGGACAAGCTGAGACAGGGCATCTACGCGGTCTCCGTTTATCAAAATATCGAGCTTTACCAGATCTGTTTTCCTGTAGTCTTTTAAATCGTAGTCAAATGATCCATATCCCTGGGTAATGGATTTGAGTTTATCGTAGAAATCATAAATAACTTCTGCTAGGGGAAGTTCAAATATCATTTCCAGGCGATTGTTTGTAAGATACTGGTAATTTTTATTGATTCCACGGCGGTCGAGGCAAAGCTTCATAACAGCCCCCATATAGCGGTCCGGTACAATTATTGCGGCACGTATGAACGGCTCTTTGGTACTTTCGATGCCACTGGGATCAGGATATAGAGCAGGATTGTCTATGGCCAGCTCCGAACCGTCATCCATAATGATTTTGTATTTTACTGACGGCGCTGTGAGGATCAGGGAAAGATCATATTCGCGTTCGAGCCGTTCCTGAACCACCTCGAGATGCAAAAGACCCAGAAAACCGCAGCGGAATCCAAAACCAAGGGCAACGGATGTATCTTTTTCATAAATCAGGGAAGCGTCATTTAATTTAAGTTTTTCCAGGCCAACTACAAGTTCCTCATATCCATCAGATGCAACAGGATAAATCGATGAAAATACTACAGGTTTTGCTTCCTTAAATCCAGCCATGGGTGTTTCGCATGGCTGGGCTTTTAATGTAATCGTATCGCCGCACCGGGTATCACTTACCGTCTTTATACCTGCGATTAAATAGCCAACCTGGCCTGCAGAAAGTTCCTTTTGAGGCACCCGGTTAATCTGAAATATCCCTACCTCCTCAACTTTATAAACAGCTTTGTTGGACATAAATATGATTGTATCGCCGGCTTTTACTTTCCCCTGGAATATTCTAAAATGAACAATCGTCCCCCGATAAGGGTCATAATGGGAATCAAAAATCAGCGCTCTAAGAGAGTCTTCTGTAGTTACTTCGGGAGCGGGGAGTTTTGTTACAACAGCTTCCAGCACATCATCGATTCCGGTTCCTTCTTTAGCTGACGCGAGGATGGCAGTTTCAGGGTCAAGCCCGAGGTCTTCTTCTATCTGATTTTTAACTCTTTCAATATCTGCCGACGGAAGATCTATTTTGTTGATAACAGGAATAATCTCAAGGTTGTGTTCCATGGCAAGATAAAGATTTGCAAGGGTTTGGGCTTCAACGCCCTGACTGGCATCTATCAAAAGCAGTGCTCCTTCACAGGAAGCAAGAGCCCGCGAAACTTCGTAAGTAAAGTCAACATGACCGGGGGTGTCAATCAGATTAAGAGAATACATCCGGCCATCTTTAGCAACATAAGGCAGACAAACTGTCTGGCTCTTTATTGTTATGCCTCTTTCACGCTCAATATCCATAGTGTCAAGGATTTGATCCTGGAAATCACGGTCAGACACAATATCTGTAGCCTGAATAAGGCGATCAGACAGGGTCGATTTGCCATGATCGATGTGTGCAATAATACTGAAATTTCTGATATTTTTCATTTAAATTTTATTCTCACAAATTATGATGAACTCGTAAAAAGTCCGATTTAGACGGTTTCGTAATACGCCGCAGGCGGATCAAATTCTCCTGCTAAAAAGCAGCGGAACAAGAAGGGCGTGCAAATTTTGTAATCATAAGGAGTACTTATGGTACGTTGAATGATTACGAAATGTAGCACAACGTCCCGCTGAACTGAAGCGGGAGACTTTTTACGAAACCGTCCAGCACAAGCAGGAAAAGCTTTTAGCTGGTAGGCTAAAAAGGATTTTGTAGTTGAAACTGACTCAGTTGTTTAGAATTAACAGTCTATCATTTTCTTGAGGAATTGTAAAAGCATAAAAAAGCCTGTTGACATAATTCATGTTTGCTGATATATTAGTAACTTAGTAAAAGGAAACTGCTTTTATCAAATTATTTTACTCAATGTCAAACCCCTAATAAACCGTATAATAACGGCGGAATTATTAAAAATGAATAATGACATTTTAATCGTTGATGACGACTCCAGTGTAAGAAACCCTATGACCGAATTTGTGAAACTGTCAGGGTACAATTCTTTAGAGGCGTCAAGCGCAGAAGAAGCAATTCATATTTTAAAAACAAACAGTATACAAGTTGTAATTACAGATATAATGCTGCCTGAAATGAGTGGATTTGAGCTTACCGAGCTTATAATAAAAGAATATGATAGTGATGTTATTATTATAACCGGCTATAGTGACATTTATTCCTACGAAGAAGCAATCAAAGCTGGCGCAAGTGATTTTATCATTAAACCGGTTCGCTTTGAAGAACTGTTGCTTAGATTGCAAAAAGTTTTAGCGGAAAGAGAACTCGCAAGAGATCGTGGCCGGATGATGGAAAAACTGCAAAAGCTTGCAATAACAGATGGTCTTACCAAGCTTCACAATTCAAGATCCTTTTACAGCCAGCTCGAAGTGGAAGTTGACAGGTTCAACCGTTACAAGCGCTCCCTTGCATTACTGCTTATGGATATCGATCATTTTAAGAAGTACAATGACACTTATGGTCACCTTGAAGGAGATAAGGCGCTGGTTAGAATTGCTCAAACAATCAAATCATGTCTCAGGAAGCTGGATAGTGCCTATAGGTATGGTGGGGAAGAATTTACTGTTATTCTGCCTGAAACAAGCTGTGAAGAAGCCCACCATGTTGCGCAAAGGATAAAATCCGCTTTAAAGGCTGAAAATTTTATTCCTCAGCAGGGAAAAGAAGCAAAAATAACCATAAGTATTGGTGTTACGGAATATTACCCTGGTGAACAACTGTCAGAGTTTATACAAAGAGCAGACAAGGCAATGTATCTTTCAAAAGAAAAAGGGCGGAATAAGGTAACCACTCTTACCGCAGAGGAAACATCATGATTTAATAACCACCTTTAAAAACAAATCTCCTTTTTGCCCATCCGTTGTAAGCCTGCCAAGCCCCTTTAAGCGAAGTTTTGTATCTTCTTTTATACCAGGTGGGATGGAAACTCTCACGAGTCTTTTATGAAATCCCCATGGAATTTTCACCATCTTGCTGGTACCAGCCAGAGCTTCGAAAGGCATAATTGCAATCGTGCCATAAAGATGAGAATCATTACCCGGTGCGACAGGACGTATAACCTGCAGACGGTGTGTCTTTTTCTTTGCTGTTACCTGACGCATTCTTTCTGTAACACCGAAAGACGGCAATAAAAGAAAGAGCTTTAGAAAAACTATTCCAAAAACAAATCCTCCGATATGCGCCCACCATGCAATACCGCCTGCAGCTCCATGGCTCCCAGCAGCATTCAGGAACTGAAGGACAAACCAGAAACCAAGAAAAAAATAAGCAGGTATTTCAATAAACCAGGGGATAAATATGATGGGGATTAAGGTTAAGATTTTCGATTTGGGGTGGAGAATAAAATAAGCCCCCATTATGCCTGCTATGGCGCCGCTTGCTCCGATAGTAGGAATATTTGAATTCAGATTTAATAAGAGATTTGAAAGGCCTGATGCCACACCACAAAGGAGGTAAAACACGATGTATCGCAAGTGACCCAGTCTGTCCTCTACATTATCGCCGAATATATATAAAAACCACATGTTTCCGAGGAGATGCAAAAATCCTCCATGCAAAAACATAAAGGAAACTATGGAAAAAAGCTGCTGTCCTGGCGTAAAATAAGAAGCGATTTGAGGGACGGAATACCGGGCTGGAACAAGGCCATAAATATAAATAAAGCGGTCCAGTCCCGGTCCCAGCGTCATTTGCAGTAAAAAAATGACAACATTAATACCGATGATTGTATTATTGACAACCGGGTAGTTTCTTGTAGAAATGGTATCGCGGATGGGAATCATCTAAACCCGCCGGTTATTTGTTAATCCGCATGCTTATATCCATGCTTCTTGCAGAATGCGTGAAAGCCCCTACAGAGATAAGATCTACACCGATATCTGCCAGGCGGAGAAAATTATCTTCTGTAACCCCCCCCGAAACTTCAACTATAGCGCGACCACCGATTAACGTTACTGATTCCTTTATCCGCTTAATACTCATATTGTCCAGCATGATCACATCCGAACCGACCGCTATGGCTTCCTTTACTTCATCTATGGTAGATACTTCTACTTCTACCTTCATAAGATGCGATATTTTGCTGCGGATACGCTCTACCGAAGCTGTTATGCCGCCACAGGCAGCTATATGATTATCTTTTATAAGAACTCCGTCGTAAAGCCCCATACGATGATTAAAAGCTCCCCCAACACGAACGGCATATTTTTCCAAAAAGCGCAGGCCCGGGGTTGTTTTGCGTGTATCAACAAGGCGAACAGTATTTTTCCCCAGTTTATCCACATAAGAACGTACATTCGTTGCAATACCGGAAAGTCTTTGCAGAAAATTCAGGGCTGTCCGCTCACCTTTGAGCAGGGCATAAAGCTTGCCGCTTATCTGAAAAATTGTGCCGCCTTTTTCCAGGGTATCACCATCTTTGAATTCAGACCTATAAACAACTTCAGGATCAAGGTTCTGAAAAACCCTTTTTGCAATCTCAAGTCCTGCAATTACAAGCCTTTCTTTTGCAATGGTTACACCGACTCCCTCAAGTTCAGGGCCAACAAGATTGTCTGTTGTAATATCGGCCGGACCGATATCTTCTTTAAGTGCTATTTCAATTAAATCATCTATAGAATGCATGGTAAATTATCCAGGCTCAAAGTGCCCTTGTTTAACTTGACCCCTGTACAGGGTTAAGCGCCTTTATCCTGTCCAGGTTCGACTGCAACTTTTGCTGCTTTTCTAAAAGCTGCATCTTTTTATCTTTTACTTTTTTTACTACGTCTTCAGGTGCTTTTCCCAGGAAGTTCTCGTTTTTCAGTTTCTTTAAAACAGGGGCGAGTTCATTTGTCAGTTTGTTAATTTCTTTTTCAAGACGCTGAGTTTCTCTATCAAAATCTATAATCCCTTCCAGAGAGACAAATATGGTAGCACCCTCAATAACCGACGTTGCTACTCTTTCCGGCTTTTTCCCGGAAGACTCAACAGAAAGTACCTCCAGTCCGGCAAGATTGACAATTATATCTTTATGCTGATTTATAGTTTCTCTGATAATTCCATCGTCTGACTGTATTGAAACGTCAAGAGACATGGAAGGGGATATGTTCATCTCGCCTCTAATATTCCTTATTCCTGTTATTACCTGCATGACAAGCCCCATTTTCGCTTCGGCTTCTAAATCCCGGACTGTCTTTGCAAAATCGGAATTGTCCGGAGGAAAAATTGCCCGCATAATAGACCCTTCAGTTCCCGGTAGTTTATTCCATATTTCCTCTGTTACAAAAGGTATAAACGGATGTAGCAAAATAAGTGTATCGTGCAAAACGCGCCAAAGCACACTCAATGTTCTCTTCCTTTTATCCTCCCCTTCTTTGCCGTATAATACAGGTTTAATAGCCTCAAGATACCAGTCACAAAACTCATGCCATACGAACTTGTACAGCGCCCCTGCTGCATCATTGAATCTGTAACTTTCGATAGCCTCGGAAGCATTGATAGCAGCCTTGTTGAGTCTGGACAAAATCCATTTGTCCGGAAGGGATAAATTATCGTCTTCTATGCTATCGTAGCTATTATCAAGATGCATCAGGGCAAAACGTGCCGCATTCCATAGCTTGTTGACAAAATGTCGGTATCCTTCAACCCGCTTTTCAGACATCTTGATGTCCCTGCCCTGGGCTGCAAAAGCGGCCAGCGTAAACCGGAAGGCATCGGTTCCGTACTTTTCAATTATCGTCAAAGGATCGATTACGTTTCCCTTTGACTTGCTCATTTTTTTGCCCTTTTCATCACGCACCAGAGCGTGTACATAAACATCCTTAAAAGGAACATCCCCCATAAAATGGATTCCCATCATCATCATGCGCGCCACCCAGAAAAAAAGAATATCAAAACCGGTAACGAGCACATCTGTTGGATAAAACTTTTTTAAAAGGGGTGTTTTATCCGGCCAGCCCATCGTAGAAAAGGGCCACAGGGCAGAACTGAACCAGGTGTCTAGCACATCTGTTTCCTGTATAAGTTTTTTTCCTCCACACGCAGAGCATTTTTCCGGTGTATTCAGAGCAACAACAATTTCTCCACACTCTTCGCAGGTCCATGCCGGTATCTGGTGCCCCCACCAAATCTGTCTCGAAATACACCAGTCTCTAATATTATTCATCCAGTCAAAATAGGTATTTTCCCAGATTGCGGGAATAATTCTTGTTCTTCCATCCTTTACTGCTGCTATCGCCTTTGCTGCAAGGGGTTTGGCGCTTACAAACCACTGTTTTGATAGATTCGGTTCAACCACAGTCCTGCATCTGTAACAGTGCCCGACACTGTGTTTATAAGGCTCTATCTTCTCAAGAAAACCCTCCTTTTCGAGTTCCTTAACCACCTCTTCTCTGCACTTGAAACGATCAAGACCTTTA
>RCNF010000797.1_pt1 | contig 16849 bp, 11 predicted proteins | sample 2041311 | NCBI WGS metagenome assembly RCNF01 (sample SAMN09708228, study PRJNA481090) | Marine sediment metagenome, whole genome shotgun sequencing project. | biome: marine sediment; feature: ocean; material: sediment; isolation source: Sewage treatment plant 2 marine sediment (STP2) ... | reverse complement strand
CCCATAATCAGGGATGAAAATTGTAACAATTGAGATATAAAATAATGGAATTATGGACGGATTTAAGGCCATTCGGTTGCGGATAAGAACTATTCAGAGATACAAAGGTTTTTCTAAGAAAATGACAAAATCTTATTCGGAAACTTTGGAGGTTATCATGGACTTTTTTGAATGGCACGGGATCTCTCCTTTTAGTCGATTTGCATCACAAATTGTCAAAGAAGAAGAAAAGACCCGCAAGCGCATTGATGCCGTTATCGCCATTATTAAAGACATTGAAAAAAATCAAACCAAACCAACAACAGCCATGTTACTTTCTCTTTTTGGGGAAAAGATTGAAGAAGAGAAAGAACCTATTATGGTGGAAAAGAAGTTTGTAAAACTTACAAGTGATGATGAATGGAACGAGAAGGAGAAAACTGTTCCCGAAATAAAGTACAAAAGGTTAGAGCAAAAAAATCTTTCTAATCTAGAGAAAATTCTGGAAACGTTGGGCAGGATTGAAAAGATAGAACCTAGATTTGGAAAACCATACCATAAAATAGAAATAAGCCCTATGGAATTGGCTATGCTTAAAAGGGTGTTTAGTGATCAAAAGTAAACACTTGCCTCGCAAGTAGATTAGTTTGGTAAGGATTTGGGCTTGCAGCACGAAACTTCGTTTCGCTCGCGATTTAAATATGTATATAGAAATTCTTTGGCTAAAGACAAGCTCTTACTTCTCTAAGTAGCCAAAAAAAATAAGGAAAGGGGAGGTTTTTATCTTGTTGCTAACGACCTGCTAAACGCAGTTCCGTGATTTTGCGGTATTGGGATTAAAAGTTAGGGGGCCTTCCGAGCGCAGCGAACACATGAATACCTTTAAAAGAAAATATTAATTAACTTTAGAGAACTGGACTAAGGCTTTTCATAGGAGTTCTTTGTTAGGCACTGGTTTTTTATACTAGATTGGTTTCAATCGCAATGGGATCCATCTGCAATCCAACGTTTTTTGTCTTCAAATACTTTATAATCGTTGTTTATTGATCCAGCTCCTAAAAAATTCAAACTAACTCCTGCATGCATGTTATACTTCAATTCAGCGAAATGACAAGGAGTATTATCCAATAAACCTGTACTTAGATAACTGTATGAATGTGTGTTTAATACCATATATGGGACAATAACATTGCCTAGAATCCCAATTTCAAAGCGAGGGAATTCAATACCTACCCCCATCCCTGCAATACCAGCTGTTGCTGTGTTACAATCCCCTGTTTGTTCAGTATTTTCACCCCTAATATCCCCTACAGATTTAACACGACCACCTTCATAACTAAAGCCAGCAGTACTGTTATATGTTAGCTTCATACTCACTTGGCTGCTACTGCCCACCGCTACTTCAGGATAAATTTTTAGATTGGCTTTTATAGTAAGCTTTACAGGTATTACTCCATTTACCATAATGGTACGCTCTATTTTTGCAGGGATTTCTAAAATTGCAATTTGAGACCCTAAACCAACAGCTGAAAATTTTATTTCCATTTCACCTTTCAGGTCTTGATTAGAATAATTAAAAAGTTGAGTTTCACCATTTGCGATATTAATATTTGCATTACTATTAAATGATGAAATAAAACCTTCTGCAGTAATACTGCAAAGATGATTTTTTTTAGCATCTATTTTTATCTTAAGTTTTCCTTCAGAAGTAGGTTCTATTGTTAGTTCAACTTTCCAACCCTTAATTTCTTTTTTTAACTTTACATTATTATTCTGAACTAATGAAGGAATAGTAGTAAGCTTATTGATTTTACCAATAGTTTCTAATGATGAGAAACCCATAGTAGCAATTGGTTGACCTATATCCATATTAAGAGCTCCAGTCGAATTATCATTCCAATCAATAAGTGCGTTATAACTTATTTTTGCATCCTTATAATAATCTGTGAGTTTGGCAAATTCAGTAACAACAATTATTTTTCCATCTTCATTTCTTACACTTTTAATTTTACGTAAAGAATGTCCTTCAAATAGTACTACAGTCCCAGGTTTTAAATCTTCAATTCCTTCCGATTCATTATCAAAGGTATAGAAGCCTGTTTTTTCATCATAAGAATTCAATTTATTCATGGTAGAAACAGAAATAGAACTAGTGTTTTCAAAAGTTGTTGCTTCGAACTCTTGTGTTTCAGGAGTTATATAATTAGACATTCCATTATCTGGTGTTTTTTCATTACAAGAAATGATTGTAAAAAAAAGTATAAAGATTATAGCCGAAATTTTTGAAATATTTTTAATTAAGTCCATATAAATGAATTTTGATTAGTCTTTAATTAAGAGGCCATTATGTGACTAAGTCAAGCAACCAATTGCATAATTGAAAATTACACTTTTGTAAAGCTCTTTTTATTAAGGTATTATGATATATAATTCAAAATATTCTTATACTTGGTCAATTGAATGATTGTGTTTTTTATGGTGATATTTTCTGGATTGGATAAAGAAGGATCCGATTTTAATATCTGATACGCGTAGTCTGTGTTGTCACACGTTTCTCTTTTTATATTTCAACAAATATCTTTTCACTCAAAAGTCAACTTTAAATAATTAACCAAAGTATTCAATTTATAAATCAATTTCAATTAAATGTAAATTCTAAATAGGGATTATTTTTCTTATCAAAATCCAAATAATAAGGATTTCCCTCTAATTCTTCCATCATAGGAAAAGCATTTCCATGAGTATCGACATATTCTAATTTCAAATTATTTATTTTCCATGAATCATCTTCATCCGTAAATACCCTCTTACCACTTCCAAAAAACAAAGTAATGGAGACAATATCATTTATACCTATTCCAGTAGGTAAAGGTATCTCATTGGAATGAGTTGAATAGTTATCCCATTTTCCTCCTCGGTTAAGTGAGGTTTGAAATTCCTTTACCGCAGAACCATCTCTATATTTAATTATTAAGTTAGCATTACTTTTTTCCCTTAAATCATCTGCACCTGTAGTAATTGTGGCTCGAATTTTATTTCCTAAAGAATTAGGAAAGGGATATAATACTTGCGCAAAACTCTTATCCAAATTGGATAATCGACGATTCATTGAAGTAGAAAAATTTCCAATAGTTAAACTATTTGGTATAGCATATAACATAATCGAATTAGGGTCAAATGAGGTATATTGTGTTTGACCTATGTCCAATTTATCAAATAAATTATGATCTACCTTTCCACGATCCCACCCATTTCCAATCCTATAATATTCATATACCTTTTCCTTATCCCAAGGAATACTAACAGATGGATTTTGGTGTTCATGCTTAAATCCCAAAGCATGACCAAATTCATGAAGAACTACACGGCGTAAGTCAGGTTCTGGTGTATCAGCATTAACTTGCAAATTCATCGTTCCCATGCTAATAATATCATAGCCAGTTCTAGTTGCCCAATCTACTGATTGATTACCTATTAATGAACGATGACCTCCTTGGGGATCAAACTTTACGTGAATATCACCATTGCTTGTAACAAGTCTAAATGAAATATTGGCATAAATAGACCATTCATTAGCCATATTAATTATTTTCGTTTTTAGATTTTGTGATGCGGCATTGTCCATAGAAACTGTTAATGATTTACCAACAGGCCACAAACTATTAGTCGATGCAGCTAGCGCCGAACTGATCGATCCAACCTCCCCTTTTTTGTAATTTTTCATCCCTACACCACGAGCATATTGCTCTCCAAATTCAGTACATAGAGACTTTTCATCAGTGTTTGAACTTTGTTTTACTTTACTAATAACCAAAACATTAAATTTAGATGATTGAGGCATTTTTACCTTATCTTCATTGTAAATAGTCCATTTACCTTTAGAATACCATACTCCAATGGGATGATTGTTATATACACTAGTCCAATATTGAGTTACAAATATCAGAGCATCAGGATTTGCATTGCAAAGATTATGGTTTAATTTGGTGACATGAGTACTTTGCATATTTTTAGATGATGCAGTATGTCTAAAACTATTTGTAGAATTTACTAAAACATTAAACCGAGCATTGAGGGGCATTTTTACTTTATTTTGGTTGTATATTCTCCATTTTCCTCCACTATAATAAACACCTATTGGATTGGCATTATATGGACCAGTTGTTGACCAATTCTGAGTTACCATTATTATCGCTTTGGGATTGTTATTGATAGATGGATGGTCGATAGTTGTTACGTGCCCTGAAGTGCTAATGTTTGTAGCTTTATGAGTAAATACACCCGAGTCCTTGCTAGATTTTACTAAAACATTAAATTTTACTCCAAGTCCTAATGGCTTTCTGTTTTGTTGAAAAATTGACCATTTACCATTAGTGTACCAAACGCCAATTGGAGAATTAACATAAGGTCCAGTACCATAATCGTGAGAAATGAAAAGAATTTTATCTGGTGAATTATTGGTTGATAAATTATCTATTATAGTATAATTATTTACTGTATTTATTTGGGTTGCAATATGCTTAAAACCCTTTGAATTTTGACTAAATAACACATTTGTATTAAATAAAAATGCCATTAACAAAAAGGAAAGAAATACTAAAATTTTGTGGTTCCTTGAGATGAAATTTTTCATTTTTTAATTATTTTAAATTGAGACTAAAAGAATAAAATTTGATAGGAAACTTCGCTCGACCTACTCCGTACAGATCAATATCAATACCCATAACAAGGGCATGGCCTAACCCGGTTCAGTCAACACGGCATTCATGTGTGGTCGTGCCGACCACACGAATGCTTAGTTATTGGGCAAAGCTTGTGAACGTAAACAGTAAGGTGCCGAATAATGTGATTAGTTTTTTCATGATTAAAATTGTTAGTTAATATCTCTTAAGTTTTATCCTGCAGTTTTATCTAATACTATAGTACCACCATTACTTAATAACACCAATTCGCTAGCGGTAATGGATTGAATAGTTGCATTTACTGTTGTACCAGGAATGGTAAGCACTAAATTAACATCGTTGGTTAAACTATAGGTAGCTTCTGTTGCTCCTAATGATTGGCAGGTTCCAGAAGAGTCATCAAATGGCTCAACAGATAAATTTGTGGTATCTAAAAAATTAAAACTAGAATTTTTCTCGCAATCTGTATAAGTTGATTCTGTGCTGGATTCTTGATACCATTTACCAGAAATTAATAATTCTTGATTAGTTGGAACAACCGTAGTTGCATCGTCGTCGCTATTGCATGCAGTGATTAATACGAGACCACTGAATAAGCATAACATTTTAATTGTTTTCATAATATTTAGTTTTAATTTATTTTTTAGTAAATCGTGTACTCTTTATAATCTTGTTTTTATAGACTATTTTGAGATTATAATTACCCTTTTCTAAATGATTGACATTAAGAATTATTTTGGTTGTTGGGAATTTTTCAATATTCCCTTCTATTTTTTTATACTTCACATCATAAAGTGATTAATGAAGAGCTAATAATGACTTAAAGGAGATGCTGTTTTTAATCGCTGTTATAAATGTATTTTAATCCTAAAGCATTATGTATAAGATATGTAACACAAGCTATAACAGATGTAACATTGCAGGAATAGCCAGACAAAATAAATGTATTTATAAATAAAGAGAAAAAAGTGCTCTTATTGAAACTTAAGAAGCATTAAGATGTGAAGCATAATCAGATGGTGAACAACCATAGGCTTCTTTAAAACATTTTGCAAAGTATGAAGGATCATTAAAACCTACAGTATAGCCAATTTCTGAAACGTTTGCACCGCTTTTTTTAAGTAAGTCCGTAGCTAATTTTAATCTCTGCGAACGTATAAACTCTGTAGCTGATAAGCCTGTTAGCGCTTTTAATTTACGATGTAGTTGCATACGACTCAACCCTACAGATTTACTAAATTCTTCAATATTAAATAAAGATTCAGTAAGTTTCAGGTCTAAAACACCTTGAATTTTTTCTAAAAATTGTTCGTCAAAATTAGTGATAGCAATGTCTTTGGGTCTTAAAATAATTTCCTGACTGTAACGTTCACGAAGTTTAAGCCTTGAATGAATTAAATTTTTAACTCTGGTTTCTAGTTCTTTAATTTTAAAGGGCTTAATAATATAATCGTCTGCTCCAGTTTCCAAACCAAGAAACCTGTCTGCATCCTCTACTTTTGCCGTTAACAGTACAATTGGTATATGGCTGGTACGCTCATCTTGTTTTAGTTTTTCAGTTAATTGAAAACCATTTAATTTTCGCATCACGACATCTGAAATAATAATGTCCGGAATAAACTCTATAGCTTTTTTGAATCCTAATTCACCATTTTCTGCTTCTAAAACTTGATAAGAGTTGTTAAATGAAGATTTAATAAAATTTCGAATGTCTTCATGATCATCAACTATCAATAAAACAGGTGTATTTTCATTGATTATTGATTCTATTTCGTAAACTTCATCACTAGTATCTACAGCCTCAGTTTTATTAATTAAAATACTTTCGGATTTTTCAATAATTTCATTTACTTGAAATTGATCTTTTGTTATTGGTAGACGAATTATAAACGTTATACAATTTTTTCGCCGGTTTTTAACGGTAATAGTACCATGAGATAAGGTAACGAGTTCTTTTACCAACGCTAAACCAATACCCATTCCATCTTCATTTTCGTCTATTTGATAAAACCTGTTAAACAAATTATCTAACTGTTCTTTTGTAAATTGTTTACTATCATTTTTAACACAGAGTTCGATATATTTTTCAATTAGTTTTGAAGAGCACGTCACTTTTCCACCTTCAGTAGAATATTTAAAAGCATTAGATAAAAGGTTGAAAATAATTTTTTCTATAACGTCTTTATCAAACCATACTTTACCAGTATTAACAATATCAATATTATAATTTATGTTCTTTTGTTGAGCTACATGTTTAAACGATGATGTCATTGATTTTAATAAAAGTGCTAAATCGCCTTGTATTACTTTTAGATTTAAATGTCCAGATTCCAATTTTGAAAGATCTAATAACTGATTAACCAAATTGAGTAGTCTGTTTGAATTTCGTTGAATCATTAGAAAATCATTACGATCGTATTCGTTTAATTCTGGATTACCCAATCGCTTATCTATTGGTCCGGAAATTAAGGTTAAAGGTGTCCGGAATTCATGTGAAATATTGGCAAAGAATTTAGATTTAAAGGTGTCTAATTCTTGCAGTCGCTTTGCTTTTTTTTGTCGATTTTTATATAATACAAAAAAGAACAACCCCATAATGGAGGTCAACAGAATTCCAATAAGAAGTATATTTCTTTGACTTGACTTCTGTCGTTCTGCTAAATCATTTTGTGCCTTAAGCAATGATATTTCGTATGTTTTTTCTTTAGCCTGATGTTTGGCTTCCAGTTGACGTGTAGTGACATCATTAGCTTCTCGCACAATATCTTTTCGTAAGTTATAGGCTTGCTTATAATATGCATAAGCCAATTGATACTCGTTTCTTTCTGCATGACAAATCGCTAGATTTTCAATAACATATAAATAAGATCTTATGTTCGTAATCTGTATATTTTCATAAATAACCTTAGCTTCTTGCAAATAGGGCATCGCTTTTTGGCATTGATTTAATTTCAACCTATAGAAATCCCCTAATCCGTCCAATGCTTTTGCCAATTCCAAAGAATCGATATGTTTTCTAAAATACATGAGATGCTCCTTACGAACGGCTTCTGATTTTTTTAAACTGTCCACATCATTGTAGTGACTACCATATACTCTGTACAGCCAAGATATTTTTTTGTGGTCTTCTTTTTTTAAATAATAATGAAATGCCAAATCCATCATTGTTTTGGCTTCTGCATGATCATCTTTTAGGTTTTTAATATATGCTAGATCACTGTAAATTGCATAGATAAGTGCTTCATTATTTAATTTTCTAGCATCACTTAAGGCTGCTTCTCCCAATATATTTGCAGTTTCCGTACCATCATAAGTGAAGGTGCTTCTGGAAATATTGGCACGATGCAGGAGTGCCATAACTGTATTTTCATCAATATAATTGTGCTGTTTTGCTATAGAATCTACTGTAAGGAATTGTTTTCCTGCGTCATCATAATTTTTGGCAGAATGATAAAGCTTTCCTTTGTTATAGAGCAGAGCGATTGTGGTTTTCCACGAATTATTTTGTTTTGCCTGTTCTAGTAAACTATTTAAAGAATCTTGTTTATGGTCTTGTGAAAAAACTGATATACAAATGAAAATAAAACTAATAACGAAATATTTCTTCATTTTTTAATTCGGGTTCATTTGCATATTAAAAGTATGTAAATAATATGAAATCAGCTAATTACAAATTTATCCCATAAAAGATTGAATAATTTGTAACTAAATGGCTTTTTTTATTACTTTTTGAATTATATTTTCAATCATTGTGTAAGCTTCCTATAATTTGAAGAAGTACCTAAAATTCACTCAAAAACGAATAAAAAGCGGAGCGGGCATAGTCACTTTATCCAGTTTCGTCAAAAACCTTTTGGATTGGCTCGATGCCTTCTCCACAAGCCCTGAAAAAATAAGGGCATCAGCACCAATGTGTTTAAAAAAAGCCTCGGGAAAGAGGCTTATATGACCTCGGTTTTCCAAAATCAAGGGATTGCGCAACGGTTACCATTGTTAGCCTTTGTTTTTATTCTAGCTATTATTTTTCGTAAGAGTTTCGCTGATATAAGATTTAATAATCTCTTCTAAAATATCTAAAGGAACTGCTCCGTTTTTCAATACCACATTATGAAACTCCCGCAAATCGAATTTATTACCAAGTTCTTGTTTTGCTTTTTCTCTAAGCTCTAATATTTTGAGCATTCCGATCTTATAAGCACAAGCCTGTCCTGGCCAAACAATATATCGCTCAATTTCCGTAGTTACTTCTGTAGTAGTCATTCCTGTGTTTAGCACCATATAATTGATTGCTTCTTCTCTTGTCCATTTTTTATAGTGAATACCCGTATCCACTACTAATCTAACAGCCCTGAACATTTCAGCTTGTAATCTACCTAAGTTTCCAAACGGGTCGTTATCATAAAAACCTAGTTCCCATGCCAATTGCTCAGAGTATAATGCCCAACCTTCAACATATGCCGTAAAAAGTCCTATAGTTCTAAAAATTGGAACACCTTCAAGTTCAGACTGAATTGCTATTTGAAAATGATGCCCGGGGATGCCTTCATGATATGCTAATGTTTTCATTCCAAATTTTACAGATTCATGCACATTTCTAAGATTAGCATAGAATGTTCCTCCTCGTGAGCCATCCATGGCCGGACCATTATAATAGGCACCAGCTGAACCTTCCTCTTTGAATTCAGGAACGCGTTTAACCTCGAGACCTGCTTTTGGTCGTACATCAAATGCATTATCCAAACCAGCACTTATTTTGGATAATATACTGTCATATTCATCGAGTACCATTTGCCTTCCTTCATCAGTGTTGGGAAAAAGAAAACGTTCCTCCTTGTTCAATTCCTGAATTGTTGCGCCAAGTGTTTTGGTTGTATCTGCATATCCCTCAGCTAATAGAATATTTTTCATTTCACTCTTTATTCTGGCCACTTCTGATAATCCAATTTGATGTACATCTTCTGGATTTAGATCGCTAGTTGTGCGTTGTTTCAATTGATGACGATAGTATGCTTCTCCATTAGGTAGTTTCCAAACACCATCATCAGTAGTCGCTTTTTCGTCAAGTTGTTCGAAATAATCAATAAGATTTTGATAGGCACCAAAGACTGTTGTTCCTATTTCTTCTTCAACTTGTTTTTTATAGGAAGTTTTCTGTTCTGCAGATATCTCATTCAATTTGTCAATTTTCAATTCAAAATTAGTGTATAGAATATTTGATTTTACCGGCGATAAAGTTGTATTTGAAACCTCAGTCGAGTCTGTGGTTGCTGTTCTTGTATCAATAAAGCCTTTCATTTCGTCAACCACTCTTTTAATAACAAACTTTGGAGGAATGATACCTTTGTTCTCGGCTATTTTCAAGTTTTCAATTAATTGCTCAAACTTCGTATCGAATTTCGAAAGCCGCGAAATATAGGCTTCGACATCACTCGCGTCCCGAAGTTTATGGGCACTTTCCATAAGACTTGGCAGTCCGTTTTGGATACCTCCCATTTGGTTTACTGGATAACCATGATAGAAAAAAGGTTCATCATCCTTTAATCCTTCTAAATAGAAGGCTAAAATTTTGGTGTTCAGTTTATTCTCTTCTGATTGACTTTCAAAATCATAACTCATCAATGTCTCATAGTCTTCTTTCATTTTATTGAAAGATTCCCATTGTTTTGCATCGGAGATATCATCCAATTCATCTTTTGATCTATCGTATAGGAATGGAATTCCCATGGATGTTGTAAGCTCTGGGCTATCTATGGCCAATTCTACAAAGAGCTTGTCGTAAAAGTGTTTGATATTAAATGGTCGAAACCAGATAAGGTTTATTAGCCAAAAAATGCCAATTAAAAGAAGTATAAGAATGGTTCTTGATGTCCAAAATTTCCAAGTGTGTTTTTTCGTCATTATTATTACATTTAGCTATACATTTTTTCAACTTTTTACGCTAACATATTTTATCAACGGTCGTTCTTTAATGTCTTGTCCTGAAATAAGGCTACAGGTTAAAATTAAATTTACGCTGATAATTTATATACCATATTAGGTGTATTGTAGTCTAAAGATAAGTGTAATCTTATTTCGTTATATAATTTAATTGCATTTTTGGTCGCTCTTTTCGCGTGAGCTACATTAGTAAAGGTCTGATCGAGATAAAATTCATCTTTCAAGATGCCGTTTACACGTTCAGCCATGGCGTTTTCATAGCAATGGTTTTCTTCTGTCATACTGATAGCTATTTTTTTTCTTTTGAGTATTTGTGTGTATACATTGCTGCAATACTGTATGCCCCTATCGGAGTGGTGTATAAGCCCTTTAATGTTTTTTGCCTGATATAAAGCTTTATTAAGAGCTCTGACACATCCTTTGAGCTCTAAACTATCACTTAGGTCGAAGCCCACGATTTTACGGGAATACATATCAGTGATCAGTGCGAGATAACAAAAACCCTTTATAGTTCTGACATAGGTGATATCCGATACCCAAACTTGATTGGGTCTACTTACTTTCAGCTCTTTTATAATATTGTTGTACTTATAAAAGCGATGGTACGAGTTTGTTGTTCTGGCACTATATTTCTTTCTAAGGGTCAGCATTTTATGTTCTCTAAGGACATTGAACAGAGTATCTCTACCAACTTTCAATTGTTGTTTTCCGAAGTCATCGTTCAATGATTTCATTAGTTTGCGCACACCTTCCCTGGGGAGGGATTTACGTCGTTTCTTCACAATATTGACTATCTGCTGTTCAACCTCTTTTCGCCTGTCAGCTCTACGTCTATACTTATAGTAGGCATCACGTTTCAGGTCGAAACAACGACATACGTTGGAAAGCGGAGCAAATCCCTTAGCTCTATCTCTAGCGATGATCAAGGCTTGATATTTAGTTTTTTTTTAAGTTCAAGTACGCTTTTATAGCCCAGTTTCTGTGCCGCCACTTCTAGATAGGCATCGTCGACCAGTTGGTCCATATCCTTTTTTAGCAGTAGCTTTTTAAGTTGCTCGATCTCTTTTTGAAGTGCCTTGATTCGAGATATTTCGTCGTTTGTCTCTATCATAACCCTGGTGTTCATTAGGTCTTTACGTTCGTACTTCCTGATCCATTCATTGATGGTGGTGGGTGCAATACTGTACAGCTTTCCCAATTGACTCTTGGTGTACTTTCCAGTACTAAGTTCGGCTAAAATTTTGAGTTTGAAAGGTTCGCTGTAACGTCTGGTTACTCTGTCATTTTTGTACATAACTGTTTAGAATTATGTAGCCTTTATTCAGGACGGGTCAGTTTTGCATACAACGATTGGGCTATGAATAGTTGCGGGTTTGAAACCGAAATTTTCCGATGTTTAAATTTTAGAAATATTCTATTTTGTTTGATTTAGCAATTTTCTATACCTATTGTTAGCGGTTGGCTATTTCTTGTTTAAAAGGAAGGTTTAATTGTTGCTTTGAAATTTGTGTTACCGTCTATTAAAATTAATCCTTTTTCAGATACTTTTATTTTTAAATCCTGCATACCATCATTTTGGTGCCCATTAATAAAAAATTCATTTTCATTTATAGGTGTTAATTTTACTTTTTGAATATCGCTTGTTCTAATGTCATCATCATTAAACATACCTTGAATTTGATTCGCTGCGTTAATTCCTATCACAAAACCTACATCTTCTTTTTCAAAATGAAATCTTATATGTACCGTTTTATTGTCTTCTCCTTCAATTTTATAAATATTGTAAGATTTGAATTCCCCAGCCTGTTTTATAAAATAAGCCCACATTCCTTTTAACTGATTTATACCTTCTTCTGTGCCTAAAAAACCTTTCATATCGTCATTGGCATAATCAGAAAGCCCTTCGAAATTTTGAGTGCTCATTGCATTTGCAAAAAACAAAGCAGTTTCACTTGTTTTGTTGTCTTCTTTGGCATCTCTTAAAAATTTGTATGTAAAAACTGACCAAGATTCTTTTCCTATTGTTTCAAGTGAATAATCATCACCTTGTTTAGTTAGAAGCAATGAATGATTGGTATCTAGCATATACGTTCTACTAAAGTCTGCAGTATTCAGGGTATTAATATTAACCGCTAATGGAAGTAATTCTGGCTCTTTACCTTGTAATACAGCAATAACATTATCAATTATTTCTCCATCAACAAACTGGTTTTTTCCTTGAAAGTCAGTTTCTGTAATTAGATCAGTAGAAGTTGCATTAGACAGAATAATTATTTTAATATTCTTTTCTGGTAATGATCCTATTATGGAAGTAGTCCCAGGAAGTAAACCGGTATGGTTTATCCATTTTTCTCCCCCTTTATTCTCAATTCTCCACCCTAATCCATATTCCGAATCATTAACGCCTCTTGATTGTGTATAACTGTAAAGCTTATCCACAGTTGCTGGTTTTAATAATATTCCGTTTTCTAAAGCCTCCATAAAGTTAAATATATCACCGGTAGTAGAATTAATATTTCCAGCACCAATTATCCAAGATGAGTGGATAGGGTAATTGAGTTTCTTAAATTCATTCATGCCTAAGCCTATATGAGGGAAAGCTTTTTGGTTTAAGACTTTATAGGCGTTAACAGCCGTGTTTTTCATGTTAGCAGGTTTAAAAACAGCTTGTTCCATATAGTCAGCATAAGACTGTTTACTTACATTTTCAATAATATAGGCAAGAAGCGAGTATCCAAAATTATTATATTCATAGCCTGTTCCAGGTTCAAATTTTAGTTTTGAATCTTTAAATTCTTCAAAAAGTTCATTTAATGTAATAGGGTTTTCTCCAGGCATTAAACCATTACCCTGGTCGTCTATTCTACCTACATTAGCTTGCATACCAGAACTATGGTTTAACAAGTGGCGAATTGTGATTTTTTTTGAAAAATCAGGTATAAAACTTGGGAAATAAGTACTGATTGGCGTTTCTAATGTAAGCTTGCCCTCGTCAACTAATTTCATTATTCCTACAGCTGTCAATGATTTTGTAACAGAAGCAATACTAAATATGGAATTTTTAGTGTTCTTTTTGTGATTTTCCGCATCGGCATAACCAAAGCTTTTTCGATAAATAATTTCATCGTTTTGGCTTATTAATACGCTACCTATAAAACGATTATAATGCGCATAACTTTCAAATATTTTGTTGATATCTTCTTCTAATTCCTTATTAGAAGTTGTCTGTCCAAATGAGCTAAATCCTAAGACTAATCCCATTATGATTACTATTGCTTTTTTCATTTATTTATGATTTAAGATTAATGTGAAGTAATAGTAATACGTTAAGATCATAAAATAAAATGAATGTGATTGTTAGGTTCTTTAATGTGATAGATACTCTAAACGATGTGAAATAATACAAACTTCACATGAATATTGAATTTGGTCACTTTAAGAACTTGTTTTATCCCTTCTTTGGTTTGGATAGCAATTAAACTACTAATTTTGATATTAAAATAGATGAATTGAAAAAATATATAGAAGCGACAATACATGTTTTGATTTGGGGAGTTGCCTATTTTTTGATTTTAAATTATGTGAATACTATATCTGATTTCAGGAAAGATACAGGTCCATTTTGGTTTGCAATATTGTTTGGGATGTTAATGAACCAGGTCATATTTTATATCACTGCCTTTTTTATTGTTCCTCGATTTTTAAGGCAAAAAAAGATACCCCTTTTAATCATTACTTTAATAAGTGTTTTTGTTCTCATTAATTTGTTCGAAAGCTTTATTGATTATTATTGGCTGGTTGGTTTTTTCTCTAGTGAAAGTGAGTCCTATCTGAGTTATTTGGGCTATAATGCAACGAGTAGTTTTTTCATCCTCTTACTTGGTTTATCATATGCTTTAATTAAATCTTGGTTTCAAAGTGAAAAACTGAAGCGGATTTTATATGAAGAGAAACTAACTACAGAAATGGCTTTTCTGAAGGCTCAAATCAACCCACACTTTTTGTTTAATGTGCTCAATAGTTTTTATGCCAAGGCATTAAAAAACAATGTGCCTGAATTAGCAGATGGAATTGCAAAATTAGCTGAGTTGATGCGGTATATGGTGTATGAAACTAATGAAGATAGAGTGGCATTGCAAAAAGAAATTCATCATCTTAAGAAATTTATTGAGGTATATCAGTTACGTATTTCTGAAGGCGATGATGTGTTTATTAATTTCACTATTAAAGGAGCCGTTGAAAACTTGAAAATAAGTCCAATGATACTTATTCCATTTGTTGAAAACGCCATCAAACATGGAATAGACACACAGGCTAAATCTATAATAGATATAACTTTGGAGGTAACTCAAAATGAATTATCATATAAAGTTACCAATACAATGCATCAAGCCGTTTATGGTTTGAAAGATGGTGCTTCTGGCTTTGGTCTTGATAATTTAAAAAAGAGACTGTCTATTCTGTATCCCAACGCGCATACATTTGAAACAAAGGCAGAAAAAGGTTATTTTATATCTTTACTTAAACTGCAAATTGATTAACTGTTTTATGGATTATATAATAATTGATGACGAATCAGATGCTATTGATGTCCTTAAATTTCATCTAAATAATATTCCTTTTATGGAATTAAAAGGAACATTTAGAGATCCTTTAGACGCTCTTGATTATCTTCAAAAGCATACAGTTGACCTTCTTTTCTTAGATATCAATATGCCAAAATTATCTGGAATTAGCTTTCCCAAGTTTTTACAAAAACCGCCACTTATTATTTTTACAACAGCCTATTCGGAATATGCTTTAGAAAGTTACGAACTTAAAGCGGTGGACTATCTATTAAAACCTATTGTATTTGATCGATTACTTCAGGCGGTAATGAAAGTAAAACAAGTATTGAACCAAAATAAAGTAGGAGTAGCAACAAGTCCCGAAACTTCTCAAGATTTATCTGAACAAACCGTTTTTATCAAAAGCGGTTCGGAATTTAATCAATTGCCCATTCAAAATATAAAATACATAGAAAGTGATGGTAATTATGTGACGTTCCATACTACCAAGCGTTCCATTCTGGCACGTTATAAAATATCAGAAGTAAAAGAATTACTGCCTCAGCAGTTCTTTGTAAGAATACATCGCTCCTTTATTGTTGCAATAAAACATATAGAAACGGTCAAAAAACATTGTGTAGTCATGGATGGGAATGAGATTCCTATAAGCAGTAATTATAGAGAAGGCTTTTTAAGTATTATAGATGATTTAAGTAAGAAGAATGACAATAAAACCTAAAGACAACTAAATTTATTGGATAGTTTTTTGACGCTTGTCGCAAACTTATTATATGATCATAAAAATACATGTTATCACCCTAAATATTTCGGGATAACAGGACATTTAGTTCCTGTTTATCGTTTTTTAGTAATCAAAAAAATGTAGGATAAAACAAGTATTAAAGATAGCTAAGAAATGCTAAGTTTTAAGTCCGAAAAATTGAATATATTTTTGGGTTTTTGGATGGTTGGAAAGTTTGGTTTGTCATTCCGGAGCCTTTACTTCGACTTCGCTCAGCAAGACAGCTCAACATGAAACGCTCAGGATTCCATGCAGGGGACTTTTTGTGACCTATTTTTAACGCACTACTAGAGTTCGCAAAAGCTTAGTAGCTGATTTCGGGTGAATTAATCTTTTACTTCTGTCACTTCTAATACAACGCTTGTTCTTCTAAGGTTAACGTTAGGGTTTATGCCAATTTTCATTAAAAAATCGCCTGAATACATCCGTTCTGAATCTATACTTGATTTACTGCCAGGGTATAGGTTTATTTCCTTAACCCTATATTGTTTATTAGCATCGAGTCCATCTAATCTCACAGGTTCTATATTCGTATGAAACGAAATCCGATTATTTATCAGATAATTAAAAACAATAGCCTTGCTTTTATTTGCTTTTACATACATTAATGCTGCACTTTCATTATGATAAGGGTTCATTAAACGAAATAATTCCCCATGCCAAACTACATCTTTAAAAGAATGGTAATTTTTAATCGCTTGCTTACAAAAAAGTAATTCCTTCTCTTCGAGTTCGCTCGCAACAATATCAAAACCCAGCTTCCCCATACTTGCAACATCCACTTTATACTTAATGGATTGTTTTCCCCAATTAGTTACGTGGTTATCAGTTACTATTGACGGAAAAAAATAAGAATAATCCCATTGCATAAATATGCGTTCAAGAGGGTCTGTATCATCACT